>WARP01001953.1_pt1 | contig 19647 bp, 15 predicted proteins | sample 4769151 | NCBI WGS metagenome assembly WARP01 (sample SAMN08893023, study PRJNA449175) | gut metagenome | isolation source: rumen sample fed with dry roughage | host: cow | place: India: Nagpur | collected 2016
GCAATCGACTTGCCTTTGTATTTCACTTGTAATGTTTCACGGTTGTATCTTGAGCCACCGCACACCTCACAGGCGACATAGACATCTGGTAAGAAGTGCATGGTGATTTTCGTTACCCCATCGCCACTACAATTCTCACAACGACCGCCACGGACGTTAAACGAGAATCTGCCCTTTTGATAACCTCTAATTTTCGCTTCATTCGTCATCGCAAATACATCTCTAATGTCATCAAATACACCGGTATAGGTCGCCGGATTACTTCTAGGTGTTCTACCAATTGGTGACTGTGAAATATCAATGATTCGTTTAATCAGTTTCGAATTTTGAATTTTATCGTGCTTGCCTGGTTCGTCTTTGGTCTTATAAAGCTTTTTATGTAACGCCTTGTATAAGATTTCATTAACCAGGGTGGATTTACCACTACCAGAAACACCCGTCACACAAATCATTTTTCCTAGTGGAAAATCCACATTGATGTTTTTTAAATTGTTTTCTTTTGCACCAATAACACTGATGACCTCACCATTGCCAGTTCTTCTTTTTTCTGGTACGTCAATTCTAAGTTTACCAGACAGATATAAGCCTGTAATCGACTTAGGATTATTTTTGACTTCTTGTGGTGTCCCAAAGGCAATTAAATTGCCCCCATGCACCCCAGCGCCTGGCCCAATATCGATTAAATAATCCGCAGCCATCATCGTCTCTTCATCGTGTTCAACGACCACCAGTGTATTGCCTAAGTCTCTCATTTTCTTTAAGGTATCAATTAACTTATGATTGTCTCTTTGATGTAGACCAATCGATGGTTCATCAAGGACATATAATACCCCAGACAACCGTGACCCTATTTGTGTGGCTAAACGAATACGTTGTGCCTCACCACCAGATAGCGTCGCCGCTTCTCTTGATAGGGTTAAATAATCCAATCCGACGTCGTGTAAAAACGATAACCTTGATTTAATCTCTTGGACAATATTGTGTGCGATGATGGTGTCGGTTTGATTTAACGTTAAACCGTTAAAAAACGCAATTTCATCTTCAATCGATAAATTAGTTAACGCCGCAATGTGAAGACCGCCCACACGCACCGACAATGCCGATTCATTTAGGCGTTTGCCTTCACAAACCGGGCATGTACGTTCCGACATAAACCCTTCAATCCACTCTCTAATCCACGCAGAGGTGGTTTCGATGTAGCGTCTGTTTAAATTATTAATTACCCCTTCAAAACTCTTCTTTGACTCATGAACTCTGCCACTAGAGGACTTCATCTTGTAGTGGATGATGTCTTTCGAGCCATAAAGAAGAATTGCTAACTGCTCTTTAGACAATTCTTTTAGTGGTTTATCTAAGGCAATCCCATAATATTGACAGGTTTGTTCGATTTCTGCACCTTGAAGGTTATTGTCATCAAAATTCTTAAATGGGATAATTCCCCCATTTAGAATTGGTTTATCCATGTTTAAAACCAAATCCTCAGAAACGTTAAGCTTTTTACCAAGCCCATTACATTCACTACATGCCCCAATCGGACTGTTAAATGAAAACAATCTTGGTTCTAAGTCTGGTATCACAAAATCGGTATCAGGACAGCTGTAGTGTTCTGAGAAATGAAGCGTCTCTTTGCCAATAACCTCAACATCAACAAAACCACCTGATTTATTGGAGGCAAGTTCAATCGCATCAAACAATCGTGACCGTATATCGTCTTTAATGACTAAACGGTCAATGACTAGTGAAATGGAATGTTTTTTATTCTTATCCAAATCGATGATTGGTTCTAAATCGACCATTTCATCGTTGATTTTCGCTCGGATAAACCCGTCTTTCATGAACTGTTCAATTAATTTTTTATGAGACCCTTTTTGTAGTTTGACCACCGGCGATAAAATCATCACCTTAGAACCTACCTCTAAATCAAGCACACGATTGGTCATCTCTTCAACCGTTTGTTTGCTTAATTCAATGTCTGTACCTGGGCAATACGCCTTACCGACTTTTGCGTATAACAGTCTTAAATAATCGAAGATTTCCGTGACGGTTCCCACCGTTGATCGTGGGTTTTTAGAGGTTGTACGTTGGTCGATTGAAATGGCTGGACTTAAGCCTTCAATCTTATCTACGTTCGGTTTTTCAAATGACCCCAAAAATTGTCTAGCATAAGACGATAGTGATTCAACGTAACGTCGTTGTCCTTCTTGATAAAGCGTATCAAACGCTAAAGAGGATTTTCCGCTGCCTGATAAGCCAGTCATGACAACCAGTTTATTTTTTGGAATATCAATATCCACGTTTTTTAAATTGTTTTCTCTTGCCCCACGAATGACAATGTAATCATTATTCGCCATCTTTACTCATCTCCTTAAAAGACGCTTCATCTAATACGTTAATACCTAATGTTCTTGCCTTATCTAGTTTAGATCCTGCGTCACTACCAGCAAGCACATAGTCTGTTTTCTTACTGACTGAACTACTGACTTTGCCGCCTAAGGACTCAATTAGAAGGGTAGCTTCTTCTCTTGTGTATATTTCTAATTTTCCCGTTAAAACAAATGTTTTCCCGTTGAAGTGTTCATTGTATTTGATTAATGGTTTGTCACTCGTTAGAGTTAAGCCAGCAGCTTCAAAAAAATCGATTAACTCTTTTGCATAATCGGTAGAAAAATAGGTCACAAGCGAACTAGCGATTCGGTCGCCTACTTCATTAATTTGAACTAATTGATCGTAGGAGGCAACACTTAGTGCCTTTAATGATCCAAATTCTTTGACTAAGGTTTTAGCCACCTTTTGACCAACGTGTCTAATACCTAAACCAAAAATTAACTTGTCTAATTCTCTTGTCTTTGACTCTTCAATCGCAAAAAGTAAATTCTCGATTTTCTTTTCGCCCATACGCTCTAGTTTCAATAACGCATCTTTATGTTCTTTTAACAAATAAATGTCTTTGATGTCTTTTAATAGACCGATGTCATAAAGTTGAGTGATGACTTTCTCACCTAAGGTATCAATGTTCATCGCGACCCGAGACGAAAAGTGAATTAACTTGCCAACTTGTTGTGCATCACAATTTGGATTGATGCAATAGTAATCCGCAAACGCTTCATCTTTATACAGTTTGGTTTGGCAGGACGGGCATGTATCAATCATATGAATCACCGTAGTGTCTTTTCGCTTTTCAAGCACTGGTCTGACGACTTCTGGGATGATTTCTCCTGCTTTACGGACCACAACGACATCATTTAACTCAATATCTAATTGCTTAATGAACTCTTCATTGTGTAGTGTTGCACGTGATACCATCGAACCAGAAATGAGTACCGGTTCTAATTCCGCTACCGGTGTAATTACACCTGTACGTCCAACCTGATAGGTAATTGCCTTTAGTCTAGTTTCAACTTCTTCTGGTGAAAACTTATACGCAATTGCCCACTTTGGGTATTTAGCGGTATAACCAATCTCATCATAAAGGGCTAATTGATTCACCTTGATTACGACGCCATCGGTGTCGTAGCTTAATTCTTTTCTAAGTTTGTCATAAGCTTCTATTTTAGCTACAAGCGCCTCAAAACTAGAGATAATCGCTTCATGTGGGTTAACTTTTAGCCCCAATTTTCTAAGGTAGTCAAGTGCCTCTTTTTGAGTACTTATCCCATAAGATTCTGGTTTAACTAACGTATACAAAAACACGTCAAGACCACGTTTAGATACCACACTGGAATCCAACTGTCTTAGCGTGCCTGCTGCGGCATTTCTAGGGTTTTTAAATGGCTCTTCTGCTTGTTGTTCTCTTTCCTCATTGGCTTTAAGGAAACTCTTATAAGGCATAAAAACCTCACCTCTAACCTCAAGCGTCACGGGCTCTTTTAGTCTATTAGGTAAGCTTTTGATTGTCTTTACGTTTTCAGTCACGTCCTCACCAATGAGTCCATCACCTCTAGTTGACGCGCTTTTAAAAATGCCTTGTTCGTATTTGATGTTAATCGCAAGTCCATCAATTTTGAGTTCAGTTGTTAAGTCAAACTGTTCGGTTGTCTTCTTTAAGCGTTCGTAAAACTCGCTTAAATCAGACTCATCAAATGCGTTTGACAAGCTCATCATTGGTTGGTCATGAACCACTTTTTTAAAGCCGTCTAACACGAGACCGCCAACCTTAGAGGTAGGCGAATGCAGACTTTTATATTGTGGGTATTGTTGTTCTAATTCGATTAATTCCTTTAACAACTCATCGTAAGTGCGATCACTCATTGTGGGTTGGTCTAGGGTGTGATAATCATAGTTAGCTTGATCTATGATTTGTTCTAATTCTATCATTCGTTTTCTTATCATTTCCATATCAAATCACCATGAATATTGTAACACAAAGACCCGTGCTTTTTATACTATTTAGACTCTATGTTTATAAAAGTTTGCTTGATTAGATAAGTAATCTATCTTAATAAATCCTCATAGAACAATGAGCGTTTTTTTTTTTGTTTTGGAAAAAACAGCACCAAGTGTTCTTCTGCTCTAGTCATAGCCACAAAAAACAAGCGACGTTCTTCAGGTACTAATTCATCTTTTAGCGGAAACTGATGCTTTTCTAATCCCACCACAAGAACGCATGGAAATTCAAGCCCCTTGGATTGGTGAATGCTCATTGTATTAAGTGCTCTAAACCCTGATTTTTGATTGATTAATTTTGCGACCTGATGGTGGCTTCGATAAAGCACGACAACTTCATGTGGTTGATAACCCATGCTATAAAAACGCCCCACTTCCTCTGTGACCATTTGTTCAAATGTGGTTTCATAACTTTTAAAACTCAATGACCCCTGTTCTTTTTTGATACCATGAAGTTCCTTTTTAAGTCTTTTAGGGTTTTTATCGATTAATCGGTTGGCGTACTTAATGATGAATGCTTTTGATCGGTAATTATTAAACAGTGTGTAGCGTGTCGCCTGATACGTCTTTATGTAATGATCAATGACTTCTTTAGACGCTCCACGAAACGCATAAATGCTTTGATCAGGATCTCCCACGCAAAAAACATGTGAGGAAGGTTGAATCAAACATTTAAGCAGTTCAAACTGAACTAAGGATGTATCTTGAAATTCGTCAATGAAAATATAGTGAAAATTCTTTACTTCACAAAAACGATTGTCATTAAAAGCGTTTAGCGTCTGTTGTTCTAAATCGATAAAATCGATTAGTCCTTTTTCTTGTAAATACGTATCGTACCTCTTATTAAGTTCATTATTTCTATTTTTGTTAAACTGCTTATTTAGGCCAATTTTCATAATCTCTTCTTTAGAAAAAGATGCCTTAATCAGCTCATCTTCAGTGACTAATGAAACCTCACGAATCGTTCTTAATAGCTGATAACATAACCCATGAAACGTCGTGGCTGTTACTTGGTTATTTGTTCCTAAACGTGCTTTTAGTTGTTGTGCGCTTTTTCTCGTAAAAGAGATGAGTAACATGTCTTTTTCATTGACGCCTGATTCGATTAGCCGTTTAACTCTAGAAATCAATACGGTCGTTTTACCTGAGCCTGCACCTGCAAGCAAAAAAATAAAGCGGTCGTTGGCATCGACCGCTTGCTGTTGTTCTTTATTTAACAAGTAGATCACCTCTACTTATGTTACCTCAGTATCAATTAATTACTTTTTTTAATGCCGGATGGCCATTGGTAAATAACTTGATGCCATGATGAATTGAAAATGCCACACGTGTTACATTTTCATCTTTTTGGACGACCGTACCAAAGCCATATTTCTCATGTGTCACTTTATCACCGATTTTAATCTCATCACCGCTTGCCATAAAGTCACTTGGCGTGACCTCTTTAACAATGACTTGTTTTCTTTTTTGAATGCGATCGTCTTCTAAGTTCATTTCTTCAATGAATCTTGATGGCGCATTCATTTGAAGTTGTCCAAAACGGAAACGCTGTCTACTGCAAGACAGTAACAATCGTTTTTTCGCTCTGGTGGTTGCCACATAACAGATACGTCTTTCTTCGTCTATTTCGCCTGAATTGAATGCCGTTTCGCTTGGAAAAATACCTTCTTCAAGTGCCACAACAAAGACACAATCAAATTCCAACCCTTTGACTTGGTGAATCGTCGCGAGCTTAACGGTGTCTTTATCTTCAACGACATCTTGATCGGTCTTTAATGCCATGTCGTCCAAGATTTGTTCGATTTTTTCAAGATTGGTTCCTTTGTAGTCGATTGCGCCATTATAAAAGACGCTTTTTAATTCGAGTATGTTTTCATAACGATCTTTGCCTTCGTTACCCTCGTCATTCAGCATTTGTTTATACCCTGAGATGGCTAAAACCAAATCGACGACGTAAATCAAATCATCTAAACGCGCAATTTCATTTTGCATTTTTATAATAATCTCTTTAAAATCGAGCAGGTTCTGTTTTGTGGTTCCTTTGATGTCCATTTGGTCAATCGCATCCCACATTGAAATTTTGTGGATCGTCGCGTAGGTCTCAATCTTAGTGATTGTCGTTTGACCGATTTTACGTCTTGGAACGTTGATGATTCGTTTTAAGGAAATGTTGTCTTGTGGAAACAAACATACCCTAACATAGGATAGCATGTCTTTGATTTCTTTACGTTGGAAAAAGGAGATCCCGCCATAAACGGTATAAGGAATGTTATACCTCAAAAACGCTTCTTCAAAAATTCGGCTTAACGCATTTGAGCGATACAGTACCGCAATGTTTTGATAAGGCGTGTGCCCTTGGTGAATGATTTCAATCGCTCGTGCAACGTAATAAGCTTCATCCTTATCTGAGTCTCTTTGTTCATAAATCACTTTCGGGCCTTCATCGAAGGTACTTCTTAGGTTTTTCTCACCTTGTCTGTTTTTATTATGCCCAATCAAATGATTTGCTGCGTCTAGGATATTTTTAGTCGAACGGTAGTTTTGATCTAAGATGACCACTTCTGCCTTAAACTCTCTAACAAAGCGTTCGTGATTCTCATAATTTGCTCCGCGGAATGCATAAATACTTTGATCAGGATCACCAACAATAAACACATTCTTTTCCTTGTTTGATAACAGTTTTATTAAATCATACTGTACGCTGTTGGTGTCTTGAAATTCATCAATTAATAAGTACTCGTAATATTGATTATAATAAGCTAACACACTGGGATTTTCTTTTAGTATCTTGATTGTATAATTGATCAAGTCATCAAAATCAAGTGAGTTGTTATAAGCTAAGTAGTCGTTGTATTTTAGATATATTTCTTGTTCGATCGTTTCAAGTTCATCGTACTGTCCATTCTTGTATTTTGAAAAGAGTGATTTCAATCGATTGGAATTGTAACGATTAGGATCGTAATTGAGTTCTTTTACCGTGTCGCGAATGATTTGTTTACTGTCGTCTTCATCGATGATTAAAAACCGTCGGTTATAGGTTTGACCTAAATACTCAATCTCACTTCTTAGAAATCTTGCGCAAAAGGAGTGAAATGTTGATAAGGTGACGTCAAGTGCTTTTGGACCGACCAATTCCACAACGCGCTCTCTCATCTCTCTTGCTGCCTTATTCGTAAACGTGACCGCTAAAATGGACAACGGATTTACCCCTTGGTTAATCAAATAACCAATGCGATACGTTAGGGTGCGGGTTTTTCCTGAACCGGCACCTGCCACCACCGAAAGTGGACCTTTGATATGTTTTACGGCTTTTAATTGATTGTCATTTAAGATGCTTAAATCCATAGTCCCTCCTTAGAAATTAGAAAAGGGGAAATCCCCTTGTTCTATTTTTTGAATGAGCTTTTAAGCTCCACAATTCGGTTTAGATGGACGACTTCATCGGTGCTGTGTTTGTCTTTTTTAAAGAAGCCCACACGCATTAACTGAATGCCTTCCTTTAATTCTAATTGTTTAAAGGCATGTTCGACATACCCCATACGTTTTTCCCAAGAGTCTTTGTTAAGACGATCGATGAGTGGTGCATCACCATCAAAAACCAGTGGACCGAACAGATTAAACTGTGCCTTTATGGCCGTAGTAGCTTCAACAAAATGAATGGTGCCATTTGGTTTTCTTTCATCAAATCCGGTTCCGCTCTTTGTTTTTTCATCGTAAGTGACTTTAAGTTCAATTACGTTTCCTTCATCATCTTTAATCACTTCTTCACATTTAATGAAATACGCGTGAAATAACCTTACTTCAATGCCTTTTGCTAAACGTTTCCAGTGTTTGTTTGGCTTTTCTTCAATAAAGTCATCGTGATCTATGTATAAATGTTTTGAAAAGTAGATTGTCTTTGTCCCCATAGATAGGTCATTCGGATCAAGTGGTACTTCAATGGCTTCTAGACCTTTATCGTAATTCAAAACCGTCACTTTAAGTGGGTTAATAACACCCATCATTTTCGCACTGTGGGCTTGTAGGTCATCTCTAACAAACGATTCAAGCATTTCGGTTGAAACGGTAGAATTCATTCTTGATAAACCAGTACCTAGAATAAAGTTTCTGATGGCCGATGGCGTATAACCTCTTCTTCTCATCCCTGAAAGTGTTGGCATTCTTGGGTCATCCCAACCATCGACCAGTTTTGAATCCACAAGTTCTTTTAAATAACGCTTGGACATGACGGTGTTTTCAATGTTTAGTCTTCCAAACTCGATTTGTCTTGGTACGAGAGGCATTTCTGTTTCTCTTACAACCCAATCATAGAGTGGGCGGTGGTCTTCAAACTCCAAGCTACAAAGCGAATGAGTGATGCCTTCAATCGCATCCTCTAATGGGTGTGCGTAATCATACATTGGGTAAATACACCATTTATCCCCTGTGTTGTGATGATGTGCAAAGCTGATGCGGTAGATGACTGGGTCTCTCATGTTCATGTTAGGTGAGCTCATGTCAATCTTCGCTCTTAACACTTTTTCGCCTTCTTTATATAAACCGTTTTTCATATTCATAAAGAGCGTTAAGTTCTCTTCAACGCTTCGGTCTCTAAACGGTGAGTCAATGCCTTTAGAAGTTAAACTGCCTCTACCTTTTGAAATTTCATCCGCCGTTTGATCATCAACGAACGCCTTTCCTTTTTTGATTAGAATGATTGCTCGATCAAACATTTCTTGAAAATAATCCGATGCGTAGTAAATTTGGTTTGGTGTGTACCCAAGCCATGCGATGTCTTCTTTAATTGAATTGACGTACTCAACGTCTTCTTTTCCTGGATTTGTGTCATCAAATCGTAGGTTTGTTCTACCACCAAAAGAGGCAGCCAACTCAAAGTTATTCACAATGGCTCTGGCGTGGCCGATGTGTAGATAGCCATTGGGTTCTGGTGGGAAACGCGTGATAATTTCATCGTGTTTCTTTGATTCTAAATCCTGTATCATAATCGTCTTAATAAAATTCGAATGATTTTCCATAAATTCACATCCTATTCTTGTAATATTATACTATAATATCGGTCCAACAACAAGAAAAATCAAGAACTCTTAAGTCCTCTGTTCTGCTCTTGGAATGCTTTCTAGTCATCAAAGTGGTCTCTTTTAATTTTAATTAATTCACAACCGTTATAAGCTGCAAGCGTGATGCTTGAAAAACAACGTTGTCAGATAAAGAAAAAAACCATCGAATTACCGCTTTTTTATGCGGTTTTCTATGGTTATCATTTAATCGTTATCGTTAGCGCTTATTCTTCTAAATCAAGCGAGGAATGTCCACCAAGACGATAATCCTTTAATGCGCCTTTTTTCAAATAAGTGAAATAGGCCGCTGCCCCAATCATCGCTGCATTGTCGGTACAATACTTCAAACTTGGTATTAAAACATGCTTATCTTTAAATAGTTCGTTGACTTTATTTCTTAACCCACGATTTGCTGCTACACCACCAGCTAAAACGATGTGATCAACCTTAAAGTCATTCACTGCTTTTTCTAACTTAAAACTTAGTACGTCAATCACGCTTGCTTGAAAAGACGCACACAGGTCATTCACATCAATGGTTTCACCCTTACGATTGGCATGATAGATTAAGTTATTAACGGCACTCTTTAGTCCGGAAAATGAAAAGTCATACCCATTCATGTCAAGGTAAGGTCTTGGTAAATGATACGTATCTTTACCAAGCACAGCACGTTCGTCTATGATTGGCCCGCCTGGGTAGGGCAATCCCATCATACGACCAACCTTATCATACGCTTCACCAACTGCATCGTCTAAGGTTTCACCTAGTAGTTGAAAACTCATATGATCTTTCATATAAATGAGTTCAGTGTGTCCACCTGAGGCAAGAAGTGCCACTAGTGGAAACTGAATGTCTTTTTCTATGTTTGCTGCATATATGTGACCTGCCAAATGATTGACACCGATCAGTGGTTTATTGTTTGCAAACGCAAATGCTGCAGCTGCGTTAATGCCTACCAAAAGCGACCCAATCAACCCTGGTCCTTCAGTCACCGAGACTGCATCAATTTCATCGATTGTCACATTTGCTTCTTTAATTGCTTCATCAAACACAATCGTCATATTTTCAACGTGGTGTCTTGAGGCAATCTCAGGAACCACACCACCATAAAGCGTGTGTATATTGATTTGTGATAGCACCACGTTACTCAAGACTTCTTTACCGTCTCTTACTAGCGCAACACTCGTTTCATCACAACTACTTTCTACCGCTAAAATTATCAATTTAATCCCTCCATAACAAGACAAGTGCGTCTTCGTCCTTGTAATAGTTCTTCCTTTTATAGCTTTGATGAAAACCAAACGATTCATAAAGCGAAATTGCCTTGTGATTTGATTCTCTAACTTCTAAGGTAATCACACCAACCCTGTGTTCTTTAAACACACCCATGGCATACGTTAGTAATTCTTTGCCAAACCCACGACCTTGATACGCCTTTTTAACTAAGAAATTAACGACCTGTCCAACCTCATCGTTAATCCATAACCCGATATATCCTTTAATCTCATGATTTTCTTCTAATACATAATAATAGGCAAACGGATGTTCTTTGATTTCTTTTTCGATGAAGTCATAGCCTAAACTCTCGCTAAAGGCCTCTTCTTCAAGCAACACAACCGCTTTAATGTCTTCTGTTGTCATTAATCGAATCATTTTTCTAGGTTTCTTTCTGCCTCAGTAACTCGTAAATAATTAGGAATAAACCGCATCACATCAAGCACGTCTTTTGAAAATAATTGAATCACTTTAGTGTCAATTTCATAATGATATTCATCGATCATAACAGGTCTTGCTTGATATGTTTTTGCAAGTTCTCTCATCTCTTCTAAACTTCTTAACCCATCGTCTAAGAGACAATGCTCTTTAGAATAAATCCCGCCAAATACATTACCGTTTCGAGCATCAATCATTGGCGCAACCACACCTTCATAGCCACTTGTCAGAAATAGAAGGCTTGAGACTTCTTTAATTTTTATTTTTTTAGTGTATCCGAGCATTTTAGCAACCATCACAGAAATTCTGATGCCTGTGTAACTGCCTGGGCCACTGCCCACGATTAACTCATCAATTTGATCAAGCGTCATGTGTCTTCGCTCAAGTACTTGAGCAATACGATCAACAATGTGTTTAGCATGATCCTTCTTCCCAATGCGAACCGAATAATCGATCATTCGTCCATCTTTGGCAAGAGCAACAATTAAAACCCCGGTTGACGAATCAAACATTAATTGATTCATAGGTACTTCACCACACCCTCATATATTAAGCCTTTGGCCTCAAAGCTAAACTTACGCTCATTCTCACCTAAGGTCTCTATCTTTATTAGTAAATAAGACGACGGCAATAAAGACTTTAATTTAAATGGCCATTCAATCACAGAAACCCCATCGGAGTTGATATAATCTTCTAAATCAAAATCAGACCCTTCATCATCTAAACGATATAGGTCGATATGGTATAACTTATTCTCATCATGGACGTAACGCTTTAAGATTGTAAAGGTTGGCGAATTGATTGTACGCGAAATACCAAGCGCCTTACCAATGCCTTTGGTAAACGTCGTTTTCCCAGCTGCCAAATCCCCTTCTAATAATAGCACCATGCCTTTTTGTAGTAACAACCCCACTTGAAACCCCAAATGTTCAGTTTCTTTTGCGTTGTATGTGTATTTTTCTCTTATCATATCATCACCTCATCTATTTTAACATTTTTAACAAAAATGTATAATAGTTCGCTTGTATTTTTTCGCTAATAACTTAGATAGTATACTACAATCATCGCCTTTTTTAAAGTAGAAAACACCTGTATAATACGTTTTAATCTAATCCATGTGAATAATCAACTAAGTATTAGTTTATATAAGAAAAACAACAAACATTTATACAAAGCATCAATACTTAAATCAAGTGTACCACAAAAGATTTGACCCCCTAGTCCGTGTCATCTCTTTAGTCTTATAAAATATATTTCATTGGTGGTTGAACGTTTTCTAAAAATGATTAAAAAAACCTAGAAACTCAGTCCTAGGTTTTTTGATATTATATCTTATTAGATCAAATTTGTATCCGACTTGTTTGAACTATTTTTCTTCTAGTTTATTTAACAAGGTTTCTTTTAACTCTTCAAACCCTTTTTTACCCAGTAGTGCAAACATGTTCTTCTTATAGGCTTCAACCCCTGGTTGGTCAAATGGATTAACATCAAGTAGGTAAGCGGACATAGCCACGGCTTTCATAAAGAAATAAACCGTGTATCCAAAGTAATAAGGATTAATGGTAGGCACTTCTAAGATGATGTTTGGTGCACCGCCATCCACGTGGGCAAGTAGCGTACCTAAGAATGCTTTATCATTCACGTACTGAATGGATTTACCCGCTAAATAATTTAGACCGTCTAAGTCGTTTGGATCACTTGGGATTTGTTGGTCTTTATCGGTTTTTCCAATTTTTATCACCGTTTCAAATAGGTTACGTTCACCTTCTTGAATGAGTTGTCCAATTGAGTGAAGATCGGTTGAGAAATTAGCGCTTGCTGCAAATAGTGCCTTATTCTCTTTACCCTCAGATTCAGCAAACAATTGTTTCCACCATTCGGATAAGAAACTTAAGCTTGGTTCATAGTTCACCAAAATTTCAATCTTTTTACCACTCTTGTAAAGACGGTATCTTAATTTCGCATATTTATACGCTTCATTATCAAGCGATAGCATGTGATTGTAAGCATCTAGTGCCCCTTGCATCATTTGATCGATATCCACACCACTAGCTGCGATTGGTAATAGACCAACAGCCGTAAGCACTGAGAATCTACCGCCAATGTCGTCTGAAATGACAAAAGATTCGTAACCTTCTTCTGTGGTTAGGCTTCTAAGTGCACCACGAGATTGATCGGTTGTCACAAAAATACGTTCTTTAGAAGCCACTTTACCATAGCGTGATTCTAGGTAGTTCTTCATAATTCGAAACGCAATTGCTGGTTCAGTCGTTGTGCCTGATTTTGAAATCACATTGATCGAAAACTCTTTGTCTTCTAAATATGAAAGTAATTCATTCGTGTATTGTGCGGATAATTGATGTCCAACAAAAATAACCTCAACATCGCCTTTTTTCTTAAACGGTGAATTCAACATTTCAAGTGCTGCCTTAGCACCTAGGTATGAGCCACCAATCCCAACCACCACTAAAACTTGTGATTGGTTTCTAATTTTTTGTGCTGCCTTTTTGATTCTTGAGAACTCTTCTTTATCGTAGGTTTTAGGTAAGTCCAACCAGCCTAAAAAGTCATTACCTTTGCCTGTTTTTTCATGAATTTGTTTGTGAATTTTAGCCACACGTTCATTGAGTGATTGCTCATCACCTGTCAAAAAAGGTAACGCGTATTTATCATTTACTTTAATCATTGTTCCACATCCTTTTCATTTATTTATTATATCACTTAATCCGCATTATCAAAACCGTTTATTGTTTGAACCGTTTACAATCGTTTTAATTATCAAAAAAGTAGTGTGATGTAAAAAACATCTCACTACTTTATAAATTCTCATTTCAATCCTGTCTCTGACTTAAGACACGGTCTAATTATGTTTTAGTTACTCCCTTGTTGCTTACGCATCTCAACTTCGATATTAATTCGAACTGAAACACTATTTTTAAATTCAAATATCGTTTCTTTTGTTTGCTGCATTTGTGTTAAGAATTGATTTCTAATGGTGTTCAATTGTGCTTCTAAGTTCAATTCGAAAAGTGCTTCAAAGCCTTCAATCGATAACCCATAGGATTTAAAGATTTCATTATGTGTCTCATAAATTGCTTTATACTCTAATGCCATTTCTTTTGACGTTAATAGTTTTACCTCAAAGTTCACATAGATGTAGTAATCAAGGTAGGCTTCATAATTCGCCTCTATGAGTTCATAAACACGTTCATTGAGTTGATCAAGAATTTCAGTTCTAAGGACTAACTTCGCTTTTAATTCAGTGATAACCTGTGCTTTTTTCTCTTGATGATAAGAATCAAACAATGCTTTTATCTCTAAATCAATTGCGTTTAGCGCATCAGTCTTCTCTATGATTACCGTATCAAGTAAAATCAATTGATTAATTTCTGTTTCAGCGGTAATGCTAGAAGTCGTATCGATTTGACGCAAATCGTTTTGATAGTCTTTATATAAATCAACCAAAGCGGTTTTTGTAAGGCTAGTTTCTTTTAAGTAATCGTCATAAAACGTCGGTTCTAATAATAACTTTGACTGAGCAAGTGCAGCAATCAAATTCACTTTGGCTAATCTAAAGGTCATGTAGCGTCTTGCGATGACGGCTTGATACATGTTTTGATAGTTCTTTGGTAATCCATCACTTAACTGTGTTTGATGAGTATTTAAGCGAGACATAATCTCATTGACGCTCATTGCTTTTGCTTCTTCATAAGTTAATTCAATTTCAAATGCCATTAACGCCTCAATAAGTCTTAGTTTCCCAATGGATACTTGAAGTTGAACACTTCTATTTATCTCAAACGCATTTGGTTCTTGATGATCTTTTGAAAGTGCAATAGCCACTTGGTGTTCATTTTCATACGATTGTATTTTTTTCTCAATTTTAGCTTCAACCCTATGTTTGATTGATTCATCTTCAGCTAGGGTAGTGATTAAAACGTGTTTTTCATCGCCCTTTAAATACCCTTGTTGTTCTGCTTCATCAATCAACGTAACGACTGCTAAATCAATAGACATCCCAACCACTGTCTTTTCGTTCATAGCGACAAGTGCGTCTTCATTGGTTTTATAAAAACCCGTTACTTTACCTTCGCTATTGACCATAAGTTCATAAGATGGGTTAATGTCTACTGCAACATAACTCTCGTAGTTGGTGTCTTCGCTTTTTTGACAAGCCGATAAAAACGTCAAACCAACAGACACAATTAAAGCAAGTGTTGCTATCATAAAATACTTTTTCATACTTGTGTTACCTCCTTTAAAACTCAATCTTCCATCAAATCTTCATAGAAATCCATGACTGATTCGTAATAGTCGCTCTCCGATATGTCTTCTGAGACAATCTTTGAGTCAATATAACTTTGTATCTCACTGTAGATTGATTGAACTAAGCTTCGATGAATGAACGACTCTGTTTTTTCATAAACCCTTAAATGATTTTCTAATCGGTTTAATAAAATATAGAATGCTCGATCATTTTTTGAAGTCGTTTGAGCAGGTCTAAATCCTGCCTTGACTTGATCAACAAACGATTCATTATAGTTTGATTTAATCGTGAGTTTTCCCTCGTAATTGAGGTTTTTCCATGAATCAATGCTTGATTTAATATCCATATCAAATCCGTTTTCGAGTTCATCTATTCGATCTTCTAGGTAGTCCTCTAAATCATCTTCTAGCGTTTCAATGATTATTTCTAACATCTCTTTTGATTCTACTATCTCTAGCGATGGAAAGAGATTTCTTAGCTTTTCATAGTTTTCTAAGGCTTCATCATAATCTTCATCGATGGATTTTTCAAGTGCTTTTAAGTACGTTTCAACTTCCTTCTCTATTCTTTCAATGGATTCAATCAACCGTTCTTTTTCGATTTTTTGTTCATCTTTGAACTGATCAATCATCTCTTTAACTAGCGTCATCTTATCTTTATCAAGTGCACTTAACATCTTAGTTAGATTACTAACCGATTCTTTTGAAAGTTGATCAAAGCTCAAGTTAGGTTGTCTTTCTAGTAAACGTTCAATGAGCACGAGTTTTCCTGTAGAGATTTGTTCGATATTACTTGGTTTCTCATTAACAGTCACTTTGGAATTATTTAAAAATCGTTCAATGAGTTCTTGTCGTAGGTTTGTCTCAATTGTTTGATTGTCATTAATGACATTGATGGTCACCTGTTTGTCAACCAAATAACCATAGACTTTCGCTTCTTCAATTATTTTATTTACTTCAATGTCGTATGGTGAATTTAGTGTCAATTGAATGCCTGATAATAAAACAACGGCATCTTCATTTAACGGGGTATAGGCTACCAATAATCCGTCGTTATCAACTTCAAATTCAATGGATGGGTTAATGTCGATTAATAAATAACTATTATAATAATTAACAGGTTCGTCTGGTCTTGATTGGAGAATGCCAATCACCCCAAGAACAATTAATACCCCCATGAGTGCGAGCTTATAAGAAAATGAGAATCGCCTTTTAGTGATGGGTTCTTGTATGCAAGAAAGAACGCGGTTTTTGGTATCTCTAACGAAATACGCTTTTTCAGCTTTTAACATCTTCTTTAATTTTCTGTTGTTCATTGATTGGCACCTCCTTCCAAGTAACCCCTTAATTTTGTTAAGGCTTCGTTTAGTTTAAATGTGACGCCTGAGGTCGATAAATTGAAAATTTCAGCCACTTCTCTTCTGGTTTTATTTTCAACGACACAGTACATCACAATGAGGAATGATTGCTCATCTAATACCTCATGTGCAAGATTAATCAGCGGTGTTTGTTCAACTTCCTCTGCCTGAATAAAACTGATCTTGTTGTCTTCAATGATCACTTCTCTTTGTCTTTTTTTGATTAAATTCAGTGCTTCATTTCGAGCGATCATTAAAATCCAGGCCTTTGGGGACTGTTGGTCTTGATACGAATCAATTCGATTCACTACCTTCATATAGACGTCTTGCATCAAGTCTTCGGTTAAATTGTGATCGTGACAGATCTGATAAACTTGATAATATACCAAACGACTGGTTTGGTCATAGATAACCTCAATGGCGTCTTTGTTTCCCTTTTTAAGGCTGTTCATCGCTTTTGATAATTTTTGATTATCAAACATTAAACATCACCTAGCTTTTCTTTCTTGCACCTATATAACAATTGAAGGTGCCTGTTTGAACAGTAAAATTAGAATTTTATTACTTACCTATATTATACGCGTCAACGAAGATAATAAAAATAAGACTTGCTTAACCACATCCTTAAATATAATTTTTTCACCTTTTATTGTTTTTATTCACGCATATGTAGTATTTGTCAGTTCCATACTTAATCGATTATATGTTATTGTCTGCTTAAGTTTTTGTCATCTAAATGCTGTACGCTAAGAAATGGTTTATTGTTTCTATATTGACTTATACAAAAAAAATCACCCAAAGATTTCATAAGAAATCCATGGATGATTAATTGGTTAATGCCCTTATTTTGCGATTTACTTTTATACTTTTTTTTGTAAAAGTACTACTTAATGTGTTTCTTAGAAATCCAACCAGGCATTGCCGCTTTAAGTGAGTCAAAACCGATTTCAGGTTTCGCTACGATGATGCGCTTAGCTCTTTGGCATTTCTTATAAGACAACTTGAGCTGATTGGTTTCTTCGTCACACTCAATAATTTGAGCTTTGATGATGTCACCCACACAAGCAAACGTTTGAATGTCTCTAACGTATTTATCCGAAATCTCTGATATGTGAATCAACCCGCTGCATTCGCCAACTTTGACAAATACACCATAAGGGACAACTCCGGTTACTTCACAATCGACGATTTGTCCTTTTTTATGCATAAAACCACCTCATTAATTGTATTATATCAAATTTCCTTTCATCTGCCCAACAAATAGACAAATCCGTTATTCTGTGTTATTCTATCATTAATAAATTAATCGAGGTAAATCGTTATGAAAAAATTATTAAAACTTTTTTTTGTCTATCTTCTCTTGTTAGTCTTTGGGTTTTTAATCGGTTTTGGTTTTGCTAGGCTTAATCTGCCTGTAAAGAACCCTTTTGCATTGTCTGGCTTTTTGATGATGCTATTGTGGTTCTTACCCGCATTATTCCTTACCGTTTTCTTCCACGAACTTGGTCACTTGATCCTTGGTCTACTCACTGGTTATGAGTTTGTTAGTTTTCGCGTGCTTAACCGTTTGATAAAAAAAGAAAATGACAGGCTAGTTATAAAAAAATTCAGTTTGAAAGGTACACTTGGACAATGTTTACTATTGCCCACCGAAAAGTCACTTAATCATCCTTTTTGGTATAATTTTGGTGGTGTTTTCTTCAATCTAATCATCTTTTTTTCTTTGATTCCACTGTTATTTTTTGTAAAAAGCAATCTCTTATTTCTACCACTACTATTTACGATTGTTCTTAATTTGCTTTTTGCCTATATCAACTGGGCAAAGACGCCTGGTCTTACGAACGATGGCAATAACTATCGTGAACTAAAAAAGCATCCAACATCTAAAGCGTCTTACTACCAACTGCTTAGGATCAACCATTTGTTATCAAATGGCTATGATTTTAGAAACGTTGAATTTACGATAGCTGAAGATAGTCTTGATTTATCAAAGAACATACAAGTGAACTACGCCATGTTTTTGGTTTTATATTATCACCTGACCTTTCAAATGGGTAAAGCAAAAACGCTTGTTGACTCGATTGAAACGAACTACCCCCACAAGCAATCCATTCTTGGTAGCATGTGGTTAGCTAACAAGCATTTTCAAGATTATTACTTTGAAGTGGCCGAAAAAACAGAAGACAAACGACTTAAACTCATTTTTTCTGATAAAAACACCGATCCCGGCATCGCATTATTTCATTTTTACATCACCTATTTGAATACTGGGCAATACCCAACGGATTTGGATAAACTTTTTCAAAAGAACTTGAAAAATTCACCAAATAAGGGTGTAATTGAGCCATACTTAGCATTCAAATCATTCTTGATTGATGACGTGATAAAGAAACAAGAATCAATAGAACAATCAATATCGGTTGCATGATGCCCTAATAAAATGAAAAAACAGTTACTAATATAGTGAACTGTTTTTTTTAGTTTTGAAGGATTTTGTTTTTATGTTTTGATGATTACTCGTTGGTCAAGTAAATACCTAAACCAGCACTTCCCACATGAACCGCGACAACCGCACTGATTTTTCCACTAAAGCTGACTTTAACGTCCTCAAACTTAGCTTTAATTTCTTTTTCAAGTTGAAGTCCTAATTCACTTGTGGTGGTGTAGGCGATCTTAACGATTGTTTTTGCTTTTTCTTGTAACTTACCGACTTCTTGAACTAAGTACTTGATCACGTTGTCGCTACTTCTAACTTTGTGTTCAACCTCAAGTTTACCCTGATCAAATCGTAAAATCGGTTTAATTTTTAATAAATTGCCGATCATGCCTGAAAGTTTCGATAACCGTCCACTTTTGACTAAAATTCCAAG
>WARP01001121.1_pt1 | contig 19539 bp, 14 predicted proteins | sample 4769151 | NCBI WGS metagenome assembly WARP01 (sample SAMN08893023, study PRJNA449175) | gut metagenome | isolation source: rumen sample fed with dry roughage | host: cow | place: India: Nagpur | collected 2016
TTTTCGAATAAAAAACCAGAAATTTATAGCATCTGAATTCAAAAAATATATAAATACTTCAAATTTAAATACTAAGCATGATTTTTTTAGTCACCCATTTTTCTTAAGCTATTTAAATTCTGATTGAGTCAATAATCGTTTAGTTTGAGTACTGCTTATCCTGATTTAGGTGCTAATTGTTCACGACTTAATGAAAAAGGTGTAGCAATTTGCTACACCTTTTTCTATTACTGATTTAGCATTTTTTTCAACAGGTTTTCCAGCTCCTGTAAGTTTTGATCATCAAATTCACTTATCTTTAATGATACTTTTAAAGTATTGTGATCAAACTTGATATTGCCAGCGACTTTCCCCTCATATTCGATTTTATGCACGATTGACGTTTTAATGGGTTGTTTGGTTTCTTTCGATTTGAGAATTTTTTCTGCCAATACTGCCAGTTTTGTTTGCTCTACTTCTTTTTTCAGTAATTTCGCCCAGGCTTCTAGCAGTGCTTTTTTAGCATTGCTGTAATTTTCTTCATAATCGGAGAGAAACTTTTTGACTGCTGTTGCGGCAGTTCGTGCCAGCAATGCCGGTTGTTGCTCTAAATCTTCAATCAGCTCTTGAGGTAATTTTTCGAAAGATAAATATTTATACATATCTTCCCGGTTCATGCCTAAGGATTTTGCCAGTTTTTGCTTGTTCTTTTTTAGTTTCTCATCCAGTGAACTTAAGCCCACATAAATTTCATAATCAGTTAAGTCTTCCCGTTTTAGGTTTTCCGCTAGCGTTAACAGTGCTACTTCTTCATCAGATGCATCAATCACAATCACTTCAATGGTGTTTTTATTGAGAATTTGATGCGCTTTCAAGCGTCTTTCACCAGCGATTAATTCATATTTGTCATGGATCCGTCGCACTGCAATTGGTTGTAACAAGCCAATTTCTTCAATCGATGCTGCCAAGTCTTCTATATCTTGTGGATTAAATATTTTTCTTGGCTGATTTGGGCTTGGCTGGATATCTGTAATTTGTACATTACGACGCAATTCTTTCACATCATTAACATGCTCTTGCTGAGCTTGTTGATGCTTTTGAGTATTTTGCTGTAAACGTTGTGCCAGCAATTCTTTTGTACTTACCATAATATTCTCAGCAGGCTTTTATTCAACACGATTGATGATTTCTTTGGCTAAATCTTGGAAAGCTTTACGAACTTTAGCGTTTTTATCTACACTGAATAAAGGCTGTTGCAAAATTGCGGCCTGATTCACTTTAGTACTCATTGGGATGGTGGTTTTTAACAGTTCACCGACTTGGCTTAAAGCTTCATCTCTAATCAATTTACAGACGTTTTGACGTTCATCATGTTTAATCAACAAGGCGCCTAAAAGTTTTAACTCAGGATTGACCCGTCTGATTTTACTTAAATGGTTAATCAAGTCAGTTACTCCATACAAGCCATATTGTGAACCTGACTCAATTGGTACCATCACATGGGTAGAGGCTGCCAATGCATTACTGGTGAGCAGTTTTAGGCTTGGAGGACAGTCAATCAGGATGAAGTCATACAATCCTTTTAATAATTCCAACTTATTGGAGAGTTCTTCAGATGGTCTTGGGGCATCATCTTTGAGTTGATCTTCAGCTTTACCTAAATTGAGTGAACCATAAATTAAAGAAACGTTTTTGAAATTGGTTTCTTCTTCCAGGGCATCCGATAATAGGTTTAAATCACCCAGTAGTAATTCAGCCGACGTGGTTTCAACTTCACTTGGATGTCTTGATCCGATATGTAAGCTTGCATTGGCCTGAGGATCTAAATCTATCACCAATACTTTATTACCCAAGTCGGCTAGTTCAGACGCTAGATGAACGACTGTGGTTGTTTTTCCACAACCACCTTTATGATTTGCCACTGCAATGATTTTAGTTGACCGAGTTGTCATAATTATCCTCACTTGAGTTATTGTAATATAAAGAACTTTGTAGCAAGTTGCTACACCTTGTTGAGCTTAGTTTGAAGTTATAATCTGATTATGAATAAAAAACAAACAAATTGATTTTTTTATAAAATATAGCTAGCTAATTATAATTAGTATTAATTAATATAATTAGTTAATTATAATTAGAGCACTTTTTTATTTTTTAAAATCAATATCTTATAGATTTTAAAGTGGAAGGTTTGTCACCGAAAAGTGGAAGGTTTGTCACTGAAAGGTGGAAGACTTGTCACTAAAAGGTGGAAGGTCTGTCACTAAAAGGTGGAAGGTCTGTCACTGAAAGGTGGAAGGTCTGTCACTATGGTGGAAGGGTTGTCACGGGTTTAAAAAAAAACTTAAATTTATCTTACAAAATTATTTAAATTCAATATTTTAATCTGTTGATAAGTTGAATTATTTGACCTTAAAGGTGGAAAGCTTGTCATTTTGATATTTTTATCCTGTGGATAAACTGTTTGTTGCTAATTTCATCAAGGCGACTGTACATTTTCACTTCTGGACTGTCTAAAAGTGGAAGCTTTGTCACTATTAAGGTGTATTTTTTATTATTCTTTCCACTTTATTACAGGGCTTAATGGTTTTTTTCCCTTTTTAGCTGACTTAAAGATCTCTGAGAAATATTAAAAGTGGAAGCTTTGTCACTAAAAAGTGAATTTTTAATATAGCTTTCCACTTCATGTTTAAAAAGTGTTTTAAATGGCAAAACAGAGTGACAAGCTTTCCACTCTTAGCTTGGGATTTAAGAGTTTCTTGGCCAAGGATCGGTTTGCCTGAGTTAAAATGGTGGATAATTTGCATGAGATTCCACTTTTGTGTATAACATGTAGAAAATAACTTTTTTTTTCCACCTATGAACAAGCTGAATGAACAAGAAGAAATAGAATACTTACCGTATTGTATTGGCAATATTCGACATAATGGCGTGGTCAGTACCAGCAATCGACTGATCCGACCGATCGAACTGTCATCCAATGAGTACAAAGCGTTACTTTATGCGATGGCAGTGGCCAACTATGGTGAAAAAAATAATCAAGATCGTGAAATTACCGAGCAAACCTACATTTATTTGCATAAAGATGATTTAGGCGAATTGCTGGGTCTGGATAAAAAGAATTCCATTAATGTCGCGATTGACCGGATCTATAAAGAGCTGTCCTCCCGGGTGGCCCATTTTGTCATTGAAGAACCCGTAGATGAAAGCAAGCGCAAGGTTAAAAAAGTCCATTCGGTAGTTCCAATTATTCGAGAACTGCGTTGGGAAGATGATGCCAAAAATGCCTTGCAGATCCGTTTTACCAGTGAAGTACTACCTTATTTTACCCGTCTGGCAAGCGGCAATTTTACCACTTACCAATTAAAGGATTTATTTGCTTTAGACTCGGTAACCAGTATGAGCCTGTATTCCTACTTTATTAAAAACGAGTTCAAATATGCCAATCAAGACTGCTATGAGGTTGAACTGTCACTGGAAAATATCAAGGCACTTACTGACATTGGCGAAAAAAAATATGATCGCTGGGTCGACTTCAGACGTTATGTGCTGGATAAGATTGTTGAAGAAATTAATCAAAGAACCAGCCTTAAACTCGAATATGACACCATCAAGAAAGGCCGTCCTGTGGTGGGTGTGCGCTTTAAAATTGTGAATGGACATACTGAGGCGGTGATCCCACACAGCAACGAAAAGACCCAAATCTACTTGGATGTCGATTTTGATGACAATGCCATTGTAAAAGAGCTGGGGGCAAAATTCGATCTGACAGTCCGTTCCTGGTATATCTATGCCAATGATCCGAATTATAAACAGTTCAGCAAATGGTTTAAGACCGAAGGCTGCCTAACTGACTCTCAGGCCAACGTGATTGTGAACGATATTATGTTCCAAATGGATTTTGCTGTGGCGGGTGCTTCCATGAGTGACTTCAAGAAAGAGATGAAATATAAACTGAAAAATGATCCCGATTTCGTTCAGCAAAATCGCGCGCGTTTGAATGAGATTTTTGGTAAAGAAATTATTTAAAAAGTGTAGCAACTTACTACAGTCTTTATGACTATGCTTTAAACTGGATGTTGGGATCAGCGAAGCTTTAAAGTGTGTAGCAACTTGCTACAATTTTTATCATGTGTCGCGCATTTCTATGCAAGATTGGACAAAGTCCAATCGCAGCGACAAATGAAGTCCTATAGCGCTGGAAACTTTTGATTATCAAGCTAAACTATACTTATAAAAAATTAAACTGATGAATTCTGCATGACCCTGGTATAACTGCAATAGCTACAAAAACAACTTTGGAATATTACTAATATGTTGCGTGGCAGCATAGGAGAAGATGAATTGCGTGATTACATCTTGGTTTTTATTTTCTTTAAATACCTGTCAGAAAGCGGTGAACTTTGCCAATGAGCTGTTAGAGGGTGAAGATGTTATATCCTTGATCTGGATGAAAACAATCTTGAGCATGTGTCATATATTAAAGAAATCAGAAACAATGCTATTTGAAGAAGCGGGTTAGGACTTAACCCTAAAACAACTGTTTTATAGCCTTGTGCAGCGTGGCTGTCAGGGAGAATTTATTCTGGATGATTTACTGTGCCCTTAAGTCAATTAAACAAAGTAATCTGGGTACTGATTCTGCCGATGACTTTCCAACCTGTTTGAAGACCCGTATCTGAACTTCACTAAATTCGGCAATAATGCCAGTAACCGTAATCAACTGGTGGTAAAAGCTCTCAGTCATTTAGATGATATTGATTTTGATATTTCCAATACTGAAGCCGATGTAGTAGGGTATGCTCACGAATACAGGATTGGCGAGTCTACTTCCGGTGCCGGAAAGAAAAACCCGGCAAGTTCTATACCCCGCAAAAGATATCAACCTTATCGTCCAAGATGGTCACCCAAGGTAAATAGCGCTCGCTTCCCATGTATGATCCGACCTGCGGTTCAGGTTACTTGCTGCTGTGGGCGAAGCGTGAAGGTAAAGACGTGGATATATTTACGATCAAGTACAAGGTTAAGCTATTTGAATGGGATTGTGGGTTTAGCTGTCTGCTGGTGGAACGCGGCTGCTGATGGAGCAGTTTTATGTCGGGTTTGAAAAGCAGACAACGATGTGATCTGGCAAGATAAGATTTGAGCCAGTCCAGATCCTGCCCGATCAGAGATCGTATTTAACTGATGGACTTATGCCCAAAAAAGAAAGGAAAAGGATCATATGCCCATGATGTATGCTGGCTTTTTCTCTAGAAAATAGCCTAAGCATGACACTGATTATTCAGCTCCTAAATCCGCAATAGTTGGTCAGAAAGTATCCATATGTTTGAGAACAACTGAATAACCCCATTGAAATTGGAGGCTATCTTTGGTCTATTTTTCAGGTTTAGCTAAGTTTTAATTTCTATTCAATAACTTGTCGTGATTTTACTGAGTAGCTTATGCATCTGCACACTCAAACCTGAGGTTTAAAAAATAGCATTCATTGAGTTTATTAGACATGAATTTATTAACTTATTGATCAAATGTATTATAAAATATAAATATAGTCACAATAGTTTGGGATCAGGTTTTTGAAACAGATTCTCTTGGCACTTAAATTAAATCTTCGCAAACTGATTTTGATTTCGACTATCCTCAGTGTTTCGTGTTTATTTATTGTTTCTGTATTTATTCTCAATTATGTCATTAAAGACCAATTAATTCAGAATTCACTTTTAGTGAATGTCAAATATGCCTCAAAGGTTGCCAACAGCGCAGATCAGCATTTCGATGATATGCTCAAAGAATTAAAATATAGTGCTGAGCTGTTAGGGCAGGATTTTTCTAATCCCCAATTAATCCAAGAAGAAGCAAAGCGTCTTAAACATCAATCTAACAAATTTAACAGTGTATTGGTTGTGGATAAGCAAAGCAGAGTTATTTCTTTTGCACCTCGAAGTTTAAACTTGAGTCCCCATATTTTATATAAAACAGTGGGAATTACTAAATCCTTAAAGCATAAAAGTACTTATATTTCTCCCCCTTATTGGTCAGTTAAACATAATCTAATTGTACTGCTATCTCAACCGATCTATGACCGCAATAAAAAATATCAGGGCATGGTGGGGGGCACGATTTATTTACAAAAAAATAATCTGATCCAGAAAATGCTTTCTACCGAATATGACTTTAAGAAAAGTTATATGTATGTCATTGATCAGGATAATCGAATTATTTTCCATCCCGATCCGAGCAGAATCGGAGAGAAAATTATCAATAATACCGGACTGGATTATATGATCCGTACCCGGATGGGGAGTGTCCGGTTAATCAATAGTCGAGGAATCGAAAATTTGGCAGGTTTTGCCTACATTCCAAGTGTGAACTGGATTGTCGTCTCCCAGCAACCGACGGAAGAGTTGTTTAGGCAGGCTAACGTTATTCTTTTAAAAGTCTCCGTCGGCATTTTAATTTTTTATATTTTTATTTTTATTATTGTTTGGAGAATGTCGCGCTTTATTTCTTCACCGTTAAATAGCTTGGCAAAAATGGCCAGCATGCTCAATCAGCCCGACATTCAGGAGAACATTAAACAAGTTGATCCTTGGTATTTTGAGGTTTTAAAGTTTAGAACCTCATTGTTACTCAGTTCACAAACCTTCAGTGAGAAGATTGCTGAATTGCGTCAACATGTGAATACCGATCCACTGACCGGTTTATATAACCGGCGGGGGATGCAAATCTTCTTAAAAGAAGTGATGAACTTAGGACGAGATTTTGCTGTGCTAGCGATTGATATCGATTATTTTAAGCAGGTGAATGATCGCTATGGTCATGGTCAAGGAGATGCCGTTTTAAAAACCCTGGCCAGCTTGATGAAAAATAATTTCAGGGATGAAGACATCTGTTGTCGGATAGGAGGAGAGGAGTTTATTGTATTAATGACGACTTCAGATGCGAAGGTTGCTTATAATGCTGCGGAACGTTTAAGAAAAACAATCGAATCCAGTAACTTCAATTTTATCGAACCGATTACCATATCTGTTGGAATTGCCTTTTGGCCTAGAAGCTCAAATGATGTGACCGAAGTTTTTAAAATGGCTGATAATAAACTTTATCAGGCTAAAAATAACGGACGCAACTGTATCTGTTATTAGGCGGAGAGAGCATATTGAGTTTTATACCAATTCGACCCGTTTATAATTAAGCTTGAGCTCGCTAAGCGCAGCGGGGTGAGCAAAATGGTAACCTTGAAAATGGTCACAATCATAGTTTTTTAAAAACTGCGCCTGAGCTTGAGTTTCTATGCCTTCAGCAACCACTTGTAATCCGAGTTGATGAGCCATGACAATAATCGCAGCGACAATCGCGCCATCTTTCTCATTTTGAGGTAAATGTTCAATAAAACTGCGATCGAGTTTTATCTCGTCCACAGGTAAAGTACGTAAATAACTCAGGCTGGAGTATCCTGTGCCAAAGTCATCGACAGAGACTTTGATGCCCAAGTCACGAACAGCCTTTAAAATTTCTAACGAACGGTCAGCACCTGCGATTAACATGGTTTCGGTAACTTCAATTTTTAACAACTCGGGCTGCAACTGGGTATCTGCTAGGGTTTCTTGTAAGTCATGTAAAAAGCCGGTGCGCTTAAACTGTAGCGGGGAAAGATTGACAGCTACACTCAGATTAGTGCCGTTTTTCTTGTTCCAATCGACGATATCCTGACAGGCTTGCTGTAATACCCATTGGCCAATCACTACAATTTGACCGGTTGTTTCAGCAAATGGAATAAACTCTGCTGGAGAGATAGAACCTCTTTGCGGATGCTGCCAACGAATCAAGGCTTCTACACTTTTTAATTGTCCTGAGTCAGCATCAATAACCGGTTGATAGACTAACCTGAACTGTTTTTCTTCTACGGCAACCATTAACTCATGGCGCATCAGCACATAGTCGATTTTCGGAGTGCGCGTAGAGTTAAAAGCATACCAATGCCAGGTATTGCCCCCTTCTTTTTTCGCTTCACTCATCGCATGTATGGCATGATGCAGCAATTCGTTAGATTTTTCTATTTGAGGATCATCATCTGCAATGCCAATACTTGCACTAATATGGATTTTATGACCATGAATATTAAATGGAGCGGATAGACTTTTTAAGACTTGCTCTGCAAGCACAGCGACCTGTTTTAAATCATCACATTTATTCAGCAGTATGCCAAATTCATCTGCTGAAAAATGCGAAATGATATGCTCTTCTGGGATAACCTGACGCAGACGATTGGCTACAGCTATCAAAAGTTGATCACCAATGAAGTGGCCCAAACCTTGATTTAAAGGCTGGAAGCCATCTAGATCCACATACATGACAATGAGTGATCGGTGATTGTCATGGTGCAAATGGAAGGTCGTATCCAGTATTTCTTCAAAGGTATGATGATTAATTAATCCGGTTAGACTATCGTGGGTCTGCTGACGGGCGATATATTCGCTATTTGCCCGCTGTTGGGTAATATCTTGCTGAATTCCAATAAAATGGGTGCAAAAATTTTTGTCATCAAAAACCGGCCCCAATACCAGCTGATTCCAGAACCAGCTGCCATCTTTACGATAGTTTTTTAGGGTGATCTGGATTTCTTGCTGTTCTTGAAGTGCGTTGCGTATTTTATCAATTGTCTTCGGGTCGGTATCAGGACCTTGCAGAAAACGACAGTTTTGACCTAGCACCTCTTCTTTTTTATAACCGGTCAGGCTTTCAAAAGCAGGATTAACATATTCAATAGCATGCTGTGCAGAAGCATTGGTCAGCACGATGCCATGAGGATTCGCATCGACACTACGTTTTAGTAGTCGTAACATTTCTTCGGTTTCATGCCGCTCGGTAATATTACGGGCGATCGCAAATACACCGACCACCTGCTGAGCTTGTTGAAGAGGTAAATAAGTGAGGTCTAGCCAGTAACATTCCCCCAAGGCATTCTTTGCCTGAATTTCCAGGTGTTGGCTGTTGCCTTGCAAGGCCTGTTCAAATGCAGTTTGAACTATAGCTTGAAAGTTAGGACAGATAAATTTTGAGAAATGTAAGCCTCTGGTCTGTTCCGGATTTAATTTGGTGAGGTCTTTGGATGCAAGATTAACATCCAGAATAATGCCTGCAGGATTATGTTCAAAAATGGCATCGGGATGGTAAGTGAAGAAAGACCGATATTTGTCATTTAGCGCCAGTCTCTGTTGCCGTTCTGCATGCAGGTCCATACTCAAGGCAACTAAAGATGCGGCATGAGTAATCAATTTAATATGAGTAGAGCTTGGACACTTGGGAGAACGGTAATAGGTTGCAAAGGTTCCATAGAGGGTTCCCTGCGCATTAATAATCGGCATTGACCAACACGCGTTGAGATTCTCTTCTTGAATCAGGCTATGGAAAGCTTCCCAGTTGGGGTCAATCGCTAAATTTTCACAAATCACCAGTTTGCGGTGAAAAGCGGCTGCACCACATGCGCCCACATGTGGACCTATTTTTAGATTAGAGACCGTTTCTATATATCGGTTGGAAAAATGCTGGCTACCACTAATTAAATTTAAAGTTTGTTCTGTTTCAGAGTACAACATAATGGAGACCATTGAATCTGGTATCCGGGCTTCTAGCCATTCACTGACCATCTGAAATATGAGGCTTAACTCAGCATGCTGCCCAATTAAATTAAAAATAGATTGAGTATCTAAATAACTCGCTGTTTGACTCATATAGTTTGCCACCCTAGAGTTGTATTGCGCATTTTGGATAGATTCTCAACGAAATTTTGTAAAACTGGATCTAAATGTGAATGATTACCTTTATTTAAATACTATAACAAAAATGCGATAACCTTCACATATTATTATCTAAAAGTCTTATCGATATCCGGTTTTAATTTAAACAAGTAGCCTCAAGAATATTCCCGGTTACAATCATCGGGACTGAAACAATGGTTTATTAATGTATCAACAGCTTATTCATGCGTTTGCATTGCAACAGTATATGGTTCTGAAAAGCAAAGATACGCTGCAAATTGTATCTGGCAGAATAGAACCTGTAATGGAGAGATCACTACAACAGTAGCACTCATTACCTCGGTCTTTTTCAGCGTATTGCATTCCTTTTTATTTGAATATTGAAAATATCGACATTTAAAACATACTCAATCATCATTCAAATTAAGTTGAACTCAGGTAGTTTGGGACAATGGGTTTATTTCTCTCTTTTCTACTTGCAAATACCTTGGGATGCCTTGTTGAAGAAAAATGCATGCTTGATAAAGCTCATACCCCATCATACTGATATATAATCGATAATAATCAAGTGAACTGAGCGACTGGAGCAGCGATGTCTGTACAGCATTTTGACGATGACACCCATGAAGATGATTTAATTAGTCCAGAACAGCGTGCTCAGGCAGCGAGTAAAACCACTTGGGTGAGTGTAGGGGTTAACCTGGTTTTATCGATCTTTCAGATTGTGGTCGGGATTTTTGCCAAGTCCCAAGGTCTGATTGCAGACGGTATTCATACCCTCAGTGATTTGGTGGCTGATTTTATTGTACTGTTTGCCAACCATCACAGTAAAAAAGAGGCAGATGACGATCATCCTTTTGGGCATTACCGCTTTGAAAATGCAGCCTCTTTTATTCTAGGCTTGCTTTTGTTGGGAGTCGGTATTGGAATGCTGGTCATGGCAACCAATAAAATTCTCAATCCGGAACAGATTCCGAAAGTACAGTCAGTGGCCTTGTATATCGCCATGCTGGCCCTGGTAGGCAAAGAATTATTGTTTCGTTACATGCTGAAAGTTGCCAAAAAAGTCAAATCAAGTATGTTGGTAGCGAATGCATGGCATGCCCGTTCTGATGCCGCTTCATCTTTGGTGGTGCTGGTCGGGATTGCAGGAAACTTGTTTGGTTATCCTATTCTTGACCCGATTGCTGCCCTTGTGGTCGGTTTGATGATTATTAAAATGGGGTGGGAATTTGGCTGGCAAGCATTAAGTGATTTGATGGACCGGGCGGCAGATGAACATGAAATTCAGGCCATAGAACAGACCTTCCTTTCCACTGAAGGTATTCAAGGCGTGCATAATATTCGGACCCGTAAAATGGGAGATATGATTATCGTAGATGCACATATTGAGGTAGATGGAAATCTGAGTGTTCGTCAAGGACATGATATTTCAGTGAATGCGAGAAATCTGGTGATGAAGAAGCATCAGGTGATTGATGTCATTACTCATATGGATCCTGTTTAATTGAATTGGGTACACAACTTAAGCGACTGAGCATTAAACCACAGCGGATTGACAGCGAAAAGTCGCTTTATCCGCTCAACTGTTACCTTGTGCTGCATATTGAGGGTGACATAACTCCTATAAAATAATTTTGAAAGATGTCTTTAGAATAAAATTTGGGTAAGCAGGCACATGAATATAAAGAAACTCGCTGTTGTCGGTGCAATTGTGGTTCTGGGGCTGGTGGCCTATCTGGTTTGGAAAAACATGAACCAGCCGGATACACAGGCTTTAGTCAGTGGCAATGGGCGGATTGAAGCGACTGAAATCAATATCTCCAGTAAGTTATCTGGCCAGTTGGAAGAAATTTTGGTGCAGGAAGGAGATTTTGTCGAACCAGGCCAGGTTTTGGCACGGATTAAAGTCTCTGCACTAGAAGCACAGCTGCGTGAAATTCAGGCCCAGCAGCGTCAGGCACAGGATGGCATTGCGACCGCAGAAGCCCAGGTGGCTATGCGTATCAGTGAAAAAGCGGCAGCTGCAGCCATGGTCGAGCAGCGTGAAACCGAACTGGTCGCTGCTAAAAATCGTCTGGCACGAACCGAAATTTTGGCCAAAGATGGGGCAGTCTCTAAACAGCAGCTGGATGATGAGCGTGCTGATGTCAAAAGTGTTGCAGCCGTGCTGAGTGCGGCAAGAGCACAAGTGGACAGTGCACAAAGTGCGATTGTAGCCGCGCGCAGCCAGGTGTCGAGTGCACACTCGCAAGTCGATGCCATTAAGGCCACAATCGAGCGGATCAATTTCGATATTGAAGATGCCCAGCTCAAGGCACCCTTGAAGGCACGTGTCCAGTTTCTGGTCGCACAGCCGGGTGAAATGATTGCGGCAGGTGGACGGGTCATGAACCTGATCGATCTGTCTGATGTGTATATGACTTTCTTCCTGCCGGAAACCGTGGCTGGACGTATCGCGATAGGTACTGAAGTCCGTATCGTACTGGATGCGGCCAAAAATGTGGTGATTCCTGCCAAGGTATCGTTTGTCGCGGATACTGCGCAATTCACGCCGAAGACGGTGGAAACTGAAAGTGAACGTCAGAAACTGATGTTCCGTATTAAGGCAAAAATTGATCCAGTGTTGTTGCAGAAATACATCCAGCAAGTCAAAACTGGTCTTCCGGGTGTGGCCTATATCAAAATTGACGAGAATGCGCCTTGGCCTGCATTCCTAAGCAATCTGGTTAAATCATGACAGCAGCATCTGCACAGGGCGCCATTGTTGCCGACATTCAGCAGGTTAGTCTCAAATACGGCAAAACCCAAGCCTTAAAGGAGATTTCCCTGGCATTGCCTGCGGGTTGCATGATTGGTCTGATCGGCCCGGATGGCGTGGGAAAATCCAGCCTGCTGGCATTACTGGCCGGTGCCAAGGTGGTCCAGCAAGGCCGCTTGATGGTGCTTGGTGGAGATATTGCCGACCGAAAGCACCGCAGAAAAGTCTGTCCGCATATTGCCTATATGCCGCAGGGCTTGGGCAAGAACTTGTCTAAAACCCTTTCGGTTGAAGAAAACCTGCAGTTCGTCGCCCGTTTGTTTGGACATAATGCTGCTGAAAGCCGAAAACGTATTGATGCACTGACCAAAAGTACGGGACTGTATGAATTTCTCGATCGTCCGGCCGGAAAACTGTCCGGCGGGATGAAGCAGAAACTTGGCCTGTGCTGTTCCCTGATTCATGATCCCGACTTTCTGATCCTAGATGAGCCCACCACCGGGGTTGACCCCTTGGCGCGTGCACAATTTTGGGAATTGATTAACCGTATCCGTAGCGTCCGCCCACAGATGAGTGTGATTGTGGCGACTGCCTATATGGATGAAGCACAGGGTTTTGACTGGCTGGCGATGATGGATGAAGGTCGCATCCTGCAAACTGGTAGTCCCGAGGAACTGTTGGCACAGACCGACAGACGCAGTCTGGAAGAAGCCTACATCAAGCTTTTGCCCGTGGAAAAGAAACAGGGTTATGAGCCGGTGGTGATTCCGCCTTTAGCGGATGATGGTTCGGATGGCTATGCGCTGGAAGCCAAAGACCTGACAGTCAAATTTGGTGACTTTACCGCAGTGGATCATGTCAATTTTCAAATCCGGCGTGGGGAAATATTTGGATTCTTAGGCTCGAATGGTTGTGGTAAATCGACCACGATGAAGGTCTTGACTGGATTGCTGGAGGCTTCGGAAGGGCAGGCCTGGTTGTTCGGGCAACCGGTGGAAGGGAGTGATATTGCTACCCGTCGGCGTGTTGGGTATATGTCGCAATCCTTTTCACTTTACAGTGAACTGACGATTATCCAGAACCTGGTACTGCATGCCAAACTGTTTCATATGCCGGCAGAACAGATTGATGCGCGTGTTGAGCAGATGCTACAGCGTTTCGATTTGATGGAACTGAAAGACAAATTGCCTGACGATTTGCCGCTCGGGATCAGGCAGCGTCTGTCACTGGCGGTAGCACTGGTGCATAATCCGGAAATCTTGATTTTGGATGAACCAACCTCCGGTGTAGACCCGATTGCCCGGGATAAATTCTGGCATGATCTGATCACCCTGTCGCGCAAAGATGGGGTTACCATCTTTATTTCTACCCACTTTATGAATGAAGCTGAGCGCTGTGACCGTATGTCGCTGATGCATGCCGGTCGGGTGCTGGACAGTGCTGCACCGGCACAACTGATGCAGAATCGGCAGGCTGCGTCTTTGGAAGAGGCATTTATTGGCTATCTGCTGGATGCCGGTGCAGGCAGCCAGCCCCCTGCTGAAGAAGAGGTGGGGAGTAGTTCAGCTGATCTTCAGCCAGCCGGGACACAGCAGAGAAAATCTAGCCGATTTAGCCTGCAACGTTTGCTCAGCTATGCCTGGCGGGAATCACTGGAACTGGCCCGTGACCCGATTCGCGCCACCATGGCATTGGTCGGTTCAATTATCCTGCTGTTTGTCATGGGTTACGGCATTACTATGGACGTGGATGATCTGACTTTTGCGGTGCTGGATCGGGATCAGACCGGGCTGAGTCAGAATTACAGCATGAGTATTGCCGGTTCGCGTTATTTTGTCGAAAAGCCTCCTTTGCAAAGCTATGACGATCTGGACCAGCGTATGCGCAGCGGTGATATTGCTTTAGCCATCGAGATTCCGCCCGGTTTTGCCCGGGATGTGGCCCGGGGCGAAGAGGTCAAGATTGGCGCCTGGATAGATGGTGCCATGCCACAGCGTGCCGAAACGGTCCAGGGTTATGTACAGGGCATTCATGCACACTGGTTGATGCAGCAGGCACTGGAGCACAGCGGGTATAAGATGTCGAGTACAGTCAATGTCGAAACCCGATTCCGCTATAACCCGGATATCAAGAGCTTGCCGGCGATGGCACCTGCTCTATTTCCGCTGCTCATCCTGCTGATTCCGGCCATGTTGACAGCGCTGTCTGTGGTGCGGGAAAAAGAACTGGGGTCGATTGTCAATTTGTATGTCACCCCGGTGACCCGCAGTGAGTTCCTGATCGGCAAGCAGATTCCCTACGTGGTGCTGGCCATGCTGAACTATTTCCTGATGTGTCTGATTATTGTGCTGATGTTTGATGTACCGATCAAAGGCAGTTTTTTGACCCTGACCTTGGCTTCATTCTTGTTTATTATTTTTTCTACTGGTACGGGTTTATTGGCCTCCGCCCTGACCAAAAGTCAGATTGCCTCGATGTTTCTGGTGATGCTTGGCACGTTGATTCCGGTGATGCAGTTTGCCGGTATTATTAATCCGGTTTCCTCGCTAGAAGGATTTGGCCGCTGGTTTGGCGGGATTTATCCTGCTACACATATGGTGAATATTAGCCGTGGCGTGTTTAACAAAGCTTTAGGTTTTCAGGACTTGCATCAGTCTCTTTGGGTAATCTTGCTGTCAGTGCCTGTCATTATGTGTGCGGCAATCCTGGCGCTAAAAAAACAGGAGTCCTAGGATGTTCCGTCAGAAAATACAGAATATCTACCAGCTCGGTTGCAAGGAATTGTGGAGTCTATGGCGTGACCCAGTCATGCTGATCCTGATCATCTACACCTTTACTGTGGCAATTTATACGGCAGCCACCGCCATGACCGATAGCCTGAACATGGCTCCGATTGCAATTGTAGATGAAGATCATTCAACCTTGTCTGAGCGAATTACCTCGGCATTTTATCCACCGTATTTTATTCCACAAAGCACTGAACTGAATTATATGGATGCTGGAATGGATGCTGGGGAATTTACCTTTGCTCTAAATATTCCGGTGAATTTTCAGGAAGATGTGCTTGCAGGAAAAGAAGCGGCGATTCAGGTGAATGTCGACGCCACGCGCATGTCTCAGGCGATGACCGGGGCTGGCTATATTCAGCAGATTATTCAGTCCGAAGTCAGTGAATATGTGTTGCATAGCCGGGAAGTGAGCAGCATGCCGGTTGAACTGGAGATGCGTGCCCGCTTTAACCCGTTGCTGGACCAAAAATGGTTTGGCAGTGTCATGGAAATCATCAATAACGTGGCGATGCTGTCCATCATTCTGACCGGAGCAGCTTTAATTCGCGAGCGTGAGCACGGCACGGTAGAACATCTGATGGTGATGCCGGTCACGGTGTTTGAAATTATGATGTCCAAGGTCTGGTCTATGAGTCTGGTGGTATTGATTGCGGCTTTTACCGGGCTGAAACTGGTGGTACAGTTTGCCTTGCAGGTTCCGATTGAAGGGAACCTGTTGCTCTTCTTCTTTGGGGCATTATTGACCCTGTTTGCCACCACCTCGATGGGCATTTATCTTGCCACCATGTCGAAATCGATGCCGCAGTTTGGTTTATTGATGATGCTGATTCTGATCCCGATGGAAATGCTCTCAGGCGGGATGACACCGCGGGAAAGCATGCCAGAGGTATTGCAGTATCTGATGCTGATCGCCCCAACCACGCATTTTGTTGAACTGGCCCAGGCCATTCTGTATCGAAATGCCGGGCTGAATATCGTTTGGCCGTCATTTCTATGGCTGGTTGGAATTGCCGTGCTGTTTTTCTATGTGGCCTGGAAACGTTTTAAGGATACGATTCATACCATGACCTGAGTATAACCAGGGACGGGTAAATATTAGTATTTTTAAATATCGTTAAGTTTCCAGTAAATACTGTTTTGTTTTTATCCCATGAGTTGTCCACAGAAATTGGGGATAATTTTTGCCCTGGAAAGACCGGGAACATTGAAAAAATCCCTAATTTGATTAAAAAATAACCGTTTTATTGACAGGAAGTGTCAAAAATGCTCATAAAAAAACCGACTTGTTTCTAAGTCGGTTGAACGAGGTCGTTCTAGAGGGTATGACTCAATTTAAGCTAATGATCTTAACGTAATCTTAAAACCATTATTCACCAATTAAAATGTCCTGTTTTTAACTGCAAGAGTCAAGAACAGGGTTCAGATTTTGGTGTTGAACTGCTGTTTTCTGTGCACGTCTTCTTGGCATTTTTGAGAATGATTGTGTTTGTTTTGCTGTTCCAATTCTTCATGCCGTTGTTGAATATGCGCCAGCACATAATCCAAACGTTTATTCTCAATGATCTCGCTGGTTGAGCTTGCTTAACTTATCAAAGATGCTGTAATTGATCTTCCGTCCTTCATACATGATGGCGACAGTACCATCTGGGTATTCTATAAACTCAAGATATTTACCGATTAGCTTCTGATTTTCTGCTGTATCCTCCAAAAGATATACGCATTTATCATACGTAATGGTCAGGCTATTTGTGACTCTGCGGGGTTCACGCCAGGTAAAAATATCATCTAATTCCTCAGCGGTTTCAGTGACAGTTCGGTGTAAGTTATTGGGATAAAACACTGAAATCATGACCTCAGGCATATTCACCGACATAAATGATATTAAATATATTTAAATTGTATTATATTAAATATATGTAATACATATACTTATTGCTTTAATATTTGGTAGTGTAATTTAAAGTAGGGCAGGGTAATAAGAAGTTAGTCACTTTAATATGCATTAAAATTCAACAATAATAACCAACATAAAATATGCTTCTGTTTTTATTATTTTTATTTTTGACTATTTGATAAAAATTATTTAGCTGTGGAATCCTGAATTTGGCAAGCAGTGATGAGTGATCGGTCTTTATTCTTCAGTTAAGAGGGGCTTTGTTGCATAAACCTCTCAGGAAAAGTGGTCGCCGACAAATCCGGTACGGTTCACCTGTTAAAAATGCGAGCATTAGGATCAAAGCACTTTTATTTTGATGTTCAGAGTAGTCCACATGAAGTCTTTTCAGTAGATGGTTCACGCTAGATGGATTCGGGAAAAAACTACTTGACGTGAGTAAATGTTCTTTGCGTTGAATATGTTTTGCAACAAGCGGTAGAACATAGCTTTGACTCGTTTCTGAGTGTGCTGCGAGTGGTGTGACGTCAGTTGGATTGATAACAATTTGCCGATTAATCGGCTCATCAATTAAGGTTTCTATATTTAGTGCTTTAGATTTAGCCCCTTTTTTGATTTCGATACTTTCTTCAATGAATTGTTCTTCATCAAGAAACTGATGTTGAAGCTGTGTATCGATACTTGCACGTGCAATCTTCGCTTTGTTTTTTAAAACGTAGTTAAAAGTAATGCGAATATCATTGAGTAGATTGCGATCAAACTCAGGCAATTCATCCGTATCTAATGTGATCAGATGTTGAATAAATTGTTCTAAGCTCTGTGTTGGATCTTGAAGATAGGTACTCCAGAGACGTTGATACTCTTCTGTATTATGATATTTTTTTCAGTATCTAAGTTTTTATTTGCAGTTCTAAAACGCTGAAATAAGCGCTTTACGGTATTGAAGTGTTCTGTGTGTGCTTGTTTAAAAAGATCTGGCTTGAGCTCAGGAAGAGCAATTAAATAAATGGCCGCTTTTAAAACTAGAATATTCCAATTTTTTGCATGCGTCTGCGATTCAGATAATTGCGCAATTGAATTGATATATGAAGTGATCGGTAAATTGCTAATCTTAACTTTTTTCGTGAAAGCGATTAATCAGTTAACTGAGCAATATCTAAAAGATTACAAACCATTTGTCGTCCTAGTTACTCACGTTGAGCAGCTTCAATAATTTCTTGCAGGTGATAAATTTTTTTTAAACTAAGAACAGCAGTTTCTAGTTTATGGTTCGTATAAAAAAAATAGGCTGATAGTAGAGCAAGTGGTTAATTGATTCCTGAAAAGGCGTTACGCTGCGATACTTTCTCTTGAAGTTGCTGTTTTTCCTGAGCGGATAAAAAGGCGATGCTCAAACCGTTTTGCTGCGCTTGTCGGATTTGTGCTTCGGATAAGCCTGCCTGTGGTGCTGCGTGTAAATATTCATGTTGAATATCAATGCCTTCAACCGCAGGATCGTCACTATTAATCGTGGCTAAAATGCCATGTTCAAGAAAGGTTTTAAGCGGATGTTGAGCAATATCGGCAACGGTACTGGTTTGCAGATTTGAGGTAATGCAGGACTCAATCCCGATCTGATATTTAACTAAATAATCTAGTAATTTTGCATCTTCCACAGCTTTCACCCCATGCCCGATACGGGTTGCACCGAGGGTTTGAATCGCTTGCCAAATATTGCTTGCACCAGCGGCTTCACCTGCATGGACGCTGATGTGCCAGCCTGCATCACGAGCTCGCTTGAAATGATCAATAAACAGTTCCCCTGGAAAGCCCAGTTCATCACCTGCCAAATCTAGTGCGGTAATCTGGTCACGATGAGTCAGTAAGGCATCCAGTTCTTGCTGACAGCGAGCCTGCCCAAAGGTACGACTCATAATACCGATGAGCTTATCAGGAAGATCCAAGTAACGGCTGCCTTGCTGAACGCCATCAATCACGGCTTCGACTACCCCAGCCAGTGGAAGTTGATGGCTCATCGCCATATAAAAGGGTGAAAAGCGCAGTTCGACATAGTCCAAACCTTGTTGTGCTGCATCTTGCATATTTTCCCATGCGACACGACGGCAGGCTTCCAAATCACCCAAGACTTTCACGCCCCAGTCCAGTTTGTTTAGGAAGCTCAGCAGGTCTGGCTGATTATCCATGACCTGAACATGCGGTAGTAGTTTGGGCAGGGTGTTGGCAGGCAGTTGAATCTGGAATTGCTGCCCCAGTTCTAAAATGGTTTGCGGACGGATATTGCCATCGAGGTGGCGGTGTAAATCGGTGAGCGGGATATTTTTATCAATCATTATTATTCACCTAAGAACCTATCCAGAATAT
>WARP01000438.1_pt1 | contig 19533 bp, 18 predicted proteins | sample 4769151 | NCBI WGS metagenome assembly WARP01 (sample SAMN08893023, study PRJNA449175) | gut metagenome | isolation source: rumen sample fed with dry roughage | host: cow | place: India: Nagpur | collected 2016
ACCTGATACACCAATCTATGCTGAATACTTATTCTCCTTGCATATGCTCCACTCAGGTTTCCAACAAGTTTCTCATAGGTGGGGGGCGTCTGGAATGGATTCTCCATCAACAGAGCAACCAGATTACGAGCCTTCTGATCAAGGCCTGCTGCTTTTAGTTTTGGGATATCCTTCTTTGCTGCCTTTGTATAGACAATGGCATACCTCACCAGGTTACCTCATTTTCAGCAACACAGGCTTCAAGATCTTCATCAAGACCTTCCCTGATCTTGGTATAGAGCTCGCGATTCGACAGAATCTCAGCAGTTGCCAAGAGGCCGTTATATTCTTCCTCGCTCAAAAGTATTGCATTCCCCTCTTTCGTACTTATATTCAGGACTTCGTTGAACTTGATAGTTATATCTATGAGATTGAAAAGGTCCTTTCTGAATGTAGTTGCGTTGATGGTATACATATACATCTCCATATGTACATAATTACGTACATACTGGATTGCATCAAGCATTTTTACCACCGGAAACAGAATTGGTGCAATCAACCATGTAGTTGCCATCGCGGGCAATCAGCAAAACACCGTCCTGTACACTGTCACGACCTACGGATAAAACCATGCCGTCGTACCGGCTGTAAACAGTCCGCTTGGCATCCGGTATCTCGACACCACCACTCCATATAAAGAGGCCAACAGAACTCCGTTCTTGAGATGGTGCATCCTGGAGATGAGAAAGATAGCAAAGGCATGCAGGTGATGAAGAGCGTTGGATTTATACATTCAGGAAAGATTTTTGCGTCCTTATACATTTTTCTGTCCTGTATTACACACAAGACATCCTATCAGGCACTGTTATGGAAGATTCTCAACCACTCAAGTTGATACATTAGCTTGATGGCACTACGTGAGAATCCCCAAATATCAGTACCAGGTTGCAAGAATACATCTTTGCTTGTCTTAGCTTGTAAACGTATAATCAATTTTCAAGGAAGCTGGAATCAAGCAGGAAATCATAGATGTTTACGGTCAAAATGCCATATTCGTCATATGTGGGTTGAACAATGTCACTGGTAACTATGATTTTCTTAAATGAGTCATCAATTTTCCTAAAAGGTCGAATTTCTTGCATACGCTTCTCAGCATCCGGCAGAGAGTATGCCGATTGGATATAACACCTAAAAGAGCCAAGGTTGCACACAAAATCGACTTCAAGCTGCTTGCGGGTCATTTTACCATCCTCGTCTTTCTCGGCAATCTGCACGACACCGACATCAACGCAGTAACCCCTCATGCAAAGCTCATTGTATAATACGTTCTCCATAGAATGTGTTGGCTCAATTTGTCGGAAATTTAGCCTCGCATTGCGAAGTCCTAGATCTGAAAAGTAGTATTTCCTTGGGGTCTCAATATATCCCTTCCCCTTGATGTCATACCGGAGTGCAGACTCAACCAGGTAAGAATCTTCAAGAAGATCCAGATATTTCTTGATGGTTTTGGGTGTTATTTTCGACTTCTTGACGGTCTTGAATGTATTTCTCAACTTCTCTGGATTTGTCAGGGACCCAATCGATGAAGCTAGGAAGTTGAGAAGATCCTCCAGTTCCCCACCATTCTTAAGTCGATTGCGTTTTATGATATCCCGAAGGTAAATCTCATTGAACAAGTTCTTCAACATTGCAGTTTTTTCACTGGCGCCATCACGAAGAACTACCTGGGGAATGCCTCCATACAGCATATACTCAGACAAACCCATATATCGATCACCGTTGAAAACCGACATGAACTCTGCAAAACTCAACGGATGCATATGGATTTCATCGCCATGACCCGCAAACTCAGTAATGATATCCTTTGATAAAAATTTTGCATTGCTTCCTGTTACGAATACATCCATGTGCTTGTTGCGAAGATACCCATTCAATACCGATTCAAAACAGTCCATCATCTGTACTTCATCAAGCAGCAGGTAATACATTCCTGAGTCAGATACCATGGAGCGGATATATGCCAAAAACTTCTCGGGGTCAACACCCCGCTTTTCCTTTTCCATGAGCACTGGACTATCGCCGATCAGCAAAAGGTCATCTGCCGAATCGAATGCAAAACGTATGACATGGTCGGGATCAACACCGGTTTCAATCAAATGATTATAGAACAAGGTATTCAACAGATACGACTTTCCGCATCGTCGGATACCAGTGATTACTTTGATCAAGCCGTTGTGTTTCTTTGTAATCAACCTACTTAGGTAGAAGTCTCGGTTAATTTCCATGCTACAGCCCCTTTGCGAAAGATTTTTGCTACCTAATACATTTTTCTATCCTAATTCTACCTTACTACACTCATACAAACAATGAGCAATTCTCCTTCGGGAAAGATTTTTGCGTCCTTATACATTTTTCTGTCCTGTATTACACACAAGACATCCTATCAGGCACTGTGATTGCGGCTACCCATGCACTCCAGTTGACACTTTTTCCCAATTTCCCCGGTCATAGAATGTTCCCTTGGCAATGATGGATACATTCCCGCTGACAAAGATGTTTCCTGTCTCTTTCTCTTTCAGCACACGGAGTTCACTGGGTCTTCCCAGGAACCGCCCCTGATGGATGATCATCTCTTGGCCTTCAGGGCAGATGCCGTGCTCGCACAGATAGGCTCCCACAGGTCCGGCGGCACTGCCGGTAGCAACGTCTTCCAATCCGCTGAAATCCCAGGTTCTCCCTTCCATTGCAGCAATATCAAACACATAGGCAAACTTTGCACCATAGGAGAGGAGCAGCGATTCGTAATCATTTGAAACTATTCCTGCCCGTTCAAGTCCGCTACGGATGGGAACGATCAGGTATGGCAACCCGGTGGTCACAACCTGCAATGGATATGATGAAGCAAGATCACCCATATGTAATCCAAGCGGAGCGATCAACTTCGGGTAGTCGGATGGAGCGATACGTCCTATTGTCTGCGCGCTTCCCTGGTTCATGCTGCACACATACTCGCGTCGGTCATTGATGGTAGTACTGCAAACGGTGACATCCTTACAATTCAGATGGAACCGGATTTCAGTCCGACGGGCACGCCCACTCATCATCTGCACTACGGCAGCAGCGCCAAGGATTGGATGGCCGGCAAAGTCCAGTTCCTCATCCTTGGTGAAAATTCTTGCCCTGTATTCACAGTCCCCCGTCTTTCTCAGGAAAATCGTCTCATACTGCTTCATTTCCTGGGTAATCTTGAGCATTGTCCCAGTTGTGGGAAATCGATTGCAAATCAAGACGGTCAATCCATTTCCTGTAAGCGGACCTTTTGAAAATACATCAACATGGTAGTATTGCGTACGTCACCTCCTCAATGGGTTGCAATAAATCAGAGGCCTGATTTTGTGAACATTAGTCAAAGCGATATTCCTGACGACAATATACAATTGCATCAACATACTGAGTATGACAGCTCCTACAGAGGAAAGTGCCGCCACCGGGCTCGTGAGCGCTTGGGAAAGGTCATAAAACTATCCGCGCTGGTTGTTCTTCCATCCGAGGCTTGGTGGCCGAATCATGAAGAAGAGTATGAGAGACTAAGCGATACAGAGAAAAACGGGCATTCGGTACGATACGGTTTCTTCATTCTTCTATTCACCGAGGATAAGGAGCATAGGCGAGTTCTGAATAAGTACTTTAGACAAACATAAGCACACCTTCCATTCTTATGTTTCGGCAATTATGTATCATTTTTGCCGTTTCATAATGCAGTTTCAAGGTCTTGGCAGTCCCTTGTTACGTTACCCGTGGCAGACATCCCAACACTACGTAAGGAATAAAATTCCTCTGTATGATGTAGAAAAGACTATTATAGATTTGATCGGGAAGATGCAGCCTTTACTGACTTGGTTTCAAACTTCTCGATAACACCAAATCAATATTGATATGCCCATCGACTTATTCACCACCTAAAAGAACCACAGTCCCAGCAATAGTTTTGTTATGCAACTGAATGAAAACCACTGTTTTGCTATTCCCCATTTTCACACTTCAAGGAAAATTGGGGAATTCGTTTTCACTTACCAAGCAACCAATCCGCCACATCAATTACACATACACCATCTATCTCATACTCCGGCTGATAGGTTCGCGCAAGCAGAATTTTCGGATAATTATCTTTGATTTGCCTGAGAGGTGATAATTCACGTTCAAGAGTCGATGGTTCAGAGATATCATAGGCAACCTGGATGTAGTTTGTTTTCCCGTTACGGATTGTCACAAAATCAACTTCTTTCTTATAGAGAACCCCTATATAGGTCTCAAATCCTCTGCGAAGCAACTCTATAGCAACAATGTTTTCCAAAATATGCCCGTAGTCCATATTCTTAATTCCAAGACGTGCATATCGGAAGCTTTGGTCAGATAGATAATACTTGTCATCTGACCTCAGATACTTTTTCCCCCTGATGTCATAGCGTCTGATTTTGTAGAATGCAAAAGAATTACAGAGATAATCGATATATTTGCCTATAGTTTTGTGATCTGCCTTTGTCCTGTTTGATTCCAATGTATCAGTGATTGAACGAACTGAGGTGATATTGCCGACATTGTCCATTAAATAGTCGATTAGCTTATCAAGAAGCTGAACATTTCTGATTTTCTGTTTTCTGACTATATCACGTACAATCAGGGCCTTAAGCACTTCATCATTAATGTACTTATACTTCTGTTCCGGAGCTCGATAAAGGTAGGAGCCAGCCATTCCACCTTCTGTCAGGTATTGTGTCAAACCTTTATAGGGATTATCAATAGCGTAGTACGTCGAGTACTCCCTGAAGGAAAATGGGAAAACATCAATTCTATATGTTCTTCCTACGAATAGAGTCGCCAAATCACTGCTTTGCAGAAATGCATTTGAGCCAGTCACATAGATATCATACTTACCCCTTGCATGCAGACTATTGATGGCTTTCTCAAAACCTTTGCACATTTGGATTTCATCAATCAATACAAAATTATCGCAAGACTCCTGATAGTGGTCTTCAACATACGCTTCAAGTCTATGGTATTCCTGCAGATCCTCAAAATCAATTAGGTTGAAATTGATATGAATCACGTTGGCATTTTCGTGACGATTCTTCAAATCTTCAGCAAATCGATCCATTAGTTTGGTTTTACCAGATCTCCGGACCCCAGTCAGAACTTTTATATCGGGAGTACCTTCAACTTCACGCATTTCTTTTAGATATTCGTCTCGTTCAATCAGCTTCATACCAAGTATCCTTAATGCATTATACACATCTTATTCCCCAAAATCCATAATTTTTTATTTTTGGGGAATAAAACTAAAATGGCAGTATTGTATCAGCATCTACTCCGACATGGTGCTGTGTGCCTGTACAGCTATCCCAATTACTCGAAGTGGTGGCGTTATAAATATCGAAACCATATAGGTTGTCAGCCCGATTGCAAGCATCAAGATAATCAATAATCCAGCATCCAAAGTATAATCAACTGCAACAGGAGCGCCCGCAAGTGTAAAAAGCCGGAGTTCAGACATGTCCCATTATTCCGTACAAATGGGACACGTTATTACAATATGTACCAAAAGATTCTTTTTTGGTTCACTTCATCGAGCATGAAAATTCTTACCATTGAAACACACACTGACAGGACTATTCACTTACTCACTAGTCAGAAGCACCACCGTCTCAAGGTGCTCGGTATGCGGGAACATATCCACCGGCTGTATTCCCCGTACTTGGTAGTCGCTGAACCTGAGCAGGTAGCGAAGGTCCCGGTCGAGCGTCCTGGGGTTGCAGGAGATGTAGACGATGCGCTTGGGAGCGAGCTTGATAGCCGCTGCCAGAAAGCGCTCGTCACTGCCGCTGCGCGGGGGATCGAGGAACAATACATCACAAACGCGCTTGGCTTTTGCCATCTCCTTCAACTCCACCGAGGCATCGGCACAGATGAACTCTGCATTGGTCAGGTTGTTCCGCTCGGCATTCAGCTTGGCATCCTCGACAGCCTGTTCATTAGATTCAATACCAAGAACATACCTTGCACCCTCCTTGGCGGCTATCAAGGCAATCGTTCCGGTCCCGCAGTAGGCATCGATAACCACGTCTTCCTTACCAATCCGGGCCATACGCATGGCCAACGAATACAGCACTTGGGCCTGCTCGACATTGACCTGGAAGAAGGAGGAAGGAGAGATGCGGAAGGTGAGGGAGCAGAGTTCCTCCTCAATATAGCCCTTGCCCCAGAGTACCTTGATGGGGATTTCGCTGAGCACCATGCTGGTGTGCTCGCGGTTCATGTTCAATGCGATGGTGGTGATCTCGGGATGCTTCTGCTTCAGGGCAGCGATGAAGTTGTCCGATGACGGTATCGGCCACTGACCGCATACAAGCACCACGATGGCCTCACCTGTCTTGCGGCTGATTTTGATCAAAACATGGCGAAGGTGGCCATACCCCTCATCCTCATCATAGGCGGTTATCTGAAAGCGAGTTGCCAGATTTCGGATACTCTTGAGAATCTCATCAGCCAGTGGATGCTGGACCATGCACGAACGGATGGGCACCAACAGATGGGTACCCTCCTGATAGATGCCGCTTACCAGACTTCCTTTCCAGTCATAGCCGAAGGTTGCCTGTACTTTGGTGCGATACAGCGTTGGATCATCCATACCTTGTATGGGAGCGATGGGACCCAGCTGCCCGAGCAGCTCATCCACATAGCGCATTTTCATCTCCAACTGGTTAGGGTAGGAGTAATCCATCAATTGACAGGCTCCGCAGGTGCGGGCCAAGGGACATTTTGCATAACGTTTCATAGCTTACACGGTGGTGGGAAACGCAGGCTTTGTCAATTGTCTTTCCTACCTCTCTTTGCTATGCTTGTGCTATGAAATACCTACGCTTCAAACATCAGGACACGGTCAGCTACGGGCTTCTCGAGGGCGACACTATACGCGTACTCGAGGGTTCGCCATTCGAATCATATACGATTACCGATACAAAGCTCGCATTGGCACAGGTATCTGTACTCACTCCCTGCGACTACTCCAAAGCCATCTGCATCGGCCTCAACTACAAGGACCATGCCCAAGAGTTCCAGCTTCCCATCCCAACCGAACCGGTGGTATTCATCAAGCCATCCACCGCTGCCCTTGCCCAAGGAGGAGTCATCCAATACCCTGCGATGTGCAAACGCCTTGACTATGAAGCCGAGCTTGCCATCGTAATCGGCAAGAAAGCGAGGTTCGTCCCCATCACCGAGGTGAACAAGTACATCCTCGGTTACACCTGTGCAAACGACGTAACCGCCCGCGATCTGCAGCCCAAGCAGGGCCAGTGGACCATTTCCAAGAGCTTTGACACCTTCTGTCCTTTCGGACCGTTCATCAGCGACGAGGTCGATCCCTCCAACCTGGCCATCGAAAGCCGGGTGAACGGCAGGACCATGCAGAAGTCAAACTCCAGCAACCTCATCTTTTCAGTTCCTTTCCTGGTGAGCTACCTCTCACAGGTCATGACGCTCCTGCCCGGAGACATCATCCTTACCGGAACGCCGGGAGGCATCAGCGGAATGCACCATGGGGATACGGTTGAGATCATCATCGAAGGTCTGGGAGTATTGAAGAATACGATCGGTTAAGCAGGAAATCCTTGAGGGGTCACTACCAGTTTCGGGTGGTGATCCTTGACAGCCAAGAGACTGGCGATCTCTTGTTCGACATCATAAGGAACACTCATATTTCTTATTCTGTACTACAATCCGATTGAATTTTCATCCAAAAGAAACTGTTCTATCCCCAGATACAAGACCCCTGCATTGTCATGCCAAGGAATAACATCATCCTTGGTAATGACAATCTTTTTAAATGAATCCTTTATATTTCTAAACGGTCTTGTCTCTTGGATTCTCTTCTTTTCGTCATCAATCGACAATGAAGACTGGATGTAATATACACGTGATCCGTCGTTTGCGACAAAATCAACTTCAAGCTGCTTCCTTAGAGTCTTATTTTCTGCATCCTTTTCAAAGACCTCAATGTTTCCCACGTCTACACTATATCCCCGATGCATAAGCTCGTTGTATATAACATTCTCCATGATATGTGACTCTTCCATCTGACGAAATCCCAACCTGGCGTTTCGGAGTCCGATATCCGTGAAATAATACTTCATAGGCGAGCCTATGTATTTTTTACCTTTGATGTCAAACCTTTTTGCTTTGGACAAGATGAATGCATCTTCCAAGTACTCAAGATACCTTGAGATTGTTACATGGGAAATTTTCTGTTTTTTCAGTGAAAGAAACGTATGCTCCAGTCTGGTTGGATTTGTCAAGGAACCAATTGCCGATGCAGTAAAATCCAGAAGATCTTCCAGTGTCTCCCTGTCATTCAAAATCCTGTTCCTTTCAACAACATCAGGTATATATATCTTTGAAAACAGATCACTGAGATATTTTGCTTTATCCTCATGGCTTCTTCTGCTAAGGACAAAAGGCATGCCACCATATGTGAAATAGTCCCTCCATGCATGCCTTTTGTCTTCGCCATATTGAGAATAGAACTCACTGTATGACAGAGGATTCATGCGTATCTCATCCCCTCTGCCACGGAATGCTGTCAGAATATCACTAGAAAGCATTTTCGAATTGCTTCCAGTAACATAAAGGTCGATGTTTTTAATTGCCATAAGACCTAGAAGTGTATCGACGAACGTTATTTTTTCTTCATTGGACTCAAGATACGGGTTTTTGATTTCAGCAACTTTTTGTATCTCATCAAGAAAAACATAATGCATTTCATCTGATTGTGAAGCCATCTTCCTTATATACTCACCTAGTATAAGTGGATTTCTGTATTTAGCGTTTATGTCCTGATCCAAAGCCAGCATTATCATTTGGGACTCTTTTACCCCGGAGTCCAACAGATAGTCATGATAGATAGTATTCAGAAGAACGCTTTTCCCACAACGGCGTATGCCAGTAATGACCTTTACGAGTCCATTCTCTTTTCTTTCGATCAGCTTCTTCAGATATCTGTCTCTTTGTATTATCATAAACACACTCCGTTTTTGTGTATCCACACACTTTCAGTTCAAGTCAATCATAAAGTACATACCTTTGTAAAGCAATCGTATTTGTACTTTTTATGTGTATAAACACAAAAAGAGTCTATGAACAGGCTCAGCCGCTTTCATGGCCTACGATGAAGCCATCCAAAATCCGGCGATTTACAAGTACCTTGACTATGAGGCCGAACTTGCCATTGCAATTAGCAAGAAAACGAAGTTTGTTTCCATCATCGAAGGTCCGGGAGTATTGAAGAATACAATCGGTTAAGCAGGAAATCCTTGAGGGGCCCTCACATTGAAGGCCCTGATGGAAGATTCTCTTTGATTTAAGCAGTCACAATCCTGCACCCCTTCTCTTGTGCACTGAAAGTAATCATCGCACCCTCGGGTGAATCAGAAAGTGAGCCGCTGGAGACAGAGACAACTTTGTCGATGTTTCTCAGACACACAGCCCAGCTCTTCATTTCTCCCTTCAACTCCACCTCGTATACGGTTCCCTCTCTTCTGATCTTGCAGACAGCAAGGACCTTACCATCATGGGCATGCACTGCTGCCTCCGCCTCCTTGGCGTCATCCAGGGCGAACAGGTGGAAGGTTGTCTTGTCGTTGTATGCATAATCAGGTTTTTGCGTGTTGCTGCCGATCGGAAGAAGCGTGTTCGGCTTCACAAAGAGCGGAAGACTGAAGTAGTCATACACCTCCTCTTGATAGGAACCGCCTTCCACTTCCTTATTGGAAAGCAGATGTGTCCACCTGCCTTTGGGCAGGTAATACACAGCCTTTCCATCATCTTGGAAGATCGGGGCGACCAAAAGGCTCTCACCCAACAGGTACTGCCTGTCCAGATATGCACAGACCGGGTCTGAAGGAAATTCAAGCACCATGGAGCGCATCATCGGCAAGCCCGTCTCATGGGTCCTGCACGCCTGGGCGAACAGGTAGGGCATCAGGGCGCACTTAAGCTCGACAAAGGCCCTCAGTACCCGGCACGCCTCTTCATCGAAGTCCCAGGGAACACGATAGGACTCATTGCCGTGCAGGCGGCTGTGGGAGGAGAGCATGCCGAAGGCCACCCATCGCTTGAACAAGTCCGGTGTCGCAAGCTTCTCAAAGCCTCCGATGTCGTGACTCCAGTAGCCGAATCCGCACATGGACAGCGAAAGTCCGCCACGGATGCTCTCGGCCATCGACTCATAGGTAGCCGAACAGTCGCCACCCCAGTGCACGGGAAACTTCTGCCCGCCTACCGTTGCAGAACGGGCGAAGACCAACGCCTCGCCCCTGCCTCTTTTTTCCTCAAGCAGGGTGAACACCGCCTGGTTGTAGAGGTATGTGTAGTAGTTGTGCATCAACATCGGGTCAGAGTGGTCGAAATACTCGACCTGGGTGGGAATTCTCTCACCGAAGTCCGTCTTGAAGGTATCGACACCCATATCCAGCAGAAGAGCCAGCTTACTCTGATACCATTTCACCGCCTCCGGATTGGTGAAGTCTACCAAGCCCATGCCTGCCTGCCAGCGGTCCCATTGCCAGATGCTGCCGTCGGGATTCTTTACCAGATAACCCTTTTCCATACCTTCGTCGAACAGGTACGACTTCTGCGCAACATAGGGGTTGATCCAGACACAGACTTTCAGTCCACGATCGTGCAGCCGCTTCAACATCGCCTTGGGATCGGGAAACTGGCGCTGATCCCACAAAAAGTCGACCCACTGGAATTCACGCATCCAAAAGCAGTCGAAATGGAAGACGTGAAGAGGAATCTCATGCTCCTGCATCCCGTCGATGAAACTGTTGACCGTCTTCTCGTCATAGTTGGTTACAAAGGAGGTGGAAAGCCACAAGCCGAAGGACCACGGGGGAACCAAGGCGGGCTTGGCGGTAAGCAGTGCATAGTTTCTCATCACCGCCTTCAGGTCGTCACCGCCGATGATGTAATAGTCCAGGCACTGGCCCGGGACGGAGAACTGCACCGCGGTGACCACCTCCGAGCACACCTCGAAGGAGACCCTGCCTGCATTGGCGACGAGCACTCCGTATCCCTTGGAGGAGAGGTAGAACGGAATGTTCTTGTAAGCCTGCTCACTGCTGGTCCCGCCGTCCTCGTTCCAGATATCCACCACCTGCCCGTTCTTCACATAGGGAGTGAAGCGTTCGCCGAGGCCGTAAATAGTCTCCCCTACGCCCAGGTTCAGGTACTCCACCTGGTAGGGCTCCATGTCATTGACGATGGCATGGCCACCGAGCAACCCTGCCGAAGATGTCAGGCTTTTGCCCTTGTAAAAGAACTGGACATCCCCAGGCCCACTGGCGACCATCCGTGCACACAAGTCCTTGGACTGGGCTGTATAGCCGTTCTGGGTATTGGTTACAGACAACTGCTCCGGCTTATCCTCTGCCAATTCAAAAAATGGTCCCCTCTTCAATGATCCCTTGAAATGATAGGATCGAACATGCAGGACATCGGCAAGTGGAGAGGTGATCTCCATGGTAATCGTCGGGGTGTTGAGCGTCGACCCGCGATGCACGATTTTCTTGGTAGCTGCGAACATGGAGAGCTTTCCCTCTCCCTTGTGCACATCGACGATGTCAACCTTCGGCAAATGACGAACATGCTTATGAATGTTCCAATAGCCGTCTCTGAATTTCATAATCTCTCTCCCATTATGTTTTCACCGCTCCGGCGACCATTCCCTTGATGATGTAGCGTTGCAGGCTCAAGTAGAAGAGAATCGCCGGGAGGATGGTCAACAGGACCCCTGCCATGGCAAAGTTCCATTCGACCTTGTAGAGTCCAAAGAAGTTGTAGGCTGCCAGCTGGAGGGTCAGGGATTTTTTCGAACCGCTGAGCACCAACAGGGGCAGCAAAAAGTCATTCCACATCCACATGGTATTGATGACGACGACCGAGACGGTCACCGGCTGCAAGAGTGGGAAAATAATCTGAAAAAACGCTCGAAGCGGGGATGCACCATCGATAAGGGCGCAGTCATCGAGTTCCTGGGGCACCGACTTGACTGCACCATGGTACATGAAGAGGGCAAGAGAAGCCCCCAATCCCCAATACAGGACACCCAGACCCAACGGCGAGCCGATAAGGCGTAGTTCCTTGGCCACCTTCACCAACGAAATCATGAAGGAGTGGAAGGGAATCATCATCGGGGCGATGAGAATCATGAACATAATGAAGCTGTACCGGGTCTTGGTCCTTGAGAGCTTGTATCCGGCCAAGGAGCTGACAAGCACCACACCACAGACTCCCACCGTTGTTGCAAGCAGGGTGTTCATAAAATACCTGGGGTAGTTCATGATCTTGAATGCATTCTGAAAGTTCTCCCACACCAGTCTTTTGGGGAAGGCGATTACATCACTGGTGATCTCACTGAAGGTCTTGAAAGAGTTGATGACCACCAAAAAGAGCGGATAGAGGTACCCGATGGCAAGTATGAAGAGAATGATTGTCGCCATGGTTGCAGGGAGAGAATGCTTTTTCATACTTCCACCTCCCGTTGCTTGAAGACTCTGACCTGAATGATCGAGAGAATGAGAATCATAAGAAAGAGCACAACCGATTTTGCGGTTCCATAGCCGAACCGGTTGATCACAAAGGCGGTGCGGTAGATATCCAAGGCGATGGTCGTGGTGGTATTGCCCGGCCCTCCATTGGTGAGGCTGAAGATAACATCAAAGGCCTTGAGGCCATTGGAGAGAGAATGGAAGACACAGACTGTTATGGAAGGCATGATCAAAGGAAGCGTAATGCTGAAAAACTGCCGTACACGGCTGGCGCCGTCGATCATGGAGGCCTCGATCAGGTCACGCGGAACAGTCTGCAAGCCTGCAATGTAGACAACCAGATAGAATCCCAGCGAGTGCCAAAGCGATACCATGAGCACACTGAAATAGATGATCTTCACATCGCCCAGCCAGCTGAGCATGAAAACTCCCCACCCGGTCTTCTGATAAAACGACTCAAAGCCGGCAGAGAATATAAACCGCCAGATGTAGCCGATGATGATCAAGCTGATGATGTTGGGAACATAGAAGGCGGCACGCAGGACGTTCTTTCCCTTGATGTCGCTGTCCAGGAGAACGGCGAGCAGCAAGGCACAAAGGTTGACCGCCAGCACACTACCCAGCGTCAAGCGCAAGGTAAAGCCGAAGGCCTTCCACATATCCAAGTCGTCGAGAAAGAGTTCCTTGTAATTCTCCAGCCCGATGAACGTCTGCGCCTTGTCCAAACCATTCCATTTGGTGAAGGAGGAGAACACACTCATCAGAAAGGGAATTTCAACCGAGACAAGGATGGCGGCAAAGGCCGGCAACGTGAAGAGCAGGAAAACAAACACTCTATCCCGTTGTTTTCGTCGTAGTTGAGTCATGTTGCTTCCCTGGCGGCCGGAATTGTTTCCGGCCGCAATCGAAGGTGATACAAGTTACTGAGCCGCCTTGGCGATCTTTGCATAGGCTGCATCGAGGGCCTCGAGGGTCTGAGTACGGTCGGTGAGGCCTGCACAATAACCCTGCAGGATTGCACCAAGCTGCTGCTCGGTTCCGGTGGGGAACATCTGGTAGAACCAAGGATAGCCGGGGGCTCCGCTTGCAAGCAAGGCAGAGGTCTCTTTGGCGATATAGGAGTCTGGAGCTGCTGCGCCGATGATCGGAGAGAGTTGCTTCACCTTGCCGGGAATCCAATTCCTGCCATATTCGCTGGTGGTCAGCCATCTGAGCCAATCGAGGGCTGCCTGACGATTCTTGCCGTCCTTGGCAATGCGGATGGTCTGGTTGGAGTCGAACATGATACCGGCGGTTGCTGCATTGTTTCCCGTCGGACCGGCGAGGAAGCCGATCTCGACTTCAGGATTGGTCTTGCGGATGGAGTCCTCGGCCCAATTGCCCTGGTGAATCATTGCAACCTTGCCGGTTGCCAAAGAGGAAGTCTGGTCGTTGAAGTCTGATTCATTCGGCTTCGGTCCACCGTATTTCTTGATCAGGTCCAGCAGGTCGAACAACTGGCTCATCTGGGGAATATCCTTGAACTTGAGGGTGCCGCTGTTGAGCATGCCTGTGAACTTCTCATAGCCGCCGTAGTTCTCAGTCGGAACGTTGGCGATGGCCTGCCATGCAGTCTGGGGAAGAACCCAGAACTCCTTGAAGCCGGTGGCGAAGGGTTGGACACCATTGGCCTGCAGTTTCTTCGCAACAGCCTCAAACTCGGCAAGGGTCTTGGGCAGCGTGGTAATCCCGTTGTCCCTGAATACCTTCTTGTTGTAGATGAAGGAGTGGGACTGGACCAGGAACGGGTAGCCGGTCACTTTTCCATCGCTGATGACACCCTGAAGGGCACCGGGTTCAATCTGCTTGATGAAATCCTCATTGCTCAGGTCGTAGACATAGTCCTTGTAGGTGGAGTTGTCTGCATAGGCGCTGCTCATGAAGATGTCGGGAACATCACCGGAGTTAAGGCGGCTGGTCAATACAGAACGGTAATCGGTCTGTAATACGGTAATGTCCAGGGTGACACCGGTGGCTTTCTTATACTCGGCGACCATGTCGTTATACTGCTCTGCAAGCTCGGGGCTGTAGAACAACACATTAAGGGTGACGGGTTCATCCTTCTTCTCCTGTTGTCCTGCTGCGAAAAGCGGGCTTGCAACTATGAGAAGAGCCAACAATACGAACAGCATTTTTTTCATACATTTCTCCTTTTTTTGTGCCATTATGCAAATACTATGGTATGTTATACGTATAACACATGGGTATTCGGTTGTCAACAAAATACTTTTCATGAGAAGATAATCGATATTGTTGTCAGAGTTGAGGACGTATGGGCATTACACAGAAAGAAATTGCAAAGAATCTGGGAATCTCGTACATGACCGTAAACCGTGCACTGAACAGCAACGGATATGTCTCCGATGTATTGAAACAAAAGATTCTGAAGTATGCAAAGGAGATGGGGTATGAACCTCATCGGGCGAGCCAGGTACTCGTGCGCAACAGCACCAGGAAGCTGGCCCTGTTCTCGTCCACCCTTCCCCGTTACTTCTGGGATGAGATCAACAAGGGCGTGCAGGTTGCAGCCCAACAGCTGAAAGCCTTCGACTACGAAGTACACTACCACCGGGTTCCCGAGCTCGACACACAAGCCTATCTGGCCCTCCTTGAACAGGAGATCGAACAGGGTGTCGAGGCTGTCGCCCTGGTCAACCAACGAATGTACGACATCGATGCCGTCATACGGAGAATCGAGCAGGCCGGCCTACCCTACGTCACCTTCAACATTGATGCACCGGAGTCCAAGAGGTGTACCTACATAGGATCGGACTACAGTGCCGGCGGCAGGCTGGCGGCCGACTTCATTGCCAGGACCCTCCAGTTATCAGAGAAGAAAGAAGTCTTGGTCCTGCAGTGCACCGAGCAGGACCTCACCCAGGCAAAGGGTCCGAATATCAACAACATGCGCCTTGAAGGCTTCTTGGACCTGATGAATCAATCGTTCGAGGCCATCACGGTCCATGTAAAGTATTTCGATACCAAGTTGCAGGCAGAGGAGAAGGACAACCAAATTCTCAACCTGGTCCGGGAGTATCGTGGCAAGGTACAGGCGATGTACCTTATTCCCGCCTTCAACACCGACTTTCTCCAGGCCTTGGAGACAGTGGGTGTGCACGAAACCATCACCGTGCTCCATGACTTGGACAGCACCGCCCTCTACCATCTCAAGACCCGGCTGCTCTCGGCTGTCATCGACCAGAGCCCGACCCTGCAAGGCTATTACACCGTAATGAGCTTGGAGAAAATCCTTGAGTCAAAACAACAGGTCGACCTGCCCACCATCCGGATCGACCACAACCTGGTGCTCACTGAAAACAGGAATCTCATCCACGGGCTGTCTGCCGCAAGACTCATGTCCTAGAAAAGGGTGATCTCAACATCCTTTCCATCGAAATAGAGCAGATCCCCCTCTGGATAGTGCCAGGTGGCCTTCAACCTTCCGGGAAGACGTATGCCCCCGACTGTGGTGTAATCACTACACTGTGCAGTCCAAGGTATTTGTTCCAGCCTGCCATCGAAGGATGCCGCCATGCGGTCGTCGGTGGTGAAGCTAACCATCTCCCCGTTCTCGAGGAAAGTAAAAATCCCGCTTACCTCCATCCCATACGCTTTCATGGTTGCCTTCACATGCAGTTCATCAATCTCCTCATAGGTGACGGCCCCGCTCAAGGCGACCGAAGGAAGGAAGAAGGCTTCGGCAAGGTAGGTGACAAGACTTGCCTTATCCATATAGTCCCCTCGTTGGTTGAACAACCTGAAAAACTTGGCAAGGTAGCCTTCCATGGATCCCTTTCCCTCGGAAAAAGCGTCCAACCCCTCAAACGGCAGACCGTAGATCCTGCTGCTGATCCTGGCATAACGCTCAGGCCGGTCGGCGCGGTTGAGCTGGGTGTAATCAATGGTGACCATGGGTTTTCCAACTCCCAGCGAAAATGGGGTGTCAGGGAAATATGCTTTCAATCCGCTCATTTTCTGCTTTCCAATATACCCGCCCTGGATATAGAAGTTCCGAACCGCCTGAGGATAGCCTTGCAGTTCCTCGGCGGTGAACACCGCATCCGATGGGTGCACTGTTTCCAGGAAGGTGCGCTCAATTGCAGTGAATCGGGATTGCACCTTGGAAGGGGCAAGGAGAAAAGCAATGAGGGCGACAAGCACCACCGAGAGAAGAATCAAAATCGTCATCTTAGTTTTCCTTTTCATAGAAACGCTCCATATCCTGCAGGTTCTGCATCCACTGCAGTAATCCTCTGCGCATCACAAGCAGTTCTTCAGTTGTAAAACCTTGATAAAACCTTCGTAAAAACTCCTCTTCTCTTGCTTCCCGGGTCCTCAGGTGTTCCAAGCACGCCTTGGTGGGAGAGACGAGCAGGGATCGTTTGTCCTCTTCAGGCTTTCGAAGAGTGAGAAAGCCTTTGGATTGGAGAATCTGTGCCATTTTTTTCACATTCTGCCTGCTCGATCCAGTCAGTTCCGCCAGCCGGCTGAGGGTGCACTCACGCCCTCCCTCCTTGAAGAGTACGGCCAACAGCAGCCACTGCTTGGTGGAAATCTGGTCATCCATTTGGTCACCCAGCACCTGCAATCGGTTTGCGAGCACGAACAAGGTTCCAAAAAGCTCTGCTTTCAATTGATCGATATCCATGGATTCACTCCTTTATGCAACCGGTTACCTATTTTAGGTAATTGGTTACCTTTTGTCAAGGCTCTTGACTTTCCTCCTCAAAATTCTCGACTATGATGGGCATGCAAGCAGTGCTTCTCTCAGCAATTGTGGTTTTCGTCTCCACCAGCATCGACGATCTGGTGCTTCTCATCCTCTTTCACAGCCAAGCAAGGACTCGCGCCCAACGGCTATCGATTCTTGCAGGCCAAATCGGGGGTATCGGGATATTGGTGGGAATCAGCCTGCTCGGCTCATACCTTGCGAGCAGGATGCTTGAAGGGTGGGTAATCGGCCTGTTGGGATTCATTCCCATTGCTTTGGGCATCAAAGCGATGATGGGCAAGGATGAGGAGAAGAACGAATCCGTCGGCGAGGGAAGAAAGGGCCTGCTAGCAACCGTCACCTTGGTGACGATTGCAAGCGGAGGGGACAACCTGGGTATCTACATACCCTGGTTTGCAACCCTCGATGAATCATCCCTTCTTATCACCATGCTTGTCTTTCTGGTCCTCATCCTGCTCTTCTGGGCCCTGGGCTACCTCCTGGCCAACCAGAGCCACATAAAAAACCTGCTTTCCCGCTTTTCAGCGGTGCTTGTTCCGGTAGTCTTTCTGCTGCTCGGACTTGTAATCCTCAGCGAAAACGGTACCTTCGCAAAGCTGGCAAGCCTAAGTGGGCAGTAAAGACTATTTCTTACACATTAGCTTCGAGCAAATACGGTGAGTAACAAGACCGAGGAGGAAAAGATATCACCGATATCTGATTCGACGAGAACAAAGCTACGCGACGTTTGTGCCGAAGAAAATGAAAGAAAGATGATGTACAGACCACTATTTAGTACGCTGACTCATGCACCCCGCTCACCGCTCTTCCACTGGGCTCGTTCATCTTCCTGAAAGCCTCATCCCACTCCAGCGCCTTAGCCGTTGAGCAGGCGACCGAGTCCTCACGGGGTACACAACGTGCAGCACTCTCACTGGGAAAATGTGAGGCGAACAAGCATCGGTAGTAGTACTCCTCCTTGGTGGCAGGGGTATGAATGGGAAAGCGCTTGGCGGCCAGGGCGAACTGCTCATCGGTGACAAGGTCGGCGGTCATACGCTTGAGCGTATCAATCCAGTTGTACCCGACACCGTCACTGAACTGTTCCTTCTGCCTCCAGGTGATTTCCGGCGGCAGATACTCCTTGAAAGCCTCCCTGAGCAGCCATTTCTCGATCCTCTTGTGCTCACCTGCAATGGGACAGAGCTTGAGGTCGGGATTGAGGTTCATTGCAACGTCCATGAACACCTTGTCCAGGAAGGGAACCCTGCCTTCAACACCCCAGGCGGCAAGCGACTTGTTCGCCCTCAGGCAATCATAGAGGTGGAGCTTGGAGAGCTTGCGCACCGTCTCCTCATGGAACTCCCGTGCATTGGGTGCCTTGTGGAAGTACAGGTACCCGCCGAAAATCTCATCGCTTCCCTCGCCGCTGAGCACCATCTTGATTCCCATCGACTTTATCACCCGCCCCAGGAGATACATCGGGGTGGCAGCCCTGACGGTGGTGATGTCGCTGGTTTCCAAGTGATAGATTACATCGGAGAGGGCATCGAGTGCCTCCTGGATGGTAAAGTGCACCTCATGATGCACCGTACCCAGATAATCGGCTGCAATACGTGCGGCCTTCAGGTCCGGTGAGCCCTCAAGGCCTATGGCGAATGAGTGAAGCCTCGGCCACCATGCAGTCTCCTGGTCATCGCTCTCCACACGTTTTTGGGCGTACTTGGCGGTTACGGCGGCGATGATCGAGCTGTCCAAACCACCCGAGAGGAGCACCCCGTAGGGTACGTCGCTCATCAGCTGTCGTTTCACCGCCGCCTCCAGTGCATGCTTGACCTCCTCGATGGTGCCGCCATGCTCCTTGACCACATCGTAACTGGTCCAGGTACGAGAGTACCATTGCTTGGGCTTTCCATCGGGACTATAGAAATACTGACCGGGCAGAAAGAGCTCGATGGAGGAGCAAACCCCTTCAAGGGCCTTCAACTCGCTGGCTACGTAGTAGCGACCCTCATCGTCCCACCCCTGATAGAGGGGGATGATGCCGATATGGTCGCGGGCGATGAGAAACACATCCTTTGTTTGGTCATAGAGTGCAAAGGCGAAAATGCCGTTCAAATCCTCCAGAAAATCTGGACCCTTGTCCTGATACAGTGCAAGGATGACTTCGCAGTCACTCTGTGTCTGGAATTCATAGGTATC
>WARP01000294.1_pt2 | contig 19520 bp, 17 predicted proteins | sample 4769151 | NCBI WGS metagenome assembly WARP01 (sample SAMN08893023, study PRJNA449175) | gut metagenome | isolation source: rumen sample fed with dry roughage | host: cow | place: India: Nagpur | collected 2016
GACTCGATCAGCTCGGCGCCATAAGCACGCATGGCATCTTTGCGTTCCTGACTTGAACCTGCAGGCATAATGAGTTTCATTTTATAGCCACGCATGGCAGCCACCATGGCCAAGGCAATTCCCGTATTTCCACTGGTCGCTTCAATCAATGTATCGCCTGGCTTGATTTGACCACGTTTTTCAGCTTGCATAATCATATTGTACGCTGGGCGGTCTTTTACCGAACCTGCAGGGTTGTTTCCTTCAAGTTTAGCCAATACTGTTGCTTGAGTATGACTTGCCAAACGTTGTAAACGCACCAGAGGAGTTTTTCCTACATAGTGGTCCAGTAAAAATTCGTCAGCTTGGAAATCAGGGGTGGTATTACTCATTATTTGCACCTATATCGAGGTGTGCCTATTGTATGGAAAAATGCTTCCTCCTGCACCCATTTAGCAGGCTTTTTATTGAAAGTGATTAAAGCACAGCCAGTTTTAAATAAAGCGTGCTAATATGCAAAGCATAGGGAATCAACTGCTTTAACCATGTCAAATATCAATAAAAAGTTATTTAAGCGTCTACACTTAAATCATGCTTATGGACAACTCATCGCCATGATTTTTGTCCCCATTATGGTTTTGGCATGTGTGGGGGCATTGCTGGTTTTATCCGAAACATCCAATGCCTCACGTGCGCAGCAACGTCAGATGGCTATTGCGATTGTGACCCGCTATCAGCTTACCGCCGAAGCTGCATTCGATCTGCTCAACCGCTATCCCTGGCAATATGATCAGGCCCGTAATACCCTGCAAGTGATGCTGGATGAAAAACATCTGATTCGTGCCGCAATTATCGATCCCCAAGGCAGAAACCGTTTAAGTATTGGTTTTCAGGATCAGGAAGCTTGGCCCAAGATTGACGCCAAAGCCGATTTTGTCGGGCCTATCCTGCATAATCACAATCATATCTATGCCTTAAAAATTAATGAACATACCGATAACCCGGCCACACTGGTGATTGAGCTGGATAACCAGCCCCTGGAAATTGCCCATTACCGGGTCATGATTGTACTGATTGCCACCGGCCTGCTGACTTTATTGCTACTGTTACTGTGCCTGAATTTCTATTCACGGCGCTGGATTGCGCCGATGTACGAAATCCGGATGCAGTTACAGCGCCTGAATGCCGACACCCTTGATCAGCACATGGTGATTAACAGTACCGGTGAATTGCGCTTGTTGCAGCGTGATATTGCCAATGTGGTCAAGCGGCTGCACTTCAGCTTTCTGGAACTCAAAGAACATACCGAACAGACTGAAGATGATTTGCGTCGCACCCTGGATACCCTGGAAGTGCAAAACATTACTTACCGTCAGGCGCGTGACCAGGCCATTTCAGCCAACCAGTCCAAGTCGGTATTTCTGGCCAATATCAGTCATGAACTGCGTACTCCCTTGAACAGTATTGATGGTTTTATTCATTTATTGCTACGCCAAGGCAACCTAAGCAACGAGCAGAACCTGTATCTGCAAACCATTCGCAAATCATCTGCCCATCTGCTGGCGCTGATTAATGATGTGTTGGATTTCTCCAAGATTGATGCTGGCAAACTGGAACTGGAAACAGCACCATTTGATCTGGAAGAAGCGATTTTCGATGTGATGGATATGCTTTCGCCATTGGCAGCGCAAAAGCATATCGATATGGCCTTTTATTATGCCGACAATGTGCCGACACAAGTGATTGGCGATGCCTTACGCTTCAAGCAGATTCTGACCAACCTGATCTCCAATGCCATCAAGTTCACTCCCGATGGCGAAATTATTGTCCGTGCCCGCATGGAACATGATGATATCGGGCAATGTTTATTACACTTTAGCGTGCAGGACAGCGGCATTGGCCTCAGTGGTACGGACCGGAAAAAACTGTTTGAATCATTCTCGCAAGGTGATGCTTCGGTGACCCGTCAATTTGGCGGCACCGGACTTGGCCTGGCCATTTCCAAACAGCTGGTGCATTTGATGCAGGGGCAAATTGGCTTTGAAGACAACCAGGAACGCGCGCCGACTGAAAAAGGCTCAACCTTCTGGTTTACCGCCATGTTTGTGGTGGATGAAGAGATTGAAATTGTACATCCGCACTTTGAACAAATGCAGGTGGTTTCCTATTTATCCCATCCTGCAACCGCCAACATTTTGCGCCATTATCTGGAAAATTATGGTGTGCATCATGTCGAAACCGGCTCGATTCTGGACCTGTTCAGCCAGCTGAATAAATTCTCGAATAACGATGAAAATACCTGGCTGATTGTCGACCATAGCGGCGATGGCGAAGCCCTGCTGAAAGAAATCCGTCAACGCTACCATGGCAATATTGCCGTGTATGGCTACCAGATGGTGCTCGATCCAAGCATGCTGAATGAATACCGGGCCCGTCCACTGTATCAACCACTCAGCCGTAGTGCCTTGATTCAGCTGCTCAGCAATCAGCCTGTTTTCGAACAGGATGTACATGAAGAATTTAATGGACAGGGTCTGCATATATTGGCAGTGGATGACCATTTACCGAACCTGATTGTTCTGGAAGCACTACTTGCAGAATTAAATGTCACCACCACCAAGGCCTTAAGCGGCCAGGAAGCCATTGAAATTATTCAGCAGCGCATCGAACAGGAATTACCTGCATTTGATGTGGTGTTTATGGATATTCAAATGCCGGTAATGTCCGGGATTGATACCACCCGTGCCATTCGCTCGCTAGAGTCGACCTTGGAAAATCACAAACGCCTGCCGATTATTGCCCTGACTGCACATGCGCTGGCTGATGAAAAGCAGAAACTGTTGCAGGTCGGCATGGATGATTACGTCACTAAACCGATTCAAATGGAACAGATTATTCAGATTCTGACCCACTGGACTTCGGAAAGCTTTAAAAAGGCTAAAAGTATAGAGAAGTCTATTCTGATTGAAGCGCTGGATCCCAACATTCTGGATTGGCAACAAAGCCTGCAACTGGCAGCCAATAAAGAAGATCTGGCCATCGATTTACTGAAAATGCTCATCGACAGTTTCCCGACAGAACTGGATGAAATGCAACAGTTGATTGAAATGGAAGATTTCCCGCAACTGGAACATGTGCTGCACCGTTTATATGGGGCAACCCGTTATGTGGGTGTTCCTCGCCTTCAGGAAGCCACCGGTGGATTCGAACAGTTTGTTTCTGCTTTACGTAAAGAACGCCGCAAGGCGGATGAAGCCTTTATTCAGGAAACTTTGAAACGCTTTGATGAATTACAGTCGGTCATTCAGCAGGTTGAACAGGCCTCCCAACAAATTTTAAACAGACCAGGGATCTGATCAGGAGTTATCTGAATGTTGAAAGTCACGTCTATCTTTAGATGTGACTGTGCTGTCATGTATCGCGGCATGTATCAGAGAAATACCCATGTTATGCTCAAAACAATAGAAAAATACAGGTCTCTACAATGGCGTTACTTCGCATAGAAAAAAATAATGGCATCGCAACCGTTTGCTTAAACCGTCCAGAAAAGCGTAATGCCATGAGCTTTGCTTTATTACGCGAACTGGTCAATGCTGCCAAACAAATTAAAAAAGACCGCTCCATCCGCTGTGTCATTTTAACCGGTGAAGCACATGTATTTAGTGCCGGCATTGATCTGGCCGATTTAAACGCGCCGAAAAATACCGCTTACGCAGCTTGGGAACTGCTAAAACCGGGACAAAGCCTGTTTCAAAAAGCCTTTTTAATCTGGCAGGAACTGCCTGTACCAGTGATTGCTGCGATTGAAGGCTATTGTCTGGGTGCCGGTATGCAACTGGCTTTGGCTGCGGATATTCGGATTGCCCATCCGGACACCAAAATGTCGATTATGGAAAGTCGCTGGGGATTGGTGCCAGACATGGGACTCACCCGTTCCCTTAAAGGCATTATCGGTCTTGATCTGGCCAAAGAACTGACCTTGACCGGGCGTATTTTTGATGCCAATTATGCCAAACAGATTGGTTTGGTGACACATCTGGATGAATCCCCAATGAGCAAAGCACAAGAGATTGCAGAAGAAATGTTGCAACGCTCTCCAGATGCATTGGCGGCCGCTAAACGGGTTCTTGATGCCATGGAACACGAACCGAAAAAATCATTACGCCTGGAGAAAATCTGGCAACTGAAATTACTGTTGGGTAAAAACAGTAAATTGGCACGTAAAAAAGACAAAAACCCGGAGGTTCAGTTTTTACCACGGCAATATAAGTAAAATAGCGCAATAACAGGATCGTTTAGAGAAAAACACATGAGTTTTGATCGTAATACAAAAATCGCATTCTTAGGCATGGGTCTGATGGGCAGCCGCATGGCGACGCGGCTGATTCAGGCCGGTTTTGAAGTGGCTGTATGGAACAGAACGGCATCCGCCTGTGACGTGCTGATTGATATGGGTGCTACTGGCCTAGACTTGCAAGAGATTGGGCAATATCCGGTGATTCTGACCTGTCTGGCCGATGATGCTGCCGTACAGGCAGTATTTGATCAAATCCAGAATCAACTCACTGCTGGTCAAGTGATTGTGGATTTTTCCAGTTTATCTGTGGATAAAACCAAAGCGCTGGCACAGCAGGCACAAAACCAACAAGTGCAATGGATTGACTCGCCTGTTTCGGGTGGCACGGCAGGTGCCGAACAGGGCACCTTAGTGATTTTCGCCGGTGGCGATATCAACACCATTCAAAATTTATCGCTGATTTATAATGTGCTTTCACAACGCGTGACGCGTATGGGCGAAACAGGTACCGGACAAGCGACCAAAATTTGCAACCAACTTATTGTGGCCGCCAACAGCACCTTGATTGCCGAAGCAGTGGCCTTAGCTGGACAAGCCGGTGTAGATACCACCTTGCTTGCTCCTGCTCTTGCCGGTGGTTTTGCTGACTCGAAACCTTTCCAGATTTTAGCTCCGCGTATGGCGACGCATACTTTTGAGCCGGTGCAATGGAAAGTGCAAACCCTGTCCAAAGACTTAAATAATGCCGTGCAGCTGGCCAAGCAGTTCAATTTAGATATTCCTGTGGCAAAACAGGCGCTTTCGCAATTGAAAACCCATCAAGATAAAGGCTATGCTGAAGCAGATCTGGCAACTGTCATTCAACTGGTTGAACATTGAGCAGGCCATTTCCTTTAACGAGCAAGGAGTAAAGGCATGATTAAGCTGGCGGTCAATTTATCCATGATTTTTACTGAAGTGCCTCTGATTAAGCGCTTTGCTCTGGCGCAGGCTCATGGTTTTCAGCATGTAGAAATCCAGTTTCCCTATGAACTCAGCATCGAACAGATTCAGACCCAACTGACCCTGCATGATCTGAGCCTGTGTCTGATTAATGTCCCTGCAGGTGACCTGATGCAAGGCGGAAATGGTCTGACTGGCGTACCGGGTCAAGAAATTGAGTTTTATCGTGCCCTGGAACAGGCAATTCAATACGCCACAGCACTGAATGTATCCAGTGTGAATATCTTGGCTGGCAAGCAGCCGCTCGATTCAGACTTATTGCCCTGCTTAAATACACTGGCCAAAAATCTGAAACTGGCCTGTTCAATGTTTGCTGTACACAACATCCAGCCAGTGTTTGAAATGATTAATGGCACCGACATGCCACGCTTTCTGGTGCAGAATATTGCCCAGGCCCAGGAAATGCTGGAAGCAGTACAACACCCTGCGCTGAAAATGCAATATGACTGCTATCACATGGCGATGATGGGTGAAGATGTACTACAGGGCTTAAAGGAAAATATTCAGGATATTGGACACATCCAGTTTGCAGACTGTCCGGGACGTCATCAGCCTGATACTGCACAAATTCCCTATGCAGAAATTTTTCAGTGGTTAAACCAAAGTACCTATACAGGTTTCACTGCAGCAGAATACAAGCCACAAGCGCATTCCAGCCATTCTTTTGCCTGGAAAGATAAATATTTTGCAAAACATCCACAAAGTTAAATTATGAACAGATTTGAAATTCAGCCCCAAAACCGCTATATTACACAGTGAGATATTGTCCGGAAATTAAACCTTTTATGAATTTAGAACCATCGCCCAGCGCTTCTAATTCTCTCGAACACGCAATGAATGCTCATGCTAAAGATGTACAAGCTTGCTTAAAAGTTGTACATGAAGCCCTATTAGATGTAAAAGCAAAAGATATTCTAGAACTTGATGTCAGCTCAATCAGCAATGTGGCAGATGCCATGGTCATTGCCAGCGGCACATCAACCCGTCATATTAAAGCCCTTGCAGACAATGTTGCTGAAGAAGCACGTAAAGCGGGTTTCCGCCCTCTCGGCGTTGAAGGTGAACGTGATGCCGAATGGATCCTGATCGATCTTGGGTTTGTTGTAGTTCACGTCATGCTTCCAACAGCACGTAAATTTTACGATCTGGAAAGCTTATGGCGCGCAACTCCAGAATCAGTAGCCTAAATAAACTAAAAAAGCGACCTTCAGGTCGCTTTTTTAGTGCTGCTGTTTTTAGGATGCCCAGCCTGAACTTAAGACTGAACATGCATTCAATCAAGATTGCTGCCAATTATAATAAATGATGTAAATCCACGGACGGATATTTGCTCTTGATGTCCATTTTCACCCGTGCATAGACCTGATCGGCTTTACTTGGGCCATAAAATTCGCAATAGCATTCATATGATGCAGTAATCACCTGAGCATAACTGGTGAGCGGTAAACATTCTGCAAAAGCAGCATCATTCAGATTTGCAGATTTCTCAATCGCAATGCCCAGGGCTTGGACGTGATTTTTAACTTCCGCATTAAAATCATTCAGATCAGCTCTGGCTACTGTCTGTAGCACACCATTAATCAAATCAAAAAAAGCATCGGCAAAATCGGCTGAAATTGGCACCTCCGTTTGCACTTTCGGCTGGGTATCCAGTAGTACCTGTTTTTCAACCGCCGACATCTCACATAACACCTGTTTCAACATTTCTTTGCGATGAACACGCAATTCATCAGTATTGCAAATGTCATTCATAAAACGATTGAGTACAAATGAAGGTTTGTCGCCATACTCCTGTTCCCAGTAACTCAATACCCGTTCCAGTACAGTTCCTTGCAAATAATGACTTAAACCGCGTTCAATCGCCTGTTTCTTTTGCATCACAGTGAGTAATTCATTTGGCATAGCTACCCCCCTTCTTGGTTTAGTGGCGTTTGGTAATATCATCTGTTTCAAAAGTCACATCACGCTGAAATTCAGGATAAGACAGCTCGGCATGTTCGGTATAATCCAAACCACGTTGTTCATGTTGCGTGCTGACACGTAAACCACCCAATATTTTCTCCAGCAGCTTAAAAGTAATCAGCGCGATTCCGAATCCCCAGGCAAATGCTGCCAGCACACCTAAAATCTGAATAGACACAATTTGTGAGTTAAACATATCGGCCTCAAAAAACAGGCCTGCAGCCACGGTTCCCCACGCCCCACAAAAACCATGAACAGTAACTGCATCCACCACATCATCCAGTTTTAATTTTTCCATGACGCTTGGCATGACGCTGACAATGAGCCCGGCAATGAGTCCAGTAATCACGGCAAATAAAGGCGACATGGTGGCACAACCCGCCGTAATCCCCACTAAACCGCCCAATGAAGCATTAATTGTGGTCTGCATTAGAATTGCCTTACCACGAATTAAGGCATACAGCATATAAGCCACTGCAGCAGCACAGGCCGCCAGATGGGTATTTAAAGCAATACGACCGATACTGACACTGGCATTCACGGTTGATGCAGCATTAAAACCAAACCATGCCAGCCAGAGAATAAAACCACCCAAAGCCACCAAAGGCAGGTTATGCCCTGCCAGATGGTGAGTTTGTCCATTACGCCCGAAACGTCCCAAGCGCGGACCTAATACAATAATACCGGCCAGAGCGACCCAACCACCAATTGAATGCACCACGGTTGAACCGGCAAAGTCAATAAAACCCATTGCTTTTAACCAGCCTGAACCCTCAAAAATACTGCCCCACGCCCAACTTCCAAAGACAGGATAAATAAGGCCACTGACCACAGCAGCCCCTACAATATAAGCAACAAAGTGAATACGCTCTGCCATGGCACCACTGGCAATTGTGGTTGCAGTAGCGGCAAACATCATTTGAAAGAACAACAGATTCCAATGCCAGTCATCCAAGTCATTGGGCGCAAAATGACTGGTGCCCATCCAACCTGAAGCGTTGACCCCAAACATTAAACCAAAACCGACTAACCAGAAGACCAATCCCCCCAGACAAGCATCCATATAATTTTTCATGAGTACATTGACGGTATTTTTACTACGTACAGAGCCACTTTCCACCAGTGCAAACCCGGCCTGCATAAAGAACACCAATATACCGCCCATCACCACCCAGACACTGTCGAGCGATAAACGTATTTCCTGAATATTCGCTGTGTTTGTCGCAGCTTCACTTGCAAATGCAGGTAGTGAACATACACATAACAGCAATGCTAGATACTTTATTATTTTCATGAACAGTCCCCCTAAAACTGAATCACAAAAATGCAAAAGAAATGCCAGATTATCGAAATTTATCTTTTTATTTAAAAAGACAGGCAAATGCCAGTTTTAACACAACTTAATTTCTAAAAATATCCCTCATCGGCAATACCTATTTAGAAATAAACAGTTAATTGCCATTTTATAAAGCATTTTTGCAATATCGCTTGATCAGGCAGCACCAAATAAAACAAGAAACCATAGCCTGATAAAAGTGTGCTCTGCACTATTCTTCAATTTAATTGTTGAAAAGTCATATATTCTAGAATTAAAAAACCACCCGAAGGTGGTTTTAATCTCCCTAAATCCCTCTTTATGAAAGAGGGACTTTTGAAGCGTGGATTTAGTGACCGCCGCCGTTAATAGCTTTAGTCATGTCTTCTACGACTTTCTTGGCATCGCCGAAAATCATCATGGTTTTTTCATTATAGAACAAGTCGTTGTCCAGACCCGCATAACCGGTTGCCATAGAACGCTTGATCACCATAATAGTACGTGCTTTATGCGCTTCCAGAATCGGCATGCCGTAAATTGGTGAACTTGGATCATCTTTCGCTGCCGGGTTAACGACATCGTTTGCACCAATGACTAACACAACATCAGTTGCCGGGAAGTCCGAGTTGATTTCATCCATTTCCAGAATGTCTTCATACGCCACGTCTGCTTCAGCAAGCAATACGTTCATGTGACCTGGCATACGACCTGCTACCGGGTGAATCGCAAAACGTACTTTTACGCCCTGCTCTTTCAAAATCTCACACAATTCTTTTACCGCATTCTGTGCACGACCTTGCGCCATACCATAACCCGGTACAATCACCACGCTATCCGCATTTGACATCAGGAAGCCTGCGTCATCTGCTGAACCAGAACGGTGGTTACGTTGAACTTGCTCACCTTTATCTGCTGATGCAACTGCTGCACCGCCCATCGCACCACCAAACAAGACGTTGATGATTGAACGGTTCATGGCTTTACACATGATGTAAGACAGAATTGCACCTGAAGAACCCACCAGTGAACCCGCAACAATCAACATATTGTTTTCTAAAGTGAAACCAATACCTGCCGCAGCCCAGCCAGAGAATGAGTTCAACAGCGACACCACCACTGGCATATCGCCGCCACCGACCGGTGCAATCCATACCCAACCGAAGGCAAGTGCCAGAGCTGTCATCGCCCAGAAAGCCTGCATGTTACCTGTTGAGAAGAAGATGAAGCCACATGTTAACATCGCAAGGAAAATAATCGCCTGTAGCGGTTTAACCCAGCCACCCGAAATGGTTTTCGCCCATTTTTTCGCAGCCAGTTTACCGTAAGCAAATACTGAAGCGGTAAAGGTAATCGCACCAACGAAACAACCTACAAATAATTCAAAAAGATGAACTTTGCTCATGTGGGCATGTTCAACACCCGCAGCTGTTAACGCCGCTTCATTTTGTGCAAATAGTGCCGTTAACTGGTTGTTATGCAGAATCGCAGCAATAGCAATCAGCACTGCAGCCAAACCGACTAATGAGTGCATCAATGCAACGGTTTCCGGCATTTGCGTCATCGGAACGGTACGTGCACGAGCAATACCTACGATTGCACCTAACACCATTGCGCCGCCAATCATCCAGACCACAGGATGATCAGCAACAAAGAAGGTGGTGATCACGGCAATGGCCATTGCAATCATACCGTAACGGTTACCGGCAATTGCTGTTTTAGGACCAGACAAACCACGTAAAGTTAAGATAAAAAGAACGGCACCCACCAGGTAGAACCAATCCGCATAGTCTCGAATGAATTCCATGTTTTAGCCCTCTTTTTTCTTTTGCTTTGGCTTGAACATTTCAAGCATACGTGCAGTTACGGCGAAGCCACCAAAAATGTTGATACTTGCCAGAAATACTGCGACTGCACCCAAAATACTGACCACGTTGATGCTTTGGAATTGCACATTGGCTTCAACCAAACCTGGAATGCCCACCGTCTGCAACATTGCACCCACCACAATAATCGATGACAAGGCGTTGGTTACTGCCATCAATGGCGTATGTAATGCAGGTGTAACGCCCCAAACCACGTAGTAACCTACGAAAATGGCAAGGACGAAAATTGTAATCGTTTCAACCATGATGACTCTCCTTAACCACGCTTGAGCAGTACTTGACCGCCATGAGTTACTAGCAGGGCTTTTTGAATTTCTTCTTCCGGATTGATGGCAAATTTTTTCTCTGCATCAAACAGGGTATCGAGGAAATTAAAGACATTACGTGCATACAGTGCTGAGGCTTCAGTCGCAACGGTAGATGGGATATTCGGAATACCCAAAATGGTCACGCCATTATCCGTCACGACATTTTCGCCGCACTTGGAACCTTCCACGTTACCGCCTGATTCAACCGCCATATCCAGAATGATTGAACCCGGTTTCATTTTGGCCACCGTTTCAGCACGAATTAAACGCGGTGCATCACGGCCCGGTAACAGTGCAGTGGTAATCACGATGTCAGCATTGGAAACGGCTTTATCGACAATGGCCGCCTGGTCTTTGATGTATTGCTCACCTGGCATCCAGCCATAACCATTTTTAGCAGCATCAGCAGCTTTTTGCTTTTCTTCTTCAGACATTGGCACGTCTAGCCATTTACCGCCAAGTGATTCGACCTGATCACGTGCAGTTGGACGTAAATCGGTGGCTTCTACCACAGCACCTAAACGTTTTGCCGTTGCAATGGCCTGCAGACCGGCAACACCCACTCCCATGATGACCACACGAGCAGGTTTTACCGTACCCGCAGCCGTCATGAGCATTGGGAACATGCGTTGATATTCTGCTGCCGCCAAAAGTACCGATTTATAACCGGCCAAGTTGGCTTGAGAAGACAGCACGTCCATGTTCTGTGCACGGGAAAGCGTACGAGGCAAAAGCTCTAATGCAAATGCAGAAACCTGCTTTGCTGCAAACTGATCAAGTTCAGTGTTGCGATACGGGTCAAACATTGCAATCACTGCGGTGTTTGCTGCAAGTTTTTGAATTTCATCACCTTGAGGGGCACGAACTTTCAAAATAATCTGACTGCCAGTATAGGCATCATCGGTAATTTTGGCGCCGACCTGTTCATAGGCACTGTCAATATAAGCAGCTTTTACCCCTGCTCTACGTTCAATGACTACAGTATGACCAGCACTGATCAACTTCTTTACTGTTTCTGGCGTTGCAGCCACACGATTTTCACCGACCACAGTTTCGGTTGGGATTCCAATCTGCATGAGCGTTCCTCAAGCTAATTTTTCTTCAGTAAACATCGCGGTGAGCAATGTTTCCCCCAGGATGCGTTTTTGTTGAATTTTTGGATTCTAATTGAACTTTTTTAAATTACTACCCAATATTTATTTAATAAATACCCATATTTTGAACTGATGATTCATAAAAATAATAGTTTCATATAGGATTCGTCGGTTTTACTTTAATTTTAGCTCGTCTTCATGACTTTAAATGCCAGCCTGAAAAAGCTATAAATCTTTATCTTGACCTTTCCGTTCACCATTTCCAGCCGGCTTGTCCCACAAAATTGATCTTTCTGACATTCTTCCTTTAATCAGAATTTAAATAAATACCTAGAAAGTTGCTTGATTTAGTTATCGACTGAGTAAATTTAAATAATTTTCTCCCCCTTTATTGGCCAGAATGACATCTTGAATGGACTTGTTCCCTTAAAAAATAAGCGATTGCCTATCTGGTTTTGCCTAAATCAAGTCTGGAGCTGCATATCAGAAAAAATGCTGATTTTGCTTATTTTTATGTTTTTTTGTTATTTAATGCTTATTCGCCCTAAGTCTAAGGTAATTCAAAAAATTAATTAAAAAAAATTTTACAGCCATTTCGCTTGATGATGTTTTACACTGTATTTGTCTCAATTCAACATTTTATGCACAAATTTAGTGCAAAAATTTATTTCTGATACTCACCTTCTTGTTTTTATTGCTTTTAAAAGAATAGGCATAGCGATATAGCGCTTCTAAACAAACGTGTTTGAATAAAATTTAGACAAAAAACAAAACTCACTTTCCAGAGAAGCCAAGCCAGTTGTCAGTAACCTCTAGAAAATGGCTCTAAGCATCAATCATTCCTAATCGGAATTATAATTCGCATCTTTTTGCATTTAACCTCGGGGCTTAAAAACTTTATAATTCAACTTTGTCTCGATCTTTTTCGGATCAGAAGCCCTAATCAAGCAGGTAAAATGAAACCGACTCTAAGCAAAACACAATTAGGTTCATTATTTGCGATTGGTGCTGCTTTTCTGTTTAGTACCAAAGCCATTTTTATCAAGCAAACCTATGCCTTGTCGCCTTTGGTCGATGGCACGGTACTTATGGCTTTGCGTATGGCCAGTGCCTTACCGTTTTTTTTGCTGCTGTGCTGGTTTAACCGTCATCATAATAAAGAACTGGCAGCGAAAGACTGGGGGTTGTTGACTGTTGCAGGGCTCATGGGTTACTACTTTTCAAGCTGGCTGGATTTTGTTGGTCTGATGTATATCAGTGCCTCACTGGAACGGATTATTTTATTTCTCTATCCCACCCTGACGGTTCTGGCTTCCAGTGCCATTTATAAGCAGAAACTCAGCCTGAAAAGCATGCTGGCCATCGCCTTAAGTTACGGCGGTACGGTCATTGTGATGCTACAGGAGCAGAGTAACGTCGCGCATGAAGGTCATTTCTGGCTTGGGGTCAGTCTGATCTTTGCCAGTGCGGTATGTTTTGCCGGGTACTTATTGCTTACTCCACGACTGATTCAACGTTTTGGTTCATGGAATTTTACCGGTTTGGCACTGAGTATTGCCTGTATCGGCACCCTAACCCATTACATGATTGCCATGCCGCAGCCTTTGCATTTATTCACCCAGCTACCTGTCAGTGTAATTTGGTACGGTATTGCCTTAGGCCTGCTGGTCACAGTTTTACCGACGGTACTGATGGCACAGAGTATTGTCCGCTTGGGTGCTGCACAGTCTGCCATGATTGCTTCCATTGGCCCGATTCTGACCATTATCTTGGCCACTATTTTTTTAGGTGAACATTTAAATGCCATTCAATGGCTAGGCTGTATGCTCAATATCATTGGCGTCATGATGATTACTCTGTCGAAAAAGAAATTCTCACATTAGTTTTTGTCTGGTCTGATTCAAGCCTGCCGCAAGCTAAAAAATACGGCTTTTAAAATAGTCACAGAACACCGAATAGAGATTGCTTTTCCCCTATATTGGTAAGTCCAGACTGATAGGGCTGCTATACTCTGCATGTACATTACAATACCGGCAAACTTTGCCTACCTGAAACAAAACAAGGATGGTTATGAAAACTTCTCTCGACATCAGCCAGGATAAATCTTTACTCTGGCTCATGGCCATAGCCTGTGGTCTGTGTGCGGGAGCTAACTATTATTGCCAGCCTTTAATCCATTCCATCCAGCAATATTTTCATGTTCCTGAATCACAAGTCGCCTTAACCGTGACATTTGCCCAGGTATCCTATGCACTGGGCCTGTTGTTTATTGTTCCAATGGGTGACATTGTCAATAAAACCAAATTTATTCCTTTACTGATGGTCATGACTGCCATCGGTTTATTTCTATGTGCTTTTGCCGTTAACTTACCCATGCTTTGGCTGGGAACCATAATTACAGGGCTATTTTCAGTCGCAGCACAGGTCCTGATTCCCCTAGCCACCATGGCCGTCAAACCTGAAAAAACCGGTGAAGTGGTGGGCTTCCTGATGAGTGGACTTCTAGTCGGACTACTGCTATCCACCAGTCTTGCGGGTTTAATGTCTAACCTGTTCAACTGGAAACTGATCTATATGCTCTGTGCCATATTGATGCTGATGTTAGCCTTTCTCCTCAAAACCAAACTGCCCCACATCACCATACTAAAAATGAGCTATACGCAAATTTTTAAATCCATGGCGATTTTACTGAAACAAGAACAGCGTTTAGGATTTCGTTCATTGATTGGTGGTTTTGTATTTGCGGCCATGAGTACCCTGTTTTCGACCATTGCCATTTTACTGACCTCATCCCCGTTTCATCTTTCCGATGTATTGGTGGGTGTTGTAACGCTGGCGGGAGTGTTTGGTGCATTGTCTACAACGAAAATTGGCAAAATTGCCGATCAGGGCCATACCCTGTCACTGACCTGGATCGGCCTGTTAACGCTGATTGTGAGCTGGTTTTTTCTTTATTTCGGTGGGCAGTCTTTGCTGAGTTATATGATTGGCTACGGCGTAATCAGTCTGGGGCTCACCATTGTGCACACCAGTAATCAAAATATTATTTTCCGTCTACATCCAGATGCCAAATCGCAGATTAATTCTATTTATATGACTTCTTACTTTATTGGTGGAGCCTGTGGTTCTGCACTCGGAGTCTATGCATGGCATCATGGCGGCTGGAAGATGACCTGTATTGCAGGAGTGAGTCTGGTACTCTGCGCTGCTTTTTTTGCATTTCTGGATATGCGTTATCACGCTCGCAGCGTGCCTCTTTCAAAATAAAATTGCAAATGAAACAGTTTTTGATCTTGCTGTCTATTTCAAATCATTCACCTCAGGATACTTGCACCACGGGATAAAATGGCTGATTGAACTCTATATTTTCGACATTTTCCAATAAAATTTGGATAAAGCTCGGCACCAATACAGATAAAACACTCCAAGCATTGGCTAATTGTTTCCGGTTAATAGCACTATTGTAGGTCGCTCCGCCTCGACTTAACTGTTGATATAAAGTCGTCAAGCGACTAAACAGGGATACCAACAGGCTGACTGAATCATGGTTTTGCAAGATGTGCTGGAGCTGTTGCTGTTCTGTGGCAAAAGCTGAGCGCCATGTTGCCTCACTGATTTTCTGATTACGCCAGTCCCAAAAACTTTGATAAAGATATGGATTACTCAGGAGTAATCGAATGCTTGAATGCTTTTTTTCCCAGAGAATGTGAAATATTTTTTGATCAACATCTTTATGGCACATCGAGCTGAGGAAATGTCTTAAGGTGTACTGTTCCTGATCGGCAGCTTGCTCCTGTGTATACAATGCATTAAATGCCACCCATACCGTAATAAACTGTAGGTCAAGATCATCATGAAGTATCAGGGCTTTTTTAAACCAGCTTAAACTGCGCTGGATACGTAAATTAAAAGGCGTAGAATGTTCATTTTTTTACTCCTATACATTTCTTCTAGAACCAACATGTTATTTTCCCTGTTGTGGTCATATCTCCAACATACTAAAAAGTTAAATTACATACAAATTCTAAGCTGACTGCACAGTTGATTTTAAGACTTTAATAAAGGCAATGATCGCTGCAAGCGACTGTCGATTTTTCATCAAACCTCGTATAATCCGCGCTTCGGTTTTTCATTATTTCAGGTTTATGCCATGACTGCTCTGCAATCTTTACAGCCTCGCATTTCGGTTGCACCGATGATGGATTGGACCACACGTGACTATCGTTTTTTTGCCCGCCTGTTTAATCCGAATATCATTCTGTACACCGAAATGGTGACGACTGGTGCAATTCTATTTGGTGGTGCAGAACGTCATTTGGACTACAACCACGAAGAACACCCGATTGTGCTACAGCTTGGCGGTTCAAATCCAAAAGACTTGGCAACCTGTACTAAAATGGCGCAAGACTGGGGTTATGATGAGGTCAACCTAAATGTCGGCTGCCCGAGCGACCGCGTACAAAACAATAAAATTGGCGCATGTTTAATGGCAGAACCTGACCTGGTTGCTGAATGTATTGCTGAAATGCGCAATGCCGTGGATATTCCTGTCACTGTCAAACACCGTATTGGTATTGACGACATGCAGTCTTATGAAGAAATGCTGCATTTTGTCGATACCGTAGCTAAAACCGGTTGTGACAATTTCATCGTACATGCCCGGATTGCCTTGCTTAAGGGCTTATCGCCGAAAGAAAACCGTGATGTTCCACCTTTACGTTATGAAGATGTGCACCGTTTAAAACAAGACCGTCCAAACCTGCTGATTGAGATTAATGGTGGGGTCAAAACCTTGGCCGAAACCCAAGCGCATTTAAAACATGTCGATGGGGTGATGATTGGTCGTGAGGCTTATCACAATCCATATTTATTGGCTGAACTGGGACAATTATGGAACCTGGAAGCGCCTGACCGTTTTGATATTATGGCGCAAATGATGCCGTATATTGCTAAACGCATGCAGGAAGGTGCTCCACTTTCGATTATCACCCGTCATATTCTCGGGTTGTTCCAGAACTTGCCGGGTGCACGTAAATGGCGTCAGGCTTTAAGTGGCGGCAATGCCAAAACCCTAAAAGATGTAGAAACAGCCTTGATTAATATTCAGGAAGCCATGCAACGTACTGAAGAGTATGTCAGAGAAAATCAGGCACATCTAGCATCAAGTTGATTGCAACTATCCTCATAAAAAGTAATGCCAGCCTATTGCTGAATGGGCTGGCATTTTTTATTTAAATTATGAATAAGGCTTGCTGAAGCAAGATTTACACAGTTCATCTGACAATCACGAGATAAAACGATGTGCTTAATCTAACTTCACCCTTCCAAACCTTAAACGGTAAATGTACATTAAATTAGTGATGATTATAAACCGCATGTCCCTGATCTTTCACCAGAGCAATTTTTTTGCCTTCTACTTTGGCTTGATCCAATTTACCACTTTGAACCAATAATCTGGTTTTTTCAATCTCCACCAGCAATTGACTGTATAAAGTATCTGAGCTTGGTGCTTTTACATCATGAGCTTTTAACTTCACTTTTTTTGCATCTAAAGCAGCAGCCTTCATATTATCCAGTGCTTTTAGTGCATCCTTCTGATTATCAGCCTTGTTAAACATTTTAAAGTTTTTTCCAAGCGTCATCATATTTTGTTCAAGCGCACCGGCAAAACCCAGGCTACTGAACGACAAAGCGGCAGAAAAAATCACTGTGGCTACAGTTTTTTTGATCATGTTGATGTCCTTGTAAAGATACGTTTCAAAAAATAAGAAGCTTATTGTTACAGTTAAATTGTTCTGAACATTTGCACTTTAAGCGTTAAACATAGTGTAGATGCCATAAAAAATGCAACGGAAATGTTGCATTTTATTCTATGGTCTCGCTTTTTTTAAACAGGCTGCATTTTATGATGCAATGCATCATGAATCGCTTCCACCAGCTGCTGGGCGATTTCCTGTTTCGATGCTTTTTCCAGATCTCGCTGCTGCATTTGATACTGCTCAGCAAAGAACACAATCATGGCATTTTCATCAGAGGCAAAACCGATGTCAGGACGTGAAACATCATTACAGGCAATCATATCCAGTTTTTTCGCCACCAGCTTACCCGCTGCATATTCTTCAACATTGCGGGTTTCAGCAGCAAATCCCACCATAAATGGACGTTTTTGTTGCTGGGCAATGGTTGCCACAATATCCGGATTTTTAATTAAAGCCACATTCAGTTCATCGCCGGCTTTCTTGATTTTATGCTCGGCAATTTCTGCCACGCGGTAATCCGCCACCGCCGCCGTGGCAATAAAGATGTCACAGCCTTTATCCAACTGATCCATACTATGTTCCAGCATCTGCATTGCAGACTGTACATTAATACGGCGCACACCATTTGGGGTATCCAGACTGACCGGTCCTGCAATCAAAGTGACTTTTGCACCTGCTGCATAACAGGCCGCAGCCAGGGCAAAGCCCATCTTGCCGGTACTATGGTTAGAAATATAACGGACTGGATCAATCGCTTCACGTGTAGGTCCTGCTGTGATCACTACATGTTTACCGGCCAGCATGCCAAACTTTTCTGCAATCGCACGCTGCGCCTTGTGGAAGTATTCGGTGACTTGTCGCGCTAAATCTTCCGGTGCAGGCATACGTCCCAAACCGACATCGCCACAGGCCTGTGATCCGGCATCCGGCATAATCACATGCACGCCATCTTCCACCAGGGTATTTAAATTACGCTGTGTGGCTTTGGCTGCCCACATTTGCTGATTCATTGCCGGGGCTACCCAAACCGGTGCTTTGGTTGCCAGATATAAAGTACTGAGTAAATCATCAGCCAAACCTGTCGCAAACTTTGCCAACGTGTCACAAGTTGCCGGGGCAACCAGCAGTAAGTCAGCCCAACGCGCCAATTCGATATGGCCCATGCCGGCTTCGGCTTCAGAATTGAGTAATTCAGTATGTACCGGATTTCCAGACAAGGCCTGGAATGTTAACGGAGTAATAAAAGCTTGCGCCCCCTGCGTCATCACCACACGGACATTAAAGCCCGCCTCTTTTAAACGACGGACCAAAATGGCACTTTTATATGCCGCAATACCACCAGTTACCGCTAAAACAATGTTTTTATTTGGAATCACACTCAAATCGAAGCTCACGAACAGGCTACCTTTCTGTTGCAGTGGCGCTCACAATAGCATTAAATAAAGTCATCCCCAAGTCGGCAACTTGGTTAATAATCATTACTAATAATAAAAAAGTCTAAAAACAATGAATTTATCGATTAAACACTGGCCTGAACAGGAACGTCCACGTGAAAGGCTGATTCAACAAGGTGCTGCCAGTCTGTCAGATGCGGAACTGCTGGCCATCTTTTTACGCTCCGGTTCCAAGCAACATTCTGCCGTGGAACTATCCCGCCTGTTATTGCAGCATTTTGGTGGGCTGAACTCTATTTTGGATGCCGAGCTTCAGGATTTAAGCCAGTTTCATGGTATCGGGGTAAGCAAATATGCCCAACTGATTGCAGTGAAGGAATTGGGACGACGCTATATTTCCACCCATTTACAGCAGGAAAAAATAGAATTAAGCAATTCAAAAATACTCCTGGATTTTTTGAAATTCGAATTACTGGGTGAAATGCAGGAAGTTTTTGCGGTACTTTGCCTTGATGCGCATTTAAGAA
>WARP01000685.1_pt1 | contig 19423 bp, 20 predicted proteins | sample 4769151 | NCBI WGS metagenome assembly WARP01 (sample SAMN08893023, study PRJNA449175) | gut metagenome | isolation source: rumen sample fed with dry roughage | host: cow | place: India: Nagpur | collected 2016
GTAGCCGCCGGGCCTTCTTTTTGCCTTGCACCGGCTTGCCGGTTGTATATACATAGATAGAGAAGGGGACGTGAAAACGTCCTCTTTTCGTCGTTAGGCAGACAAATGCTATCTGTATGATAGGGTATCACGATTTTATCCCATCTGTGTCTTGTCCAATACAACCCTTTTCACTATGATGGTAACAATTCAACTCCAAAGTGAATACAGAGGGTATATGTATGCAGATTATGTTGAAAAATCTAAAGAGAACGTATGGTACATTGCATGCAGTCAATGGCATCTCTCTTTCGATACCCTCAAACACCATCTACGGCATCATCGGTAAGAGCGGGGCCGGAAAGTCGACCTTGGTTCGGTTGATCAGCCTGTTGGAACGACCTGATGCAGGTGAAGTCTATTTTGATGACAAGCGGGTTGACGATTTGGAGAAGGACAGTCTTATTCAGAGACGCCGCCGTATTGGTATGATTTTCCAGAATTTCAATCTGTTTTCCAGCCGGAATGCAGAACAGAATATTGCTTATCCATTGGAAATAACCGGAATTCCGAAACAGGAGATCAAGCAGAAGGTTGAGAGATTGCTCGCCCTCGTCGGGCTTGAAGGAAGGGGCAATGCCCCTATCAGCACGCTCAGCGGTGGACAGAAGCAGCGCGTGGCCATCGCCCGCGCCCTTGCCTGTGATCCCGATATACTATTCTGTGATGAGGCCACCAGCGCTCTCGACCCCCAGACAACCCACTCCATCTTGGCTCTCCTGAAGGAAATCCAACGCAAGATGTCCTTGACTGTGGTAATGATTACCCATCAGATGGAAGTGGTACGGGATGCCTGCGATCAAGTGGCTGTATTAGATGACGGAGTTGTCGTGGAGCAGGGTTTGGTCACCGATATCTTTGCCAATCCCTCCAGTGAAGTGACCAAGGAATTTCTTACTCACCTTGTAGGCATCGATGAGGCTTCGCTTGCCGATGACCATATGGTCCACTGGTCGAAGAAGCGGGGAGCATATACCCTGCGGTTCCGTGGGGGGACCACGGACCAACCCATTCTCAGCAAGATAAGCCGACAGATAGGGGTGGATTTCAATATCCGCGCAGGTGGGGTTCAGAAAGTCAGTGATGTTGAGATTGGAACCATGCTTGTAGACATCAGCGGTAGTGAAGAGGAGAAGAAGCGGGCCATCGAGGCTTTGAAACAGATGGGTGTCGTCGTTGAAGAGGAGGATGCAGAATGAGCAAGATTTGGTTGTTGGTTTTCGACGCCACATTGCAAACATTGAGCATGGTCTTCTTCTCCACCCTGTTCTCCCTGATTTTGGGCCTTCCCTTGGGGATTCTGCTATCCGCCACGTCAAGTGAGGAACAGGGGGGCATCATCCCTCATCCCATGTTGAATAGTGTCCTGGGGCGAATCGTCAATGTGTTGCGCTCGTTTCCCTTCATCATCCTGATGATTCTGCTCTTTCCGCTTTCAAGGATTCTCATCGGCACGAGTATCGGTACCACCGCTACTATCGTCCCGCTGTCCATTGCGGCAGCACCATTTGTGGCTCGAGTGATTGAGACTGCACTGAAGGAGGTGGATCCGGGGGTCGTTCAGGCCGCCCGTGCTATGGGATCCACCAATTTTCAGATTGTCCGGAAGGTCTTGATTCCTGAGGCACTGCCCTCCTTGGTCAGCGGTGTGACGCTCACCATCATCAACCTGATCGGTTATTCGGCCATGGCCGGAGCAATCGGTGGAGGCGGCCTGGGAGATCTGGCGATTCGGTATGGATACCAGCGCTTCCGAGGCGATATTATGTTCGTTGCCGTTGTAATCATCCTCGTTCTCGTTGAGATCGTGCAGGTGATAGGCAACAAAATCAGTGCGAGGCTTATAGCCCGCCGCTGATGCATCAGTTGTGCATACCTCTCGCCTTGTGGGGGAGAGAAGGAGAAATTATGAAAAAGATTCTAAGCATCACCCTTGTACTGTTGCTGGCGTTCTCACTGTTCGCAGCAGGTACCAAAGAGCAGGCAACCTCCAAGACCATCGTTGTTGGAGCAACCCCCGAGCCTCATGCTGCATTCCTCAATCTGATCGTCGAGGACCTTGCTGCAGAGGGCTATACCCTCAAGGTGCAGGAGTTCACTGACTATGTCACACCGAACGAAGCACTGGAGAGCGGAGAGCTTGATGCCAACTTCTTCCAGCACATCCCCTATCTGGAATCCTTCAACAAGGAGAAGGGATATCATCTGGCCAATGCCGGCGGCATCCACGTCGAGCCGTTCGCACTCTACTCCAAGAAGTACAAGGCCCTCACAGACCTTCCTAATGGTGCGACCATTGCAATTCCCAACGACCCCACCAACGAAGGCAGGGCATTGCTGTTGCTGCAGAGCGCCGGTCTGCTCACACTCGCTGCGAATGCCGGTCTTGAAGCCACCCCTCTTGATGTCACCGCCAATCCCAAGAACTTCAAGTTCCGTGAGATTGAGGCGGCCAGCCTTCCCCGTGTCCTTCAGGATGTCGATGCCGCCATCATCAATGGCAACTATGCCATTCCCGCCGGCCTGATCGCCACCCGCGACGGCTTGATCGTTGAAGGTTCGGACAGCCCGTATGTCAATGTCGTAGCAGTCAAGCAGGGTCGTGAGAGCGATGCTGCAATCGTCGCCTTGGTAAAGGCACTGCGCGGCGAGAAGATCAAGGCGTATGTTGCTCAGCACTATACCAACGGAGAAGTCGTTCTGGTTTCAAAGTAGGCATTTTCCTTTTTTGTACAGCCTCCTGGCATACGCTGGGAGGTTTTTTTGTATAGTTATGCATGTTATGATTTGTAATTCGGATTAAAATGCATAAATATTGACAGTTATTGTATAAATATCTACAATAAGTATCCATCACTTTCGGAGGAACGTATGAAAGGACGCAGTTTTTTAACACTTAAGGATTTCACGACCGAAGAGATACTGGCTCTTTTGCAGTTGTCGATCGACCTTAAGGCAAAGAAGAAAGGGCAGGGTTGTCCTACCAAGCTGGAAGGAAAATTGCTCGCAGATAAAAACATCGTGCTCATCTTTGACAAGAGCTCCACCCGCACCCGTTGTTCCTTTGAAGTAGCCGCCTTTGATGAAGGCGCCCAGGTCACCTTCCTCACCAACAGCCAGATGGGGAAGAAAGAATCGATTGAGGATACCGCCAAGGTGCTGGGCAGAATGTACGACGGCATCCAATACCGGGGTTTCTCACCTGAAGTCATCCGTGAAATCGCAACGTACAGCGGTGTTCCGGTGTGGAACGGACTTACCGATGACGACCATCCCACCCAGGTGCTCGCCGATGTGTTGACCGCCATGGAGCATACCGGAAAACAGCCCAAGGATTTGAAGTTCGCCTATATCGGTGATGGGCGCAACAATGTTTCCAATGCATTGATGATAGGGGCTGCCAAGCTGGGCATGGAGTATCGTATTGCAAGTCCCAAGGAGCTGTTTCCATCCCGGAGCCTGCTTGAGGAACTTGCTCCCTCTTGCAAGAACTCAGGTGCCGTCATAACGGCGACCACCAGCATCCAAGAGGCCGTGCAGGGAGTGGATGTCATCTACACCGATGTCTGGGTCTCGATGGGTGAAGAGGATCAGACAGCGACGAGGATTGCACTCTTGAAGGACTATCAGGTGACCATGGATGTCCTGCAGGCATCGGGAAACCCCGATGTACTGTTCGAGCACTGCCTGCCCTCCTTCCATGACCTCAATACCGCTGTGGCACAGCAGATTCATGACCAGTTCGGCTTGAAGGAGCTTGAAGTGACCGACGAGGTTTTTCGCAGCAAGCACTCGGTGGTCTTCGACGAGGCTGAAAACCGCATGCATACGATCAAGGCCGTCATGGTTGCCACTATGACGGGTATACTCTGATTCTTTGATTGTTTTGGTCTTCTCGAGTGGGACAGGCAAAGGTTGTGTTGTAGAAGAGTAACAAGCCGAATAGAAAGATAATTATATGCAAATAAGAGAGTTGTGATGAGGAATTTCCGCAGGGTGGCTCTTGATGAGCCACTTTGGTGGAGTTTCTATGGCATAGGTGTGTCAAATTGACTCAATATCGAATCAGTCTTGTGCATGGCGGGATCGGATTGTCCCATTCTCTTGCTGTTCTCCTCATGGTCTTGTAGATTACTGTTTATGTAAAAAGACGCTTAAGTATATATAATACATATAAATATAAAATACAACCTCCTTGTATGGAAAACTTGGCACGCTTGTTGCATCTGTATTATCGAACCCGAAAAGGGAGCAAAACAGAATACAACAGAACACGGAGGTGTACTATGAGATACTTGGCAAAACGTGATTACAATTCCCCGATGGTGTCAGCATTTGACTCGCTCTTCAATGACATGCTCGGTGACTGGGGCCTGATGCCCTCCCGCTTCCCTGCTGTAGACATTGTTGAAAACGACGATGCCTATGTTTTGGAGGCTGAGCTTCCCGGATATAAGCAGGAGGAAGTGAAGGTGCAGGTTGAGAAGCATGTGCTGAAGCTGAGTTCGGCAAAGCAGAGCAAGAAGGAGGAGAAGGACAAGAGAAGGCTTGTTTCCGAACGTTGCTACCAGTGCTTCGAACGTTCCTTCACCCTTCCCGAGGATGTGGATGAAGAGAAGATTGAAGGTGCATTCGCCGATGGGCTTCTGAGGCTCACCCTTCCCAAGAAGGAGATTGCAAAGCCCAAGGCCATTGAAGTAAAGATTACATAAACGGCTGAAACAACCTGTCCTGTACATGCAAGACCCCGCCATTGTGCGGGGCCTTTGCATGCTCAGCCTTGGATCAGCGTTGCGTAGAACGTGGCGGCAAGGCGGATGTTCTGTTCGCTGATTCGCTCATCCACCCCATGCATACGCTCGACTTCACTTCTATCCATCCGTACCGGTGTGAATCGATAGATATGCTTGCTCAGCTTCTGATACTTGCGCGCATCGGTTGCGCCAAGCATCAGATAAGGCGTCACCAGGACATGGTCGAAACAGGCTGTGATGGTCTTTTCAAGATGGTCGAAAGCCTCTCCTTTGGCGGGGCTCACCTCGGATGCAGGGGTGAAGCGTACGGCTTTGAGCTTGACCTTTGGATTGCGGATGACCTTCTCCATCCACGCAAGCACATCATCAGGGGTTTGGCCGGGAAGCAGTCGGACGTTGACCATGGCCTTGGCCTGCTCGGCTATGACATTGCTCTTGTCGCTGGCCTCAATCATCGTCGGAACAACCGTTGTCCTGATCAAGGCGTTGAGAGTCGGGCTTCTGCTGAAGATTCCCAGTAGCATCGGCTTGGTGATCCACAGGTTCAAGAAGAACAAGCGGAACGGAAATTTCGCCTGCCGCCCAAGGGAATCGAGCATTGCCCTGACAGGGACGGTGAGTCTGGCCGGCATTGTTCTTCTCTCAAGGCTCTGTACAGCCTGACAGACCAATCCCAGTGCAGTAGGGAAGGATGGGGTGGAAGAGTGCCCTGCGCTGCTCGCAGCAGACAGCTCTACGTCCATGTAACCCTTCTCGGCCACTCCCACCACGGCGATGTCCTGATCGAAACCCTTGATGTAGCGTTGGCTGACCACGCCGCCTTCATCGAGGACATATGCAAAGCTGATCCCTTGCTTTTCAAACCAGGAGGCGATGGAACATGCTCCGTCCTGCGAGCCGTTGCACTCCTCGTCACAACCGAACGCAACATAGAAGGTCCGCTTCGGTCTCTTGTGTTGTGCAAGCAGTGACTCGAATGCAGTGAGAATTGCAACTGCCTGTACCTTACAGTCGAAACTGCCTCGTCCGTAAAGATACCCATCCTCGATGACGCCGGAAAAAGGTGGATGCGACCACGCCTCCTCCTGGGCTCCTACGACATCGAGGTGTGCAGTCAGGAGAGCGGGAGCGGCTTGGGTGTCCTCCCCCTCGAACCGATACACAAGGTTATAGGCTCCGGCATCTGGTGTAATACGATGACTCTCACAGCGTGGATAAGTTTGTGCAAACAGGTCGGCCAGACGGATGAATTCATTCCAATCGGTCCTCTCCGGGTCCTGATGGGAGATGGTTTTGCATTGTACGGCTTTGCTCAGTATGCCGAGGGCATCCTGTTCGTCGACGGTCCGACGGGTTTGTGGCGCAGCCTCTTTGGATTGTTGCAGCACCATCGTTCGAGCAATCATTGTGAGCAACAGGAGTAGAAAAATACCTGCAAGGAGAGATAAAACCATGCTGATTCTCCAATTCCATTCTAGTGTTTTCTACATTATAATGATATATTGTACAGTAACAACAGTTTTGTAGCGGAACCAGGGAGTTAATAGACGCATGCCCAAGAAGATAGATCATGAGCAGAGGAAGGAGAAAATCCTGCAAACAGCACTGAAAGTGTTTGCGCGGGAGGGGTATCGTGACTCCAATCTCTCTTTGATCGCCACAGAATGCGGCATTTCCCGGCCGACCATCTATCAATACTTCAAGGACAAGGAAGAAATCTATTATTACGCGGTAAAACTGGTTACCGGCCGGATGTTCAACAAGTATGCTTCCTTTGCCTGGTCGACCGACCAGAACTATATTGTGCGCATCACCAACATCTGCCTGGATATCATGCAGACAGCCAGCGAGCATGAAGGCGAGCTTACCAGCTTGGTCGATGTGATGCTGCAAATGAAGAAGGAAGGCAGGGATTTCAACGAAATCATCCTGCGCCGAACGGCCAAGCTTACCATTTTGTTCAAGCGCCTTTTGCGGATGGGCATCAAGGAAGGGGACATCATCGGCTGTGATGTGAACCGGGTGGCGGACCATCTGCTCTTGCTGCTCGAGTCCTCCTGCTTCCAGGTCGCCTTCCTCGATACGTTCGATATGCAGCACTCCAAGCATTTGGTAAGTACCTATCTTGCCTTCTACAGCGCGAAGGCCTTTCCTAGTCGATAAGTAAAAACCTCAGTATATTTGGTATGTACAGGACAGGGCCCCGCAAAGGGTCGCGTTGCTTCATGCCCGAAGGTGAGGAGTATCTATGAATTTAGACAAAATGACCATTAAACTGCGTCAGGCAATTGCCGATGCAGATATGCTTGCCAATGAGCACGGTAATGCAGAGATTACCACCGAGCATCTGATTCTAGCCCTATTGGACCAGAAGGAGGGCTTGCTGCCTCCGCTTCTCGAGCGGCTGGGCGTACCGCACAAACTGGTGAAAGAGAAGATTGAAGGCTTGCTCAACCGACTTCCCAAAGCCTATGGATCGAACGTACAGCGTTCGCTTTCTGCGCAGTTGGGCGGTCAGTTGTACGCAGCCGACAAAGTGGCCTTGGAGTTCAAGGACCAATACTTGAGTGCCGAGCACGTGCTGCTTGCAGTTCTTGATGATGGCAGTCAGGTCGGCAAGGCCCTCAAGAGTCTTGGGTTGACCAAGGACTCGGTGATGCAGGCGCTCCAAACCATCCGGGGAAACCAGAGCATCCAAAGCGAGGACCCGGAGAGCCGATACCAGGCACTGGAGAAATACTGCAGGGATATGACGACCCTTGCCCGCCAAGGCAAGCTCGATCCGGTCATCGGGCGCGATGAGGAGATCCGTCGCCTGATGCAGGTGCTCTCCCGAAAGACCAAGAACAATCCGGTTCTCATCGGGGAACCCGGTGTTGGGAAAACCGCCATTGTCGAGGGGCTCGCCCTTCGTATTTCCTCAGGAGATGTGCCGGAATCGTTGAAGCATAAACGTCTTTTGAGCCTTGATGTCGGCTCTCTGGTTGCAGGGGCGAAGTACAGGGGTGAGTTCGAGGAGCGCCTGAAGGCGGTTGTCAAGGAAGTGACTTCCAGCGAAGGGGCGATCATTCTGTTCATCGATGAACTGCATACCATCGTCGGAGCCGGGGCCAGTGAAGGTTCCACCGATGCATCAAACCTGATCAAGCCGGCGCTCAGCCGAGGGGAACTGCACACGATCGGGGCGACCACCTTGGATGAGTACCGCAAGTACATCGAGCCTGACAAGGCTTTGGAGCGGCGTTTCCAGCCGGTCTACACCAAGGAGCCGTCGGTTGAGTCCACGATTGCCATTCTGCGCGGGCTCAAGGAGCGCTATGAAGTGCACCATGGGGTTCGAATCAAGGATGAGGCCTTGGTGGCTGCAGCCACCTTGAGCAACCGGTACATTACCAACCGTTTCCTCCCTGACAAGGCCATCGACTTGGTGGATGAGGCGGCCAGCCAGCTGAAGATGGAGATCGAGAGTCAACCGGATGAACTGGACCAGATCGAGCGCAAGATCCTGCAATTGAACATAGAAGACCAGGCGCTCAACCGTGAGACGGACAAGGCAAGCGGTGAACGGCGGGAGAAGCTGCACAAGGAGCTGGGGGACTTGAAGAACAAGCGCGATGCCATGCATCTGCAGTGGGTAAACGAACGCTCGTTCATTGCGAAGCTGCGTGAGAGCAAGGCTCGCTTGGAGCAGTTGAATCTGGAGGAGCAGCGCGCAGAACGTGATGGGGACCTTGCCAAGGCAGCCCAGATCAAACACGGCCAGATTCCCGAATTGGTCCGAGAAATCGAAGCGATGAACCAGCAACTTGCCGGTGTGCAGAACGAAGGCAAACAGATGTTGCGTGAAGAGGTCAGTGAAGACGATATCGCCCGCATCGTCAGCAACTGGACTGGAGTGCCTGTTGCGAAGATGAAAGGTAGTGAGATGGCTAAATACCTGCAGCTGGAAAAGACGCTCTCAGAGCAGGTGGTCGGCCAGAAGCAAGCCATTGAAGCAGTCAGCAACGCCATCAGACGCAATAAGGCGGGCATCTCCGATGAGCACAAGCCGCTGGGAACCTTCCTGTTCGCCGGTCCTACGGGTGTTGGAAAGACTTTGCTTGCCAAGGTGCTTGCCCAACTGCTCTTTGATGATGAGAAGGCTTTGACCCGCATCGACATGAGCGAGTACATGGAGAAATTCTCCGTAAGCCGCCTCATCGGTGCTCCTCCGGGGTATGTAGGATACGACCAAGGCGGACAGCTGACCGAGGTGGTCAGGCGACGTCCGTATTCGGTCATTCTCTTCGACGAGATTGAGAAGGCGCATCCGGATGTATTCAACGTCCTCCTGCAGCTGCTCGACGACGGCCGATTGACCGATGGCCAAGGCCGGGTCGTCGACTTTACCAACGCAGTGATCATCATGACCAGCAATCTGGGCAGCCAGCAGCTCTTGAATGCCCCGAGTCACGAGGAAGGAGTGAGCATGGTGAATCAAATCATCCACAGTTCCTTCAAGCCTGAGTTCATCAATCGGCTGGATGAGATCATAGTCTTTGAACGGCTGGGAGAGGAGCAGGTCCGTAGAATTGTGGGATTGCAACTGAAGCAACTGCAGACTCGTCTGCAGAAGCGGGGTTTCTCGTTGCGTTGGGACGATGAGGTGGTGGATGCTCTGTACCGCGAAGGCTATGATCCCGCCTTCGGTGCAAGGCCCATCAAGCGTGCCATCCAGCGTATGGTTGAGGATCCCTTGTCGGTGAAACTGCTCGGCGGCGGTTTCGCCCCCGGCTCTTCAATCCATCTTACAATGGAGGGCTCTGAGGTGGTTGCCCGCTAGCGAGCAGCGCGTGGTACTCATCCAGCGTATCTATATCGAGGATATAGGCTTCTTCGTCCACTTCGATTGCCTGTACTTCATAGGAAGATAGCAGGCTTCGCATGGTGAACGGGCCGTTCCGGTCTCTGATGACCGACAGAAATGTCGGGGCAAGGAGCACCGGATGGCCCAGCCTGCCTTTATAGCTGGGCCTGGCTGCAGCGTGTGTTGCACATCGAACAAGGTGGTGATAGTGTCTTGCCTTGATAAGTGGCATGTCGCTAAGGGAGATGAAGAAGCTTTCCTCTTCTCTGAGATAAAATGCCCCACAGCGGGTGGAACTGCCTTGTCCCTGCGCATATTCGCTGTTGTGCACAACCAGCAGATTGTCGCAGTACAGGTCCTTGACGGCTTCTTTCACTTCGTCAGCCTTGTATCCGGTCACAAGCACCGTGTACAGGCCTGCAAGCAGGGATTCCTTGACCGCATGATGGACCAACGTCTCCCCCTGATAGGGGAGCAACAGTTTCTTTCCTTCGCTTCGTGAGCCCAGCCCTGCGGCCAGCAAGATGTTTTGCATGTTGCTTCCTTGAGTGAGTATTCCAAAACCATTATACTCGTTGGCATTATGATTGCTACCTATTTCAACGCCCTCATGGTAATCGTCGGGTCCTTGCTCGGACTCTTGGTGAAGAACAAGCTCAAGGCCTCTTATCAGGAGGTTGTATTTACCTCTTCGGGTTTGGTCACGTTGGTTATCGGTATCTCCATGGCGATGCAGACAGGATCCTACCTGATCCTGTTGTTCTCAGTGGTGATAGGCGGGTTTGTCGGCTATGCCTTGAGAATCGAGGATGGAGTCCTGGCCCTCGGCACATGGATGGAACGACGCCTGTCCAGGGGAAGGGGCAATGCAGAGAGCGCCCGTAATTTTGCCTTGGGTTTTCTCAACGCGTCCCTTTTGTTCTGCAGCGGTGCAATGACCGTGGTTGGGTCGATCCAGGCGGGGACCGTGGGCGATTATCAGCTGATTCTTGTCAAGTCGATCATGGATGGGTGCATGGCGATAATATTCAGTGCAGCCTATGGTCCCGGAGTCATGGCCAGTGCCTTGTTCGTACTGTTGTACCAGGGCTTTTTCACCCTTGCCGGAGGTGCCATCGCCCCGGTTCTCGGTGAGGCTGGGATTACTGAACTGGCGGCTGTGGGCGGGGTGCTTCTCATGATGATCGGGTTCGGTTTGCTGGATATCCGCAAGAGCAAGACAGGAAATTTCCTTCCCGCGATGATTATTGCTCCGCTGTTGGCGTTGGCTTCGCCTTTGATCAAGGCTTTCGTTCAAGGGATTGGTTTCTAAGATAGGAAATCAGGGGTCTGAGAATGAATAGCTCCCTCGCCTGAAGGTCGTCGATCCACATCTTGAGCTCTTTTTTGCAAGAGGGGATGTCTTCTGCTGCTTCTTCCTCGTCCAGCAGTTTGTAGTCCAACCCATACTCAAGCTGCTCGATGGTGACACCGGTCTTCTCCGATATCTTGAGCAATACGCTCATAGGCGGACGTCTGTCTGTATGCAGCCAACTGGAGAGTGTGCTACGCTTCACCTCAAGCTGGTTGGCTAAATCAACAACCGTCGGGGCGCTCATCAAAACTTTTACTCTATCCCAGAATTTTGACATGGTATGAATATAGCAGGGGACAGGGTGGAGTGACGAGAATATGTCATTAAAATATGCTATATTTAATAACAAATAAATAAGTATCACATAGATATGAAAATAATACTACGTAATGTGACGAAAAAATATCACCTCGAGAATCGAGGTGATAATCCTTCGTCACAGACACGCTTTATGTACGCTTTTTTGCATCCTGCAGCGCAGTGTCGTCGCCTGTATCCTTGGCGACAGGGCATGCCTTGATGTTCCAAATGTCGTTGGCATACTCTGCAATGGTTCGGTCGCTGGAGAATTTTCCACTTGAGGCCACATTGAGCGTCGCACGACGATTCCATTCCATGCCATCGGTGGCGTAGAGTTCCCTTGCCGTTCGGTGTGCTTCACTGTACATCCTGAGGTCGGCAAAGTGGTAGTATCGGTCGCCTTCCTCGAAGAGGCTTCTACGAAGCGGTTCAAAGATGTTTGGTTCATTCACATTGAAGTAACCGCTGAACAACAAGTCGATTGCCTTCTTGATCTCCTTATCCGCCATGACGGTGGAGAAGGGATCGTAGGTATGGCTGAGTTTTGCAATCTGCTCTTCGGTGTGACCAAAGATGAACATGTTCTCCTTGCCGACTTCCTCAGCGATTTCCACATTCGCACCGTCCATCGTACCGATGGTCAAAGCACCGTTGCACATGAACTTCATGTTACCGGTTCCCGAAGCCTCTGTTCCCGCTGTGGAAATCTGCTGGCTGAGGTTGGTGGCCGGGATGACGATTTCCGCCATGGATACCCGATAGTTGGGCATGAAGTGAATGGCCAGACGGTCGCGGGTGGCGGGGTCTGCATTGATCACCTTGGCGATGTTGTTGATGAGCTTGATGATCAGCTTTGCATTCACATATCCCGGTGCAGCTTTTCCCCCGAAGAGGAAGGTGGTGCTCTCCATGTTCTTGGTAGCCTCTCCTCCGTTTTTCAAATCGTTGTAGATAATCAGGATATTCAGTGCATTGAGCAGCTGGCGCTTGTACTCGTGGATTCGTTTGACCTGTACGTCAAAGAAGGAGCTTGGGTTGATGATCAAGCCGCTCTCTGCTTTCAGGAAAGCTGCACAACGAACCTTGTTCTCTTCTTTTATCGCCTTGAAGTCCAGAAGGAAATTCTTGTCCTCTGCAAAGGGAGCCAGGTCGGAAATCCTGCTGAAATCGGTGATCCATGCATCGCCGATCGCACTCTTGATCAGATCGGCAAGCTTGGGATTGGAAGCGAGCAGCCACCTTCGTTGGGTGATGCCGTTGGTCTTGTTGTTGAACCGGTCGGGGAAGATCAGGTTGAACTGGGGGAACATCTGCTTCTTCAGCAGTTGTGAGTGCAGAGCTGCCACCCCGTTGGTGCTGTGGCTGCCGATGATGGCAAGGTTGGCCATCCTGACCTGCTTCGGGTTTGACTCTTCAATGACACTGATTTTTCCGAGCATCTGCGGCTGCAACGGGAAATAGGAGACTGCCTGCTGTAAGAAGCGATGGTTGATTTCGTAGATGATCTGCATGTGGCGCGGCAGGATTTTCTGCAGCATGGGAAGCGACCACTTCTCCAAGGCTTCGGGCATGAGGGTGTGGTTTGTATATGCGAGTGTACGGGTTGTGATATCCCAGGCACCGTCCCAATCAAGCAACTCCTCATCGAGAAGAATGCGCATGAGCTCGGGTACTGCAAGGGACGGGTGGGTGTCGTTGAGCTGGATCGCCGCAAAGTCGGGAAGCATCGACCAGCTTTTGTTCTCGCGTTTGAATCGCCGGATGATGTCGGCCAATGAGCAGGCAACGAAGAAGTATTGCTGTTTCAGCCTGAGTTCCTTACCCATATACTGGGTGTCGTTGGGGTAGAGGACCTGGCTGAGGTTTTCCGCCGAAATCTTGGAGCGTACCGCTTCGGTGTAGTCGCCGTCGTTGAACTCATGGAAGTTGAACTCCTCGGGGCTTTTGGCCGACCACAAGCGCAAGGTGTTCACTGTTTTACAACCAAATCCGATGATGGGGGTGTCGTAGGCGATACCTTGTACGATTTCGCTGCCGATCCACTTGAACTGGTCCTTGCCCCGCTCCCGGATGATTTGTACTTCTCCTCCGAACTGTACCGGATAGACTACATCCGGTCGCAGGACTTCCCAAGGGTTTCCGTCTCGAAGCCAGTTGTCAGGTTGTTCCGCCTGCCAGCCGTTTTTGATCTGCTGGCGGAAGATGCCGTAGTTGTAGCGGATGCCGTACCCGTAGGCGGGTATCTCAAGGGTTGCCAGTGAATCGAGAAAACAGGCGGCAAGTCGGCCGAGGCCGCCGTTACCCAGACCTGCATCAGGCTCCACCTCGCTCAACTCCTCGTAGGTATAGCCAAGGGAGGCGAGGGCTTCTCTCACCGGTCCCTCAATTCCCAGGTTGATGATGTTGTTGGTCATGGCACGGCCCATGAGAAATTCGAGTGAGAGATAGTATACGCGCTTGGCGCTCTGCTGTCTCTGTGTTTTGCGGCTGAGGTTCCATTGATGTATGATTCTGTCACGTACAGTAAGGGCAAGGGCGGTATAACGGCCCTCCTGGGTGGTATGGTACATATCGGCGTCCTGGCTGTACTTGAGGTGCTCGGCAAAATCCTGAGCGATGTCCTTGGCAGTATGGCCGTAACGGGTCTTTTGTTGATCCTTCATAGGAACTCCTTGTAATTGGTACAAATAACTCGTATAAACTATATATGATTGAAGATAACTGAGCAACAGGTCCAAGTTTTTCCCTAATGTTGCTGATGTATATTGACAAAAAGAACGCACTCTGGTAAGTTTGCTTCTGCATGTTGCAGGTTGGTATACTCGTGGATGCCCTGTAATATGACCGACGCCCTTGTAGCTCAGTCGGTAGAGCACCACCATGGTAAGGTGGGGGTCAACGGTTCAAATCCGTTCGAGGGCTCTTTTTTTATCCCCTTCCGGTTTAGTAGGATGGGTATGAGGTGAACACTCACCGAGGAGCATGTAATGGGTGAAGCAAAGAAAAAAGGTCCCGTGGAGAAAATTGCTCTCCAGTGCACCGAATGCAAGCAGAAGAACTATACCACCGAAAAGAATCGGAGAAATACTCAAGGAAAGCTTGAGTTGAGCAAGTATTGTCCGTTTGAACGCAAGCACACCTTGCATCGCGAGACAAAGATTAAATAAGGTAGTTTCGATCGAGAAGCGAATAGGCCAATAGCTCCAATTGGTAGAGCGCTGGTCTCCAAAACCGGATGTTGAGGGTTCGAGTCCTTCTTGGCCTGTTGGCTTCTCGATCATTTCCACAAGGAGCCTTTCATGAAGAAGCTTTTAAAGTATTTCAAGGAGTCCCACCAGGAACTGAAGAAAGTTGTCTGGCCCTCCCGTGAAGCTGTCATTTCTTCGACTAAGGTCGTACTTGTTTCTACAGTCATCGTCGCAATATTCCTTGGGTTGGTGGACTTCCTCCTGCTCAAGGGTGTGCTGTTTATTCTGTAAGGCGGCGACATGGCAAAGGGCTGGTACGTAGTACATACTTATTCGGGATACGAACAAAAGATTGAGCGAATCATCAACAAGATGCGCGAGACCGATACGGACTTCGCGCTCGTTTGCACTGATGTGAAGGTCCCTTTCGAGACCGTCGTTGAGGTGAAGGACGGGGTGAGACGCGATGTAAAGCGCAAGATTCTTCCTGGATATATCCTCGTTGAGCTCGACTTGCCCGATCATAGCTGGAAAACCTGGTGTTCCCAGATCAAGCGCATTCAAGGCGTAACCGGTTTTGTCACACCCAATGATAGTGTGAAGCCGCAACCACTGAATGCCGCTGAAGTGAAGAGTCTCTTCCAGAAAACCGGCGATCTTCCTGCTGAAAAGGTCTTCAAACCCAAGCAGTCGTTCTCCATCGGAGAGCAGGTTCGTATTATCGAGGGTCCCTTCGACTCCTTTACCGGAGTCATTGAAGAGGTCAATCTTGAAAAGGCCCGAATGCGGGTCAGCGTCGGAATTTTCGGACGCTCCACTCCGGTTGAGGTGGATTTCCTGCAAGTAGAAAAGATTCTGTAGTCGTCTTCAGGACTGGATGGCTGCACGAGAGTTTTCTGATTTTTTACAACCGAGTCCTTTTGTGTGTGATTACTCCCTCATGTTGCATGAGGTGGGAGCCTGATCGTATGACAGGCGTTAAGACCAGCGCGAAATCGAAAAACCACCCGATGGGTGGGATTGTCGCGTAAGGAGAGAAACATGGCAAAGAAAAAGGTAACTGCAGTCATCAAATTGCAGTGCCCTGCCCAGAAGGCTACGCCGGCACCCCCGATCGGGCCCGCGCTTGGACCTCATGGTGTCAGTGCCCCAAAGTTTGTCCAGGAGTTCAACGATAAGACGAAGAACTACGAAGCTGGACTCATTCTTCCCGTCATCATTACTGTGTATGCCGACAAGAGCTTCACGTTCATCCTGAAGACTCCGCCGGCCGCCGTGCTTATCAAGAAGGCTCTTGGTATCACCAGCGGAAGCGGCAGTCCCAACAAGGTGAAGGTTGGCAGGCTCTCACAGGCACAGCTGACCGAGATTGCACAGACCAAGCTTGAAGATCTCAATGCAAATGACATTGAGGCTGCCAAGAAGATCGTTGCAGGAACTGCCCGCAGCATGGGCGTAGAGGTGGAGCAGTAAGATGAAACACGGAAAGAATTATCGCGAGACTATCAAGAAAATTGACCGTACCAAGCTCTATACCTTCGAAGAAGCTGCAGCCCTGGTAAAGGACGTTGCATTTGCCAAGTTCGACGAGACCGTTGAGATTTCCGTCAAGCTTACCCTCAAGAAGAGCCAGAGTGTTCGTGATACGGTGGTCCTTCCCAACCAGTTCTCAGCCCAGAAGCGCGTACTTGTTTTCGCCAAGGGAGAGAAGGCTGAAGAAGCCCGCCAGGCCGGTGCCGCATTTGTCGGTGATGACGACCTGATCGAGAAGATTCGCGGCGGTTGGATGGATTTCGATGTGGCTGTCGCCACTCCTGATATGATGAAGGACGTAGGTCGTCTCGGTCCCATCCTTGGTCGCAGAGGCTTGATGCCGAACCCCAAGACCCAGACCGTTACCTTCGACCTGAAGGGAGCTCTTGCAGAGCTTACCAAGGGCCGTGTCGAGTTCCGCTCCGACAAGACCAACGTTATTCACCTTGCAGTTGGAAAGGTTTCCATGGATCCCGACAAAGTAAGTGAAAACGCCAGGTCCGTGGTCAAGGAAATCATCCGCAAGAAGCCTTCCGATGCCAAGGCTGACTTTGTAGTCAGCATCGCCCTTTCCTCCACAATGGGTCCTGGTGTCAGGGTCAATGTGAAGGACCTGACGGCTTCGGTATAAGAGGAGATGCATACTATGGATTACAAGACTCGTATTACCCCCGCCAAGGAAGAGGCCGTCAAGGCATTGAAGGATGAGTTCAGCCAGTATACCGGTTACATCTTCACCGATTACCGCGGAATGACTGTTGAACAGATCACCAAACTGAGAAGAACCCTCATGAAGAAGGACGCTGCATACCGTGTTGTCAAGAACCGGTTTGCAAAGATTGCCTTGACCGAGTTGGACAATCAGGCTGACGATCAGCTGGTTGGCCCGACCGCCATTGCACTTGTCCGCGGTGATGAGGCCAATGTGGTTGCCAAGGAGCTGTTTGCAACTATCAAGGATGGTTCTCCCATCCAGGTCAAGGGCGCAATGCTCGATGGTAAGTTTTTCACTCCTGAAGAGGTCGAGGCTTTCAGCAAGCTCCCGACCAAGCTGGAGTTGATCGCTTCCTTGATGGGGACCATGAAGGCACCGGTGCAGAAGCTGGCAGCAACCTTGCTTGCCTATGTCGAGAGAAATGGCGGTTCTGTTTCCGCCACCGAAGAGAACTGAACACAGTCTTAGTCTTCACAGGTAACCTGCTATGACTGTGCAGACAAAACTTTTACAAGGAGAAGATAATATGGCTACTAAAGAAGAGATTTTGGAATCGATCGCAAGTATGTCCGTCATGGAAGTCGCTGACCTCATCAAGATGATGGAAGAGAAGTTTGGTGTTGTGGCTGCCGCCGCCGCCGTTGCCGCCGGCCCTGTCGCCGAGGTTGCTGCCGCTGTGGAAGAGCCCACTGAATTCAACGTAATCCTCAAGGCTTGTGATCCTACCAAGAAGATTGCAGCAATCAAGGAAGTCCGTGCTATCACCGGCCTCGGCCTCAAGGAAGCAAAGGACCTGGTTGAAGCTGGTGACAAGGTTGTCAAGGAAAGTGTCAGCAAGGCCGATGCAGCATCCCTCAAGGAGAAACTTGAAGCTGCTGGTTGTACTGTTGAAGTTAAGCCCGTTGACTAATCTCGGATTAGGGGACCGGCTGCAAGGCTGGCCCCCTGCTCTCGATTTTTGCAAGAGGGCCAACGCCCGGTTCATTGAGCCACCGGATAGACACCGGTGGCCTGTTGTGTCTTTCGTTTCCCTCTCCTTACGAGGGATGCTGTCTGTTTCTCAATTGACTTTGGAGGGTACATGATGGTTGCCAAAGGCAAATCCATAACACGCACGTACATCGGTTCTGAATTACATGAAGTCTGTGAACTGCCCAACCTTATCGGGATCCAGCTTGATTCCTATGAGAGATTTTTGCAGCTGGAACGCTGTAGGCAGGGCCTGAGTCCAGATTCGTCGTACGGGCTTGAGGAAGTGTTCCAGTCGACATTCCCCATTGACAGCCCCAATGGTGAGATGCGTCTCGCATACAAGGGGTATACGATTGATCTTGATAATATCAAGTTCTCCGAAACGGAGTGCAAGAAAAAAGGTCGGTCCTATAGTGTGCCCATCAAAGTCACGATCAGCCTTGAGTTCTCCAATGGAGAAATGAGGGAGAAAGAGATTTTCTTCGGTGACATTCCGCTGATGACTGACCGTGGCACCTTTATTATCAATGGTGCAGAGCGCGTTGTGGTCAGCCAGATCCACCGCTCCCCAGGTGTAATCTTTTCAAATGAAAAAGATGTCTATTCCTCCAGGATCATCCCCTACCGGGGGTCTTGGCTGGAGTTTGAGATTGATGATAAAAAGCATTTGATCTTCACCAAGATCGACCGCAAGAAGCGTATCCTTGGTACGCTTTTCCTGCGTGCCATCGGATTCGATACACGTGAGAAGATTCTCGAGCAGTTTTATTCTGCCGAAACGGTTGAACTGGTCGATGATGCCGACTTGAAGGCAAGCTTGGAAAACCGCTACCTTTTCAAGGACGTCCATGCACAGGTTGAAGGGACTGAGAAAAAGGTCCTTCGAGCCGGTGACATGCTGCACGCCCATGAAATCGATGAGCTGCTCAAGCTGAATGTACATGAAGTACAGTTGGTCAACCTCCGTGGAGAGGGAACCCTGCACAGTGACATGATTCTCAATTGTTTCGAAATCGAGGATGCAAAGTACACGCGTGAAGGGTACGACGAGCCTACCAAGGAAGATGTTCTTTCTCCGATTTTCTCTGTCTTGATGCCCGGTGAGATGATTGCCATCGAGCGTGCAGAGAAGGACCTTCCTGACATGTTCTTCTCAAATCGCCGCTATGATCTCGGTTCGGTCGGCCGTTACAAGTTCAACAAGAAGTTCGGAACCGGTACCGAAGAGGAAGAGGAGAATGCTTCCACAGACCTGACCGTTCTCACCCCTCAGGATATCGTCAATACGATGGATTTCCTGATCAAGGTATTCATCCGTGAACAGAACGTCGACGATATCGACCATCTGGGCAACAGGCGTGTCCGTTCGGTTGGCGAGCTTCTGCAGAATGCACTGAAGAGTGCTTTCGCCCGCATGGAGCGCATTGCCAAGGAACGCATGAACCTGGAGACCGGTTCTGTCAAGCCGCAGGACCTCATCTCGATCAAGCCGATTGTGGCGGCGATCAAGGAGTTCTTCGGCAGCAGCCAGCTTTCGCAGTTCATGGACCAGGTCAACCCGCTTGCCGAGCTTACCCATAAGAGAAGGCTCAACGCACTCGGACCCGGCGGTCTTTCCCGTGACCGCGCAGGCTTTGAGGTTCGTGACGTCCACTATACCCACTATGGTCGCATCTGTCCCATCGAGACCCCTGAAGGACCGAACATCGGTCTTATCGTCTC
>WARP01000193.1_pt1 | contig 19418 bp, 9 predicted proteins | sample 4769151 | NCBI WGS metagenome assembly WARP01 (sample SAMN08893023, study PRJNA449175) | gut metagenome | isolation source: rumen sample fed with dry roughage | host: cow | place: India: Nagpur | collected 2016
GGTGTGTTCAGCGGACGCTTACTGTTTAAATTCAGCACTGTATGTTCTTCGTTTTTTCGCAAGAGATGCGATGTCTGATTATTTGTAGTCATAAATTTAAGTCCCCACTTGTTTCTAAGTGGGGACTAAATTAAGGCTTATAGGATGAATTCAGAAGGTGTGTTCAGCGGACGCTTACAGTGGTCATGCAGCAGTATATTTATGCCGGTAGCATGGTCGGACCGACTGAAGGGAAAAACCCTATTCTAAAAATCGCCCAGACCGATCTATTTAAAATTAATGCTATCATTCCTTTAAAATATTTTCGCTCAATTAAAAAAGGACAAGTTGTCAAAATTGTACCTGAAGCACCATTCGACAAGTTAATAGCTACTGTAAAGCTTGACCATGTTGATCAGGTCATCGATGCCAGTTCTGGAACATTCAGTGCAGGTGCTACGATTAAAAGTAATTCAGTAAAGTTTCCAAGTGGAATACGCTGTAAGATGTACCTATAAAGTACATCTTACACACATGACTAGTTATTCTTTTTTTTGATAGGGAGCTAATGCAGTGCCTGCTTCTCTAACTAAATCCATCAATAGATTATATTCTTTATAACTGTCATTTAGATATTCAAGTTCAGAATCTCTTTTTTCATTACTCAGAATGTTTTGATGAAATTGATAACGTTCTTCTAGATAGTCTTTGTCTAATCCTAAAGCAATGATCATGAGTTCCTGGGACCAATGCATTTGCACTAAAATATTATCTATAACATCTCCATAAGCCCATGCCTGTAGACTTTGCAAATTTCCATTTGAAAAGTATTTATGTAAAAACCTCACAAATTTGTCAAATTCCTGAAAAAACTTTTTAACCCCATAAGTACTTTCCCATTTACAACGAATAAAATCAAAATTTAGAGCATATGTGCCATGCGATTCTCTTGTTGTGTCTCGAATATCTGGTATATCGATTCTAAATTTGAGTTTCTTTCCAAACTTTTCTTTTAACTCAGGTGTTAAAAAGTGATTAGTCAAATCAAACTTAAAATCTACATTGGGCGACATCGTAAAACTAAATAGAATAAAATGTAGTTGATAAGAAATATTATTACATTCTTTAAAAAATGAGAAAAAACGACAAGGACTGTCTATTGCTGTTTTTGCATCAGGCTCACACATTCTAGGTTCTATAAAATCATAGCTATTATAAAAAGTATGTAATTCATAATTTTTTAGAATAGGATGATATGAACACCATAACTGAAATAATTCCTCTGCTTTTTTTATATTTCGCGGTGCTTCAATATTATCCAAATCAAAGCTTTGCTGTTCAGAACTTAAAGGCTTTAAATAAGTCTTTAGAACTTGAGCCACTGCATCATCTGGAACCTGTAAAACGCTGAATCCCCATACTGCAAAGCGCGGTTCATAAAAACCTACTCCTGTTTCCTGAACAGCTTCATAAAATACCCGATACAGTGCATCGCCCTGAGCAATATGGTCAAAATTATCCAGCTCTAGAACCGCACAAGGGTCGGCTAAAAGGGCTTGTTGTAAGCTTACACACCATTGTTTGGTTTCTTCTGTAAAATAATCACTATAAGCATCATCAGTCACTTTATTGAGCATAAATTCAGCCCAATCTCTAATCTTTTTTCCCTTAGGCGATGTATTTCTATGCTTTTGGTAAAGCTCATAGGCTGTACGTTCAGATTCATTTAAATCTGGAAATTTGCCTGTAACTTCAGGTTCCCATAAATAGACTGCACCTAATGACATTTTATTTTCTCTTAATAATTTAAATATTTAAAAATAAGAGATATCCATCCATACATAGATATCTCTTTTCCCACTTATAACAATGTTTTCCAATTCAGCTGTGCTTGCAATTCCAGCGCTTTCAGCCAAGCATCTGATTGTTTTTGTTCACGTAAAATCAGCCAATCATCGTCTTCATCCTGACTTGATTTCAGAATATTAAAATCAAGAGAAGTATTGAACTGAATTGGGGATGCCCACTGCGCTTTGACAGCTAAAGATACAGAGGAAATGTGATTGCTCCATGTGGAAACAAAACCATTCAGCAATTGCCATGGCGTTACACAAGCTGTGCCACCCAACATATTCACCTGAATTGTGGTTAAGCTGCTTACAGCATGCTGATTACTTTGCTCGATCGCAGTCGCGCGAACCTGAACACTCATGTTCTGACTGCTATTACTCGCAAAACGTAACTGTGTTGCATCCCACAGGCTGATATCAATCCACTGCTGTGCAGACTGTACCGTGATATAACGAGTGCCATCAGTCAGTACAGTGCCCTGACTCAATCCAGAAATTTCCAGTTTGATGGTTTCAGAACCATCTACATCAGTTGAACGGGCAGCCAGCACAGGTAAATACGTTGTTTGGCCGATTGCCGCATAAACAGTATTTGCCGTTGAAATATATGTTTCTACCAGACGAATATTACCGATAAAGGCACTACGACCCGTTAAATTACCTTCAAGCTGAATGCGGAGTACACGCTCTTTGCCATTACCATTGAAATCAATATTGTATTGTTGCCAATTTAATGCCGTCAGATCACTTGCCGCATCGAAAGATGCAATGCGTTGGCCATCCAGGTAAACACCGATTCGACCATAATCCGCAATAAGACCAGGTAAGCCAGCCATATCCAGACTCAAGTTATAGACATTGCCATTGATAGTACTAATGCGTCTTTCAATTGCATTTTGCTGATACAAGGTGTCTTTACCATCATTCAGTCGAATCCAGGCATTTGATGTTTTACCCTGTAAGCTGATAACTTTTCCAGCAGTATTTTTAATCTGGTCTCCAGCATGCCATACCTCAAATGCATCAAGTTTCAGCAACTGGTCACTGCGTCCTGCCCAACCATCCAAATTACTTAGGTATACCACCGTTGCATTTTTATTCAGTACAGCGTTATATACCCCACTCCATTGCGTTTGGAACATTTGCAGGCTGATTAAAGCATTCTGCGACTGCTGTGTTTCCAAAACCGGTGCATCAGCCACAGCCTCAATCTGCAATTTCAACTCGTGAATTGCAGTTGCGACATCACCATTTGAACGTTCAATGCTACTTGCAACGACCTGCACCTTAATTTCACCACTGAAATCTTTTGGAGGAGTCAACTGCAAAGTTTGGATATTCCATCCGCTAATATCTGCCACGGTTTTCTGTTCTGTTACGACAAATTGATGTGTACCATCGGTGAGTAAACTGCCCACAGGCAATCCAACCAGAGCAAGCTTCAACTGTTCAGAACCATCAGTATCCTGCAAAGTTGCCTTTAATTCAGGCAGTAACATGCTTTGATCTTCTTTACCCTTGTTCAAGGACTTCTGGGTTGAAAGCATAATATTATCAATCATTGCACCACGACCATTTAGGTGAGTGAGTGGTGCATCAATACGAATCTGAATATTTTGTACTTTGCCTGTTCCTACGAAGCTGAACTGTACATTTTTCCAGTTCAACTGGTCATTCGGACTGGTATTGGCATACGTCGCTATGCGTTTGCCATCGACATAAATCGCAATTTGGGTAAAGCATTTGCTATATCCCAGACGACCGGCATAGTCAAAGCTCAAGTTATAGCTGCGGCCAAGTTCGGTTTCGACATTTCGAGAAATACCGAGAGTCTGAGCCTGGAACAAGCCGGCATCATTCAGTTCCAGCCAATTTTGACCATTGCCTGCTTTTGCCTGTACAGTTTTTGCTATGCCAAAAGCATTATCCATACGGTCATTGTTACTCCAGATTTCAAAGCCGTCTGTACCAAACAGATTGCAATCCAGTCCTTTCAGTAAGGTCCAGCCTTCAAACACATTCTGTTCAAGTAAAGTTGATGTTGAATCCTTATTGATGGCACTTTCCCATCCAGTCTGGAAGATAATTTCCTGAGTTGTAGTTGAACCTACAGATACAACAGGTTGATCAGCCACAGCTTCCACCTGAATATTCAAATATGCAGACTCGCTGTATAACTGACCATCAAATGCTTTATAGCCAATTTGTGCATAAATCTGTTTGTTATTGCCTAGTCCTGCAATGAAAGCATCACTAGCTTCATTGGCAGCCGGAACAAATCGGATATGCCCTGCATCAAAATCTGCTTGACCAAGAAGAGTCAGTGAAGCTACTTCAATCCATTGGTTATCTTTAAACTGTTGTAATAACCCTCTTTCAGGCAGTGAACTAATCAATAGTTGTAAAGTGCCACCATCAATATCACTAAGAGAGAAATCTGACCATTTCAAGATAAGTGCCTGATCTTCCTGTCCTTTAACAATGCCAGATTTTACTGTAGGCGCATCATTCACAGGTTTGACTGTAATATTGACTGTAACAATCTGAGACTGAGCCTGACCATCCGTGACAAAGTAACTGAAACTATCCGTTCCATAGTAATTTGCAACTGGCTGATATTGACAGCGTCCATCTGCAAGCAGAGTTAATTGGCCATGTGCCGGATCACTCGCAAGCACCGTCGTTAAGTGATCACCATCTACATCAGAAGCAGTCAGTAATGGGTTGAAGATAAGTGCTGTATCTTCGTCGGTCACAAGATGTTGAGCAGCCAATACCGGTGCATCATTCACAGGATTGACAATAATCAGAACATTTACGCTTTCTGAATTGAGCTGACCATCAGTCACGTAATAACTAAATTTCACTTCACCATTGAAATTCGCTTCAGGAATAAAGTGATAATAGCCACCACCCGCTGCTGTGAATTGTCCATGAAGCGGTTGTTCAGTAATGACAATACTTAACTGATCCCCCTCTACATCATGAGCATTTTCCAACAGATTCAGCATTAACTGACCATCTTCTACCATGGAAATAATGCGTGGCGTCAGCGTAGGTTTATCATTCACTGGCGTAATAACCAACAGAACATTCACTATTTCAGACTGTAAAGCACCATCTGTCACATAATAGCTGAATGTCACTTCACCATTAAAATTCGGTTCCGGAACATAGTGATAAAATCCTGGCAGTGTTTCGGTTAATTGCCCATGCAGTGGTGGATTCACAATTACCGCAGTCAGGGCATCTCCATCCACATCTTTTGCATTGGTCAACAAACTGAAGACAATCTCTGTATCCTCTTCCAGTGTCCTGATCATCGGAGATGCCATTGGAGCATCATTCACAGCACGGATGACAATAGACACCGTTACGATTTGAGAGTTTAGCTCACCATCACTGACCAGATAGCTAAAGCTGTCAGTACCATTGTAATTTTCATCAGGTACATACAGATATGCACCTGTAGAAATTTGAGTTAAACGGCCATTCTGTGGTTGTGACACAATGACTGCTGTCAAATTCACGCTGTCTATATCAGATGCTGTCGCAAACGGATTAAAAATCACGGATGTATCTTCATCCGTTACCAGCTGCTGAGCAGCGAGCTCTGGTGCATCATTCACCGTATGAACCACAATGTTGACAGAAACAATTTGTGAACTTAATTCGCCATCGCTTACGCTATAACTGAAACTGTCAGTCCCATTGTAGTTGTCAGCTGGAATATATTGATAGCGTCCATCTGCAAGCAACTCCAGTCGTCCATGCGCTGGTTGAGTCACGACAACTGCCGTGAGCTTGTCACCATCTGCATCATGCGCAGTTGCCAACAGGTCAATAACAAGGTTGTGATCTTCATCCGTCACCATGTTTTGGCCGACTAATTCTGGCGCTGTATTTGAAGCCAATACCTTAATGTTGAAAGTATAGTCTGAAGTGGCATCAGCATCAGAAAGTACAATACTGAAGCTGTCACTGCCTACAAAGTCTTTATCAACTAAGTAAATATACTGACCGGTTTGCACATCAAAGCTGATCGTGCCGAACTCAGGCTGTACAGTGATTGAAACCTGAATACCATCATTTTCAATGTCTTGTACGTACTGGTCAAAATCAAGTACTAAAGGCTGACCTGCAATAACTTCCCAGTCAGGCTGCTGAACAAATTCAGGAGCATCATTCACAGACTGAATATTCAGCTGAACTGTAGCCACGCGAGATTCCGTGCCATCTGTGGTCACAAAGTAATAACTGAATTGGTCTTCACCAAAGTAATTTGCATGCGGTGTATAGCTAAACTCACCATTGGCTTTGAGGATCAGTTCACCATGTTGCGGTGCATTGACCAGTACCACATTGTCCACGGCCTGATGAATCAGCACATCGTTATTCAGTACATTGCCTGAAAGAACGGTATCTTCATCCAGTTTGTACTGGTCATTAATCGCCATACTTGCAGCAACCATACGAATGTTGCTGAGCGTTACATGACTGTCTGCTTCACCAAAGCCAAGCAAGTCGAATGACAACAATACATCACGACCTACAAGCACCTGATCCAGATTAATGAAGAAGGTTTGTGTCCCATCTGCATTTATAACTCGTTCAATACCTTGGGCAAGTGCATAAGTTCCATTTGCCTGTAGGTTAAACAGAGAATCAGTATTATTTAAGTCGCTGACTTTAAACAATGCTTCGCCTGTTTGAGCATCCAGTAATGCGACTTCAAAGGCATCGTCAGGACGGTTGTTGTAGTCTGACAGTTGCTGATCTTTTACAGTAAAAGTCAGAACACGGTCATATTCACCCACTTTGAAGGCTTGGGAAAGATTGGTGTGTTGATTAGTACTTTCGTTAAGCTGCACATCCTGACCATTTAGGATGATTTCACCTTGATTAAACCAATGACTTCCGCTTTGGCCTGTTGAATTAATATCAGTGAACTGTTCATTAATATTAATAGGTGCTTGCCATTTAGCAATATTGATAACAGTCTGTGTTGAATCAACTCTTACAGCAGTGTTATGGCGATTTTGCAGGAAGGCAATATCAGCGGCACTTGGTAGACGTCTTTCACCTGTATCCAACACACGAGTCATTACATCATCTTGTAATTGTGGGTCAAGTCCAAGTACATGTCCTAACTCATGAATAAGTACCGTCAATAAATCCAGTTTACCATGTGCAGAACTACTTTCTTCCGCCTTCAAGCTTAAACTATCACTAAGTGTAAATTCACTATTTTCCAGTGGTGTGGCATCAATAAACCAACCCCAACCCGCGCCAGTGGCATCCAGAGTTATTTGTGCACCTTCAGTAATTGCTGCAATGTTTGTACCTAGATCTGCAATCTTAATTTGTGCTTGATCAAGAATCTTTTGTGAAGCACCAGCATCTATCCAATATTGTTTAGCTATTGGTAAGATTTCATCTATTTCTGTTTGAGTAATTAATGAGGTCGAGTTCCCTTCGGAAGCAACAAGCTGGAAGTTTCCTGTATCAAAAGTCACATGAAAACGGGCTTTTTCAACTATGTTTCCTTCAGCATCTTTTTTACCAAACAGCATTTCTCTTAAAAATGCTAAACGCTCATCGCCATCAGAAAAATCTCCAACTAATTTAGCCCCTTCCCATTTTTTTACAGGGCCATCTTCCCCCACTTTCGTAGAATACTTATCCTCTACTTTTTGAAGTTTAAAGTTCGGATCTTGTAAGGCATCCAAAATATGTTTTTTAAATAACTCTAAATCCTTTGAAGAATATAGTGAGTGTAAAATATCTACATTGGCATTTTGTTCTGATTTTAAACGGTATAATTGATTATACAAATTATTAATATAAGCATGCCTTGCGCCATTTGCGAAACTATCCTCAAAATAATTCCCAACATTTTCTTTTAGGCCTGCAAAACTTAGTGAGGCTTTTCGATCTACTAATACATCTCTTAATCCACGCCCATCATTAAAATCCCATGTTCTATAACCTTCAAATTTTACATAATTATAGAACTTGTTATTAACGGTGTCGTCCGCATTTCTGTAATTAGGATGCTCACCGATTAAAATATATTCATAGTGCTCATTATTCCCAACACCTTTATCAAATAATGCATTTGGTGCACCTCTATCAAATTCTATTGATGGTAATACATTGCCATTTTTTCCTGTATCATTTCCGATGGCACGTTTAACAATCGCAATTCCACCCTCACCATTTTGAATGCCATTAAAAGCCTCATAAACTGAAGCTTTATTTGCATATACATTAATATCATGCCCTAGCGTATCTTTTTTAGATATTTCGTTACCTGAACGAGTCACTAGATCTTTTGGTGCAGCGTCTGGGGTAGCCTCTGCACAATTAGTATTATGAACCCATAATCCTCTTTTAGTAATAAAATAAGTGTGATGATCTGCAACTTCAAAATTATAAACTTTTAATGTGAAATTTTCTTTCAAAACATGAATTTCATGATTATCAACCATAAATGGACTAGATGAGTTTTCTCCAAGTACCCCACATAGCCCTAGATCGGAGTATTCAAATAAATCAAAATATTCAACATCTTCAATCTCAAAACCTTTTTTATCAGCATCAAATAAATTACGTGGATGGTAACTACCAGCAACATTAGGTTTACTTGTTTTTCGTAACGGATTAACCATGAAGACTAAAGCAAGTATTTTAGGATCATTAGTTTCTATAATTTGCCCATTTTTTAATTCATCTAACCTTGTCCATCCTACTCCTTTAACCCAAAATGGATGATTTGGTGTTGCCATAGTACTAAACATTTTCCCTTTACGAGAAATTTGTAATAATTTTATTCTTGTTAATTTAGAAATATCTGTATCTGCACTAATTTCAAAATAACTTAACTCCCAAATTTCTTTATTGTCATAAGAAACAGTTCTTACAACAGGTTTATAGCAAATTTCTCCTTCTCCATTCTCTGGCTTAGACAGTACCATATCTCCGGTCTTAATATCTTGGATAGAGACTAGTCCTTTATCAGTCATTACTCGTGTCCCTGCGGGGAAACATCCTCCTTGCTCTACAGTGGAGCGCATTTCTCGAGCACCATTGGTTTCCATATCTTGGGCAAGTTGATACAGCAAATCATCCTCTATACCATCAAAATGACGGAGTGTCATTGCATCATCAAGCATCTTTTTATCACTACTATCTGCTATTATTTTTCGATTTAATGCTTCTCCACTGTACCCCTCTTTTGCATATTTAGATTCTAAATACTTATAATCCCATAATGGCTGGTCGAGCTCTAAACTAGCAAACACTCTTTTATCATAGACAGCATTTCTTGCAGAGTTAATAAAAGAGTTGCGCATATTGATAGCAATAAATGCTAGTTGTTCAGAATCAAGAGAAGAGTTTTTTTCAATATTTTTGATACGGGCTTCCAATTCCAGTGATTGTTGATTCAACCACTCTTTAGCCTCTTTTAAATTCATAGAACCAAAAGATGGAATATCAATTTTATTGCCAGTTATAGCAGAGGTATATTGACCACCATTGCCTAAAGCCAAACCTGCTCCAGTAGAGTCCGCCTTCGTATAAAGAAGTTTCGGATCTACGTCTAGTCGAGGTGTAGGCATAACTATCTTATAGTCTAAAGTGTTATTTACTGTTGGCGTCTTCCATAAAACTTTAGCACCTAAATGCAAGCGGCCAGCTAAAAACATTCCTGAACCAATTAGCATATCCGTGCTAACTGACTCAATAAATGCGTATGCATTATTATTGCCAGTAGCACCATCAGTTACCTTATAAATTAAAGATTGGGCAAAAGTATCTACAGCTGCAAAACTAATTGATTCAGCTGCCATTGCACGCAAACCAGTACCATATCTATTCTCAGCCAAAGTTCCAACTCTTGCGCCAATATACATAGCTCCAATGGTTCCGCCAGCATCTAAGCCCGTTGACCAATAAAATTGCTTATCAGAAATTTTACCTGCTTCATTTAAGTTAATCCGTTCCGCATGTCTTTCAACAAAGCCAAGTGAAGCAAAGTTCCATCCTGTATAAAGTCCACTTTTTAAAGAATATGAAGCATCATGTGCATCAAATTCTCCATTTTGAATTTTTTTGGCAATTGCTGTTTTGGATATACCTAACATATCTGTATAAACATTATCTTCTTCCTCTGTACACGACAAAAATAGATAACTCATTGAAATAATGTCACAATAATTGTTTTCTAACGACGAATACTATGACACATCTCAATGAGTTATATCTTATCTTAAACAAATCTCTAAAATGGAACAAGTCACATTTAAAGTGCTTTGCGCTCATCATGCTTGTGATCATTTTAAAGCAAACATGTAATCTTTCTTCTGCATCTAAAGCCTTGCCCATCAAGTGCTTACCACAATCATTTTATCGACGTATGCAGCGCTTCTTTGCAGGTCAGTATTTTGATTATCGTCAAATTTCTCAGTTGATTTTCAATATGTTTTCATTCGACAAAGTGCAACTGACTTTAGATAGAACCAATTGGAAATGGGGAAAACGAAATATTAATATCCTGATGCTTGCGATCGTTTATCGTGGAATAGCGATACCTATCGTTTGGACATTGCTTAATAAACGTGGAAATTCAGATACGAAAGAGCGGATTGCTTTGATTCAACGCTTTATATCCATTTTTGGTAAAGACCGTATTGTGAATGTGTTCGCAGACAGAGAGTTTATCGGTGAGCAGTGGTTTACATGGTTAATTGAACAAGACATCAACTTCTGCATTCGTGTTAAAAAAACTTCATTGTCACCAATCATTTAGGGAAGAATCATAAAATTAGTGATTTATTTCGCCATCTTCAACTTGGTCAAATTGAATGTCGTAAACGACGGATTTTGGTTGGTCGGGTGAAACTATATATGAGTGCACTACAGTTAGAAAATGGAGAGCTTTTACTCGTCGTTTCTCCTCAGTTTAATGCCAATGCTATTCAGCATTATGCATTACGCTGGGAAATTGAAACCTTATTCAGTTGTCTCAAAGGACGAGGATTCAATCTTGAAAATACGCGCTTGACAGACCCTAGACGAGTGAAAAAATTGATTGCGGTCTTAGCTATAAGCTTCTGTTGGTGCTACTTAACGGGTGAATGGCAACATGATCAAAAAAAAGCGATAAAAATAAAGAAGCATGGACGACTCTCAATGAGTTTATTTCGCTATGGTTTAGACTATGTTCAAATGGCGATTCAGCGTTTAATTGGTTTTGGGAAAAAAGAAGAGTTTAAGGAAATTCTGGCAATTTTAAGAAGGCAGATGCCTGATAGGATAAGAGTTCTGTGAAATTTTTCGTGTACAGAGAAAGTTATTCCAATAAATTGTTGATGGATTTTTTTACAGTCTTTGATTAAATCAGGAATTTTTTGATTTGCCTGCTCATAAACATCTAACCAATGATCAAGTACGGTCATATCTTTTGCAGCAATTTTACTAATATCCATTTTCTGATGAGCAACAACTTGTTTAAACAAATCCTGATGGATTCTGCTCTTCAAATCTTTATTTACTTTAATCAATGGTTCAAAAAATGGATCAAATTCTGTTTTAGAAGAGTTTCCTTTCTCAAAAGCTGTATCCAAAATTTGTATCAGTAAAGCTTTATCCAACCAAATTTGTTTCAAGGTAGTATTTGGAAAAATCTTTCTGAAATAAGTGAGATCCTCCATACTTTCTAAGGTTTGGATTTTATCTTTCCACAATATGTTTTCTAGACCGACTTTATGGGTCTTGATCATGTCCTCATGCAAATTGTAAGCTTGCTTAGCCTTTAATAAAGGAGAATATTCAATTAACTGCGATTCTGATAAAAAACATCGAGCAAATACCAAGGGCATCAATTGATTAACATCAATAAGTTGTAACAACCTCGTTTTTAATTTTTCCCATATTTCATGATCCTTTAATCGTAGTTGTAAAGCAACTTCTCTAGGCTGTCTCGCATGATATATTTCGGTATTGCCCTGAAATACAACTGAACTTTCAAGATTTTGATCAACATACAATGCACGAAATCCTGTTGCAGGATTAAAAAGCATTGGAACAGTTAACGTTTTACCATTGAGTTTAGGTATGTGACACTTCTGAGATAAAATAATTTCATATCCCTGTACAACCTGATTTGGGCTCTCATTTAAATATACACTTACTTTCGCAGAAGACATTTTCAATTCATTCTCAGGTAAACTCATTATTTTCAGTATATTGAAATATTGGTATGAAACTTTTTTATTTTAATAGAATTATACTTAGATTAGTTTTTGCGTATAGTATGATACTTTAATAAATATCATTTAAATTTAATATCAATAAAATAAAACACTTACACACAACATAGTATGACACTTTATTGCTTTCATATATAAAATTGGCAATTCATTCAAAAAACAGTAACTCGGATTATTAAAAGTCTTGTTATCCAAAAAATGAATAATATAAGGAAAATAAGGTGAATATCATTCAAGCCTGCTTATTCATCTGGAAATAATATTACTGAATAAGTTTTGATGGACTGGTTTGTGTAACCGAACCATTATAATATGCCTTTATGTCTGTATTTGATAAGGAATAAAGCCAATGCAAAAAAAATGGCTCATTATTGCTGTAATTGTGTGTGTACTTATCGGGGGGGCTGTATGGGTCAATATGCAAAGTTTGAAAAAATTACCTTCGGGTTTTGAGGGGAGTAATGGGCGATTGGAACTACAGCGACTTGATGTCGCCTCTTTGTATCCAGGCCGGGTGATTGATATTAAGGTACAAGAAGGTGATCTGGTTAAAAAAGATGAAGTATTAGTGGTTTTGTCAGCTGAGCAAAGTCACAGTTTGGTTGAAGGTGCACAAGCCAGTAAACAGCGTGCAGAAGAAGCAGTACATCAGGCCGAAGCTGAGATTGCAGCAAGACAACAGCAGTTAAAGGTTGCACAACTCGAGCTGGATAATGCGCTACAGCTGAAAAAGGAGGATTTGATTTCTGTGGTAGAAGTGCAACGCCGTCAAGCAGCACGGGATGGCGAGGCAGCTGCGGTTAAAGCAACCCAGGCAGCACGGGAGTCAGCAATTGCTGCGGTTAATCAGGCTCAGGCACAAATGAATATCGCATCTTCGGCCAATAAGGATATGTTCATCCGCGCACCACAGACTGGTCGGGTAGAGTATCGTATTGCGGAACTGGGCAATGTTGTTGGGCCTGGCAGTAAAGTCATCACTTTACTTGATCCTAGTGATGTGACTTTATCAATTTTTCTTCCTACAGATACCGTTGGAAAATTAAAGCTGGGTGATGATGCCATAGTTGTGCTTGACGGGATTGATGCAGTTTGGCCTGCAAAAATTACATTTATTGCCAGCAATACACAATTTACCCCTAAATATGTGGAAACAGCCAATGAACGCGAAAAACTTATGTATAAGGTAAAATTGCGTATTCCCCAACAAATTAGCTTGCAGTATCAAGGGGTGTTAAAAGGTGGCTTAACTGGTAATGGTTATGTCCGTACCAATCCACAAGAGGCATGGCCAGTACAATGGCAGGCCAAATTACCGCAATTACAGCAAAACGCCAGAACACAATAAAATTGAATAGGCAGTTCGCCATGACGGATGTAAAACAGCAAGAAAACACTGTAACTGCTGTATCGTTACAGGGCGTTTCTCATACTTATGGGCAGGTTCGAGCATTAAATAATATTCATCTGTCGATTCCCAAATCTGTTACAGTCGGGTTGATTGGACCTGATGGTGTTGGAAAATCAACATTATTATCCCTTATTGCCGGGGTGAAGGTGATCCAAAGCGGGCAGGTTTTGATTTTTGATCAGGATATTTCACAAAAAAAAATCCAGAAACATTTGTCACAGCGTATCGCTTTTATGCCCCAAGGTTTGGGGCACAATTTATATCCCACATTGTCTGTCTATGAAAATGTAGATTTTCATGCGAGCCTTTTTGGTTTGGATACCCGTGCCCGAAAACAGCGAATCCAGCGATTATTACAGGCAACAGGATTAGATCCTTTTGTGAATCGTCCGGCTGGTAAATTATCTGGCGGCATGAAACAAAAGCTGAGTTTATGCTGTGCTTTAGTCCATAATCCGCAATTATTAATTCTAGATGAGCCGACGACAGGTGTTGATCCTTTATCAAGACGGCAATTCTGGAATCTGGTTGATGATTTACGCGCTGAAAATACGGAAATGACGGTGATTGTTTCAACCGCTTACATTGACGAAGCGCAACGCTTTGAATATTTATTGGCGATGGATGATGGACAGTTAATTGCCAATGCAACAACGCAGGAAGTGTTACAGCAGACCCAGAGTCAAACACTCGAAGAAGCTTATGTGAAGCTGCTGCCAGAAAATAAACGTGGAACGGGCGTGTTACACGTGACGCCATTTGTTGCAGATCCAGATTCTCCTCCGGCAATTGAAGCACATGATTTGACCAAGCAATTTGGTGATTTTATTGCAGTAGATCATGTTAACGTTACGATTGCACGCGGTGAAATTTTTGGTTTTTTAGGCTCAAATGGATGTGGCAAATCCACCACCATGAAAATGCTAACAGGCTTGCTGGATATCAGTTCAGGCACGGCAAAACTGCTAGGAAAAGAAATTAATGCAGGAGACATGGCAACCCGAATGAAAGTGGGTTATATGTCACAGGCATTTTCATTATATGAAGAATTAACGGTACGTCAGAATCTGGAACTACATGCAAAATTGTACAGGCTCACAGGGAATGATGCTAAAAATGCAGTGCAAAGTGCATTGCAGCAGTTTGATCTGCAAAAAGAAGCAGATACTCAGCCCGCCGCTTTGCCTTTAGGTATTCGGCAACGCTTACAGTTAGCCGCAGCATGTTTACATCATCCGGAAGTATTGATTCTGGATGAGCCTACTTCTGGCGTCGATCCAGCTGCACGAGATATGTTCTGGCAGCATCTCATAAAATTATCGCGACAGGATCGTATTACGATATTTGTTTCGACGCATTTTATGAATGAAGCTGAACGTTGTGACCGTATTTCATTTATGCACCGTGGACGGGTTCTGGCAGTAGGGACACCGCAGGCATTGTGTCAGGCGCAACACACAGATGAACTCGAGCAGGCATTTATTATTTATCTGGAGCAAGCATCAGGTGAAGCTGAACACCCTGTTCAGCATCACACCGATCAAGAGCAAGAGAGTTTAAGAAGTGAAGCCCGCCAGAACCAGACACTTTTTTATAGATTAATGGCCTGGTTTGCCATGGTCTGGACATTTGCTGTCAGGGAAGGCAAAGAGTTATGGCGTGATCCGATTCGAATGTTTTTTGCGATTCTTGGCCCGATCATTCTCATGATGACAGCATCCTATAGCGTTTCTTTTGATGTTAAAAATGTCAAACTCGCAATTCTGGATCGTGATCAAAGTGTGGAAAGTCGGGCCTTAACGGAATATTTTACGGCTTCGCGATATTTTACGCTGGAAAAATATATTGGTTCCGAGGCTGAAATTGATCCTGTGTTAAGAACATCTACAGCCAGGTTGGTGATTGATATTCCACCTGATTTTGGTCGAGATCTGATGCGTGGAAATAAACCGGAAGTCGGCTTCTATGTAGATGGTTCCATGCCATTTACTGCGGAAAATATTAAGGGTTTTATTCTTGGCATGATGAGTAATTACGGGACAGATAAAATAACGGCCATGGGGCTGCCGATAGAGGTCAAATCTGCGGTCTCGATACAGCCAAGATTTGTCTATAATCAGGATTTCAAAAGTATTTATGCTTTTACACCTGGAATGATCATGATGGCGATGATGTTGATTCCCGCCATGATGACCGCCCTCGGTGTGGTGCGAGAGCGGGAAATCGGCTCAATTACCAACTTGTATACGTCTCCGGCATCAGTCCGACAGTTTTTAATTGGTAAACAGTTACCTTATATCGCTTTGGCGATGTGCAGTTATTTCAGTCTGGTCTGGCTTGCCGTTGTGGTGCTGGATGTCCCTGTTTCAGGAAGTTTCTGGGCCATGACATTAGGGGCACTCTTACTGGTTTGTGCCGCGACAGCTTTTGGTTTATTGATTTCGAGTCTGGTCAAAACGCAGGTTGCGGCGATTTTTGCATCGGCGATTTTTACCTTAATTCCCGCATTGAATTTTTCAGGGTTACTTTATCCATTATCTACATTAACGGGCGTAAATTATTGGATCGGTTGGGGATTTCCAACTGCATGGTATCAATTGATCAGTCTGGGGAGTTTTACCAAGGGTTTGGGTTTTCAGGATTTTGTCCAATATTATGTAATGTTGACGCTATTTTGCATCCTATATGTATTGCTGGCAGGTTTGTTCTTAAAGAAACAGGAGCAATAGCATGTGGCAATGGATGAAAAATGTCTGGTTTTTAAGCCGGAAAGAACTGCGCAGTTTGCTAGGTGATTATACGTTAATGGTCTTGATTGTGGTGGTCCTTTCGGTGGCTGTTTATACGGTTTCTACAGGAATTACCACGGAAGTCCGTCATTCATCAATTGCCATTCTCGATGCCGACCATTCGCAGTTATCGTATCAAATACGGGATGCCTTACAGCAGCCGTATTTTAAAACGCCAGTACTGGAACAACGGGAAAATATCGACCAGCAGATGAATCAGGGCGGATATGTTTTTGTGATTGACATTCCTGCCAATTTTGAAAAAGATGTGGTCGCAGGTCGTGCCCCTGAAATTCAGGTTTTGGCGGATGCAACCTCAGTTACACAGGCCGGTATTGGTCTAGTCTATCTTCAACAAATCATTTCACAGCAAGTCAGTCAATTTTTAAAACAGCCTTCTTCAGAAAGTTTACTCCCGGTGAAGCCTGTCCTGCATGTCATGTATAACCCGAATGGCGAATCACATTGGTATCTCAGTGTTGTGCAGATTATTGCCAATATTACCCTGCTGGCCATGGTGCTGGTTGGTGCGGCAATTATCCGCGAGCGTGAACATGGAACCATTGAGCATTTATTGGTGATGCCAGTTTCTGCCAGTGAAATTGCTATGGCCAAAATTCTGACCAATGGATTGGTGATTACCGTAGCTGCTTTACTGTCCTTATGGCTTGTCGTAAATCACTGGTTGCAGGTACCCATTAATGGTTCTGTGACTTTATTTACCTTGGGAACAGTGATTTATTTGTTTTCGGTATCGGCACTGGGAATCTGGTTGGCAACGCTTGCTCCCACAATGCCACAATTTGGCTTGCTATGTTTGCCGGTATATGTGGTCACACGGTTATTGTCCGGTTCGGAGTCGCCACTGGAAAGTATGCCTGAAGTCATGCAATGGTTGACGCAGATTTCACCCGTCACACAATATGTTCAGTTCGGACAGTTTGTTTTATTCCGGAATGCCGGTATTGATAGTGTGTGGGATAAATTACTGATTATGACGCTGATGGGGATTGTATTTCTGGCATTGGCACTTGGGCGTTTTCGTCATATGTTGGCACGGCAAGGTTAAACCAGGGGGATAAAAATGAATAAATGGCTGTATGTGAGTTTGTTAACGGGGTTAATTTTAAGTGGCTGTGCCAAAGATCAAGTCCAAGTAGAGTCCCAGGTTATGCTGCCTTTACAATTTGATCAGACCGATATGGCAAAAGGATCGGCAGAAATTGCACAATGGTGGCAAAACTGGAATGATCCTGTGCTAAACCGATTGATTGAACAGGGACTGACAACCAATCACGAGTTAAAGGTAGCACTGGAAAATTTACAGGCTGCACGTTCTACCACACAATTAGCAGAAGCCGACCTCAAGCCCGCCTTAGGGGCCAATGCAGGGGTTAGTGCTCATCAATTCCAGCTAGACAATCCGTTAAATTCAGATGTGAAAAATGTTTTATCTCAACTCGGGTCATCACTGGGCGATGATAATTTCAATTTTAATGGACATGCGCAGCACATGGGCTTTATTGCGAGCTGGGAACTCGATATTTTTGGACAGAAAAAAAGTGATGTAGATGCTGCCCGATATGCCAGTCTGGCGACCATGCAGCAATGGTATGGCGCTCAAATGCTGGTTGCTAGTGATATTGCCCAGAATTACTTTACCGTTCGCAGTTTACAGCAACGCATCAAAATTGGTGATCATACGGTTGCGACGTTACAGCAGTTAAAACGGTATGCTCAGGGGAGATTTAGAGCTGGCCAGATTACCGATTATGATGTTAAAGATGTAGATGCCAAACTTACAGCAGTACAAGCACAATTAGCCACTCTACAGGCACAGGCCGATGCGTATCAGCGTAATATCGCGGTATTGACCGGCCAAGTGCCACAAGGATTTAAACTCGCAGCAAGCCCACAAAATATCTTGCAGCATATTCCAGCCCCCCCGCAAGGACAGCGGCCGTTGCAAATCCTGAATCGTCGTCCAGATATACAGGCCAAACAGGCGGTGGTACAAGCATATAGTGCCAAACGGGCCAGTGCACAGGCAGATTTATTACCGCGTTTTAATATGCAGTTTTTTTGGCAAACCGGGCAATTGAGTCTGGATAGCGATTTACCAGATTTAAAAGGTTATGGTGGTTTGGTGAGTGCAGGGATGACTTTGCCAATTTTTACAGCCGGACGTATTCATCATAATATTGAAATAAGTGATCATCGTTTGCAGGCTGCTCTGGCCGATTATGATCATGCTGTATTAAAAGCACTTGCTGAAGTAGACAGTAGTTATCAGCTTCAATTTGCGTTAAGTCGTCAAAATCTTTTATTGGCACAGGCACTGCATAAAGCCAATCAACAAGCCAAAGATGCCAGTACATTGTATCGTTATGGCCAAATGACGCTGGATCGTGCACTTAGTGCACGTTTAACCGCAAATGAGCTTGCAGATAAACAGGTTCAGGGAAAGCTGGCGCAGGCACAAAATCTACTGGATCTGTATAAAACACTTGGCGGGGGGTGGCAATCCACCCAGTCTGACTGAATAAAGTGCTTTAATTGCTCTATTCATCTTCTACCCAGGTAGAAATTTAAATTTTGATGGTTTGGAAAAATTCAGCTTTTGAATATTTGTGTAATAAAGCCCTTGTTTTTACAAGGGCTTTATTTATCCAATGGTTTGAGCAGTCAGGTTGTAGCACTGCTACGTCATGAGATTGTTTATATCTAAAAGCATCATGTGAAAATTATTCTGATTGTGTTTTTGAGTAATAAAGTTAAATACTAAGTAATAAAATAAAACACTTACACACAACATAGTATGACACTTTATTTGCTGTACTCAGATTCTTGTGCTTTTAATGCTGCATATTGTGTATCTGTAAGTAATTTAGATTTAGCCATAAAATTTTGATTTTCCTAGATTAAACTAGGCTCCTGTATCCTGAGTTCTATTTTTTATACAGGATACAAGCCAGGATACAAATAGGGTGTTTTTATACGAGTACACCTGAGTATTCTTAAGACATAAAAAAACCCTTAACTCTTTTAGAATTAAGGGTTTAAGTATGTATTTTACAATATAAACACATGAATTTGGTGGGCCCAGACAGACTTG
>WARP01000218.1_pt1 | contig 19402 bp, 11 predicted proteins | sample 4769151 | NCBI WGS metagenome assembly WARP01 (sample SAMN08893023, study PRJNA449175) | gut metagenome | isolation source: rumen sample fed with dry roughage | host: cow | place: India: Nagpur | collected 2016
TCCAAAACAGCCGTAAAAACAGTAATCCCCCGCAAGATAGCAAAAACCCGTCAAAAGTAAAGTTGCAGTAAAAAATGAATGTCCTATATTTGTAGTTGATGGAGCCCCGCAAATATATACACAGGCTAATTGCAGGCATAGCGTTTTTGACAACAATGCTTGCCGGCAACACCATTCCTGCCCAGGAGAATAAGGTACTGGATCTCATCAACAATCAATTTGCCTGTTACATCGAGGGAGAAAACAACGGCGAAGTCTTGCGCAATTTTGCATCATTTTACCTCAGCACCGAAGATTTCCAAAAGGTAATCTCCTATGCAGGACAGCTCAAAAGCCTGGGAGACAAGAATAACAACATGCGCTACAGGGCTTTTGCAAACGTCTACCTTGGGCAAGCCTACCTCATGACCAACCAGACCGACATTGCCAACATGTACCTCAACCAGGCACTGCGCCAGGCCACCCTGCTTGGCAACGACTCAATACTCTGCTCGGTTTACAACGGGCTGGGACTCTACTCTGCCAATGTGGAGGCCGACTACAACGGATCCATCGAGTACTTCTACAAAGGGGTGGAGGCCGCAAAACGTTCCTCTTTCGAAAGGGTTTACCACATTCTGCTGTGCAACATCTCCGGAGTGGCATATCTCAAAAAGGATACTGCCGGGCTGGGCTATGCACAAGAGTGCTACGACTTTGGGCACTCGGTGAGTGACCCCTTCCTCACTCTTTGGGGGTCGATTAACTCTGCCAAACTATACCTATTGAAAGGAGAGAACGAAGAGGCCCTCAAATATGCAAAGGAGGCCGAGTTCCTCTTGCAGAGAAACGGTTACCAAGATCAAACCCATATCTTTACTGTTTACGGCGAAATCCTTCAAGCAATGGAACAATCAACGGAGGCCGAGGAGTACTACCGCGAAGCATTAAAGTTCACAAGATCAGCCCAAGTCTCGTCGGTGGCAAACCTATACCTCAGCTACGGCCGTTTGCTGATGGAGCAAAAAAGGTACAACGAAGCCATTGACATGTTTGAAAAAGGGGTCAGTATCAGTGAAGATGCAAACAACCGCATCTTTGTGAAAGACCTGCACCTGGCAATCAGCGAATCCTATACAGGAATGGGACAATACGGGAAAGCCCTGGAGTCTTATTCTACATACAACACCCTGCTGGAACAGTACTTCAACGAAGAGAAGGAACGCTCCATCAACAAACTGAGGGTACAGTTCGACACCCAAAAAAAGGAGATCGAAGCTCAAAAGGCCAGGATGGAGGTCCAAAACAAAAACCGTACGCTCCGCTACCTAATTGCAATACTCCTAATTGCACTAACGGGAGCTACTTACATCTATATGCTCTACCTGCACAAGAACCGGCTCTACCGCAGGATCATCATCAGCAACAAGGAGGCAATGGCACGAGAAAAGGAGCTAAGGAGCAGGCTCGAAGAGTACAACAAAGAGTGCCCGGGAGTAGCAGACAAATATGCAGCCTCTTCATTGAAGGATACACAAATGGAGGAGATCTTCCGCAAAATAGAGAGGGCCATGACAGAGGAGAGACTCTTCACCGATCCCTCACTTACCAAAGAGAAGCTGGCAGACCACCTGGCCACCAACCGCACCTACCTCTCCCAGGTGATCAACGAAAAGACCGGAATGAACTTTACCCAGTATGTGTGCTCCCTGCGCACCAACGAAGCCATACAAATATTGTCGGACCTGGAAGACAACACACCCCTAAAGGCAATAGCAGCCGACCTTGGGTTCAGCTCCATGTCCACATTCTACAATTCATTCCAGAACTCCGTAGGAATGACCCCTTCGCTATACCGCAAAAAAGTCCGGGAATTTTCTTCCTGAAACGGCAATTGCCGTACCCGTATTTATTATAAGGTTAAATTGCGTCCAGATTTTTAACCTTAATTTACTATGAAATTCAAATTTTTTCTTTTGATCCAACTTGTGTTCGTTGGGTTACTGGTAAATTCCAACTCCCTTTTTGCACAAAGGGCAGGAACCAGGACCATAAGCGGAATAGTTGTGGACGAAAAAGGAGATCCTCTGCCCGGAGCAGGAGTTGCCCAAAAACGGGAAACCAAGGAGGAATCCATTACCGGAGTCATGGCCGATGTGAACGGCCACTTTTCACTGACAATCCCGACTGCCACCAAAGCAATTGAAGTGAGCTATCTCGGCTATGAGACTCTCACAATAGTCCTGACCGACCAAAGGGATTACAAAGTACAGCTCAAACCCGACGCCCAAATGCTGGACGAGGTGGTTGTAACCGGGATGTTTACCCGTAAAGCCAACTCATACACAGGAGCCGTGGCAACCATCAAGAGAGACGACCTTTTACAGGCTGGTAACCAAAATGTTATCCAAAGTTTAAGGAACATAGACCCCTCTTTCCTACAACTGGACAATCTCTCAATGGGCTCCAACCCCAACGCTTTGCCCGACCTCCAGATGAGGGGCCAGTCCTCTTTCCCCGATGTAAAAGGTGAGTACCAAAACAACCCCAACCAGCCATTGTTTATCCTGGATGGTTTTGAAACCAACCTCACCAAGATCCTGGACCTGGATATGAACATAGTAGAGAGCATCACACTTTTGAAAGATGCCACAGCCAAAGCTATCTACGGATCCAAAGCAGCCAACGGCGTCATAGTTATGGAGACCCGCAGGCCCGAGGCAGGGCGCATGAAGTTCAGCTATAACGGAAGTGCAGTCATAGAGGCCCCGGATCTCAACAGTTACGACCTGGCAAACGCCACCGAAAAACTGGAAATCGAGAAAATGGCAGGGCTTTTTGAATCGGACAACGTATTGACCCGCATAAGCCGTCAGCAACGCTACAACCAGATCCTCAAAGAGGTGCTGGCAGGTGTGAACACCGACTGGCTTTACCAGCCCGTACGCACCGGAATCGGTCAAAAACACGCCCTCTACCTGGAAGGTGGCGACCAATACATGCTTTACGGAGTTGACCTCTCATTCAACAACATCAACGGAGTAATGAAAGGATCGGACCGTAACACTTTCAATGGCGGGGTAACCCTCTCCTACAGGCTCAAAGATTTTGTTTTCCGCAACAAGTTATCCATTACCAATAACCAGGCAAACGAGTCTCCCTGGGGCAGCTTCCAGTCCTACGCCCTGATGAACCCATACAGCCGTATTTACGACGACAAAGGCAATATAATCAAAAGCTACAACTACACAGCCCGGGACGGAGCCATCGACCCGCAGACCAACCCCATCTGGAACTCCATGATCAACACCAAGGAGATCTCACGCTACACCGATATCACCAACAACTTCTATGCTGAGTGGAATGTATCGGAAGCCCTGAGACTTACAGGAAGGTTTGGATTCACCAACACCAACTCCTCTTCGGACCAGTTCATGCCTGCAAGCCATACCAAATTTGCCCTTTACTCGGGTGATGACATATACCGCAAAGGCAGCTACCTGCAAAGCCATGGCAAGACCAGCAACCTGAACGGTGACCTTGGTGCCAGTTACTCAATAACCAAAGGCAAACACCTTATATTCACAAATGCCCAGCTTAACGTGGCAAACTATATCTATGACTACTCCTATGTTGAGGCAGAGGGTTTCCCCAACGACAACATGGACCATATCATCTTTGCCACAGCATACAAGAAAGATGGCAAGCCAAACGGCAGCGAAAGCATCTCCCGCAACCTGGGAGGCATTGTCTCGGCAAACTACTCCTATGACAACCGTTACCTGTTCGATGTCAACTACCGTCTTACAGGATCATCGGAATTTGGCTCCAACAACAGGTGGGGCTCATTCTGGTCATTAGGCGGAGGCTGGAACCTGCACGAGGAGGCATTCCTCAAAGGGAGCAAAACCATTAACCGCCTCAAGTTAAGGCTCTCCACCGGTTACACCGGGTCTCAGGGATTTAACACCTACCAGGCACTTGCCACAGTAAAGTACTACACCTCAATGTCGTACGACGGATACATCGGATCTTACCTTGTTGGACTGGCAAACCCCGACCTGCAATGGCAAAAGAAATATGACCAAAACATCGGTACCGACTTCGAACTATTCGGAAACAGGCTATCGGGACGTTTTGACTACTACATCTCTACCACAACCAGCATGCTCACCGACGTGACTGTTCCCCAATCCACTGGATTCAGCACCTACCGCGAAAACCTGGGAGAGACCGAAAACAAAGGATTCGAAGCATACGTCAACTACAGGGTATGGCAGCAACAGAGCTCCCGCAGCTTTATAAACATATTTGCATCGGTAGCCCACAACAAAAACAAGATAAACAAGATATCGGAATCCCTACGCAAGTTCAATTCCGACCAGGATGCGATCAAAGAGGACCCCGATGCACCTAAGACCGATGTTACAACCCCCTCTATACGTTACGAAGAGGGCCAGTCCCTGAACGCCATCTGGGCAGTTCGTTCACTCGGAATAGACCCTGCCAACGGGCAAGAGATCTTCCTCAAGAAGAACGGCGATGTAACATACGAGTATTCCACTGCCGACCTTGTAGTTTGCGGCGACATGCTGCCCAAGTTCAACGGCAACTTTGGTATAAGTGCAGAGGTCAGGAACTTTGGGGTGAACCTCGTGTTCAACTACCGCATAGGCGGGCAGATCTACAACCAAACCTTGGTAGACAAAGTAGAAAACGCCGACATCAAATACAACGTAGACCGCAGGGTATTCACAGACCGCTGGCAACAGCCAGGCGATGTTGCCCTCTACAAATCCATCCAGGACCTCTCCTACACAAGACCAACCTCCAGGTTTGTAGAAGACTACAACATCCTGTCACTCTCCTCCCTCAATCTCTCCTATGACTTCAGGGACTCGAGGATAGTCAGGAACTCCTTCCTTGAAAGACTCAAGTTGCAACTCTACGTAAACGAACTGTTCAACTTCTCTTCGGTAAAAATTGAAAGAGGCACGCTCTACCCGTTTGCCCGTAATTTTACTTTTTCTATTCAAGCTACCTTCTAAACCATACACTAAATTATCATGAAAAAGTTAAATATATATAACATAATCAAGAGTGTGACCCTGGTAACATTTACCATTGTACTGCTCAGTTCATGCGAAAAGTTCCTCGATGTACGGCCCAAATCCGAAATCCCGGTCGGACTCCATTTTGACAGGGAGAGCGGCTACTTTGACCAACTGATAGGAGTTTACACAAAAATGAGTGAACCCGCGATGTACGGGAAAGACCTCACATTTGGATTTGCCGAGATCCTCTCCCAAAACTTCGATCTCAACCCCAACAACAACGAATTCTACTACGCCTCACAGTACGACTATACAGAGGGAAACACAAAAAAGAAGATCGAAGGTATATGGAGCAACACATACAACTGCATAGCCAACCTAAATATAATGCTCGAACATATCGAGAAGGCAGACAGCTCCATTTTCTCCGACAACCATTACCATATATACCGAGGAGAAGCACTCGGTTTAAGGGCCTTCCTCCATTTTGACATGCTCCGCCTGTTTGCTCCCAGCTTTGCAGCCAACCCCTCAGCCCCGGCCATTCCATACGTAACCGAGTATGCCCCAAAAATAGCAGAGCAAAAGACAGTCTCTCAAACACTAGACCTCATCATTGCCGACCTCGAAACAGCTCTGGTACACCTGGCCAAAGATTCGATAAAGACTTCGGACACCAAATACACCCACACAGCCCGCCGTCGCTACTTCAATTACTTTGCGGCAGAGAGTGTGCTGGCACGTGTATACCTGTACAAAGGGGATAAGGCAAACGCCCTTAAATATGCCGAGAGGATCATCGAAGAGAGTCAACTCTCTGTAAACAGTGCCTTAAACTGGACGCACTATACAGCCTTGGAGACCACCTATGAGTACGAAGTGAACAGGCTTTTCACAAACGAGCATGTATTCCAGTTGAGACTCAATAAAATGGACGAGGCGGTAAAATATTATTTCACCCAATCTGCAGGTATCAACGCCCTCTCCATAAGCGACGAGAAGGCCGACGTCATATTCGAAAAAACCAGCAAAGGATATGGTAACGACTACCGCCTTCTCAAAACGTTCCAGTTTGACGGTGCTACAAAATACTACTCCAAATTCTGGCAATACGAAAGAGGGCCGCACAACAACACCATGCCAATAATCCGTAAGACCGAAGCCTTTTATATTGCTGCAGAGGTTCTTAAAGATACCGACCCTGTAAGGGCTATCGAACTGCTCAACGAAGTGAGGAGCCACCGCAAACTGGAAGACTACCCACTACCCGCAACACTCACCCCCGAAGAGATCAACCAAGAGATTTTCAAGGAGTACCGCAAAGAGTTCCTGGGCGAAGGGCAGCTTTTTTACTACTACAAACGCCTTAACCTGCCAACCATTATTGGTGCCGGTGTTCCCGCCAACCAAAGCGTATATGTGATTCCTATGCCCGACAACGAAATGGAATTCGGAAACAGGAAATAGATAAATGAGTTAAAAAGAGAGATCATGAAAAACAAATTAAAAATATTATTCTGCTTGTTTATATTCCTGGGCATGCTGCAAGCGTGCGAAAAAGAGGGGTTCTACTACCAGGACGAGGCCCGGATAAGGATCGAAGGACCGGAAAAATGGGTCGTGAAAACCGACTCCCTGGAGTTCTCCTTTGTAACATCACCCCCCGAAGTCAGTGAAATAACAATGGATGTGACGCTCCATGTAATGGGTAATGCCCAAAGCCGCGACAGGGTTGTGAACCTCACCGTCGTGCAAGGCAAGACAACTGCAGGCAGCAACCACTACACCCTGCCCCTGCAGGTTACAATTCCGGCAAACGAACTGTCGGCAATCATGCCGGTGGTACTCAAACGCACTCCCGACCTGCAGGAAAACACTGTAAGACTCTACATTGAGGTTGCCGAATCGCAGGATTTCAAACCAGGAGTAAAGGAGAGGGACCACATCCTCATCAAATGGAACGACATCCTTACAATGCCCAAAAACTGGGACGACCTGGAAGAGTTCTTTGGCAACTTTAGCATTGTAAAATACCGTTTTATCATCAATATAACCGGAGTGAGCGAATTTGACACAAGCGTGATGAGCTGGGCCCAACTGATGAACTACAAGATCATGCTCAAAAATGCACTGGACCAATACAATGCAGCTAATCCCACCAACCCGCTCACCGACGAAAACGGCCAATTCATCACTTTCTAAGTATGCTAGTAAAAAAAATAAGATCATGAAGAGTTTTAACATATACCACTGCCTTTCCATCTTGGTTTTGCTACCGTGGCTTGCCTCCTGCTACGTGGACAAAGGCAACTATGAGTACACCTCGGTAACAGAGATCAAGATTGACACAGCCGGCATGCCAAACAGGCACCAGCTGCAAAACGTGGAGCTGGGAACACAGCTCAACCTCAAACCAAAGATTGAATACGTCAAAGATGCCTCGGCACTGGAGTATTTTTGGATAATCTACCCCTACAGCTACCAACCCATCCAGGATGGCAATGCCATTGTATGGCCCCAAGCCGACACCATTGGTTACAACCAGGAACTGGACTGGCTGGTAGATGCCAACCCGGGAACCTACAACATGCAGTTCGTCGTAACCGACCCCGAAACCGGACTCCGCTCGTTTCAATGGATGTACCTCAACATACCCAGCAAAGGGACCCGCTCCGGACTCTACATTCTGTCGGAATTTGACGGCAAAACCGATGTGGAGCTTTACGGATCGGCAAGGGCACTTATCATTGGCGGGGACCACCTCACCAAAAAGTATTACAGCTCCCTCAACGGAGGCGAAATGATACCCGGCGCACCCAAATTCATAGCTACAGGGCAATCTTACTACTATGTCTTTACCCAACAGCAGGGATTGAGGCTCAACCAAAACGGCCTGCAGCTCATGGATAACTTCCAGGAGATGTTCTATACCGCACCAAACTTTAATCCACAGGCAATCATGTTTACCAACAGCTGCGAGTTTTTCCTCAACGACGGCAAACTCCATGTTATGTACACAAACAAAGCCAACGACAGGAAGTTCTCGGCACAGATTGCAGGTAACTACAACGCCTTCCCCTTCCTTGCCAAGATGACCCGTACCACATACGGTGCAGTGGCCGGAGCCATCAACTCCGACCAGGTTGTCTTTGACAAAACCACCAAGGCATTCCGCCCATACTTCCCGCAAGGAAACTCGCTCAGCCAGTTCAAACAAACGGAACCCGGAGCATTTGTAGATGCCAACAACATGAAACACGAACCTGTTGCCATCCTGGAATCCAACGGAGGTCAAATCTACAACATAATGAGGATCAACGGACGAGACTCCCTTCATGTGATACGGATATACAACGTTGTAGACGACGGCGACCTTTCGGTAGGAGGCAATTCCAAAGTGAGTCTGGAAGGGTGCCAGGGTATCTCCCAGGCCAAATATTTTGCCTCATCAACAGCAGGTAGCGCCTTCTTCTACGCCACCGACAACTCTGTACACTCCTTCTCATACACCAGCGGGCAGACCAACCAAGAAGATATATTCCAATGCCCTGCAGGCGAGGTGGTGACAGCAATGTACCAGATGCCTCCCGGCGGCTTCCCCACCCAAGGTTGTGTGCTATGGATTGCAACATGGAACGAAAGCAAAAAAGAGGGAACCCTCTACGAATTCGAAATCGACCCAACATCGGGCAAGATAAGGACCTATTGGACAACCATGTTTGCACCACACCTTGCCAACCCCCATATAACCACCGGATTTGGCAAAATTGTGAGCATGATAATAAAAGCGTAACAACATAAATTATCAAGCAATAAAAGCATTTAAAGACAAACAAGTAATAAAGACAAAACAAGTAACATTAATATGAAAAAAATCCTATTGCAAACCACCGGCATACTTATGATGCTACTGATGGTTGTGTCGTGCAAAACCAACAGCAACCAATACAGCATCAAGGGCAACTTAGAAGGCATGACAGAGGGGACTGAGCTCGAAATCCGCCTTGCCTCGACACATAAAAACGAAACTGCATTTGCAACCACTACCTATACCAAAGAGGGATTCCTCTTTGAAGGAACTCTCGAAGGACCACGAAAAGTCCAAATACATGTAGCCGGCGAACCCCCCTATACCGGGATTTCCATGATGGCTCAACCCGGGCAGATGGAAGTGACAGCCACCGTACAAGTCAACGAAGGACCCAGGGGCCGTAGCCATACATACGAAAACGTCACCATAACCGGCAGCAGCGCCAATGATGAGTATCATGAAAAGACAGCACCCAAACGGGTTCTCAACGAAATTTACGAAAACAACCACAACCTAAGCCAGGATATCATGGCTGCCCTTTCACAGGCAAGGCAAGAACAGAACAATGCAAAAATTGAGGAGCTGATGGCCTCCGAAGCATACAAAGCAATGGCCCAAAGGGAAAAATCATTTTTTGACACGGTTGGTATTGTAATGTCCAACATGATACTGGACAACGCCTCCACATGGTGGGGTCCCTTCCTTATGCTGGACCAGATGAGCTACTTTACCGAAGAGCAGAAAGTGTGGTGGAACCAGTTCTCCGATGAGGCAAAGAACAGTTTTTACGGCCAACTGGTAAACGAAGAGCTCTATCCCGAAGGCTTTACCGGCAAAGCAGCCCCTGCATTCACGGTAAAGGATGGTGAGGGCAACGACCGCACCCTGCCTCAGCTGCTGGAAGGCAAGAAATATGTGTTGATAGATTTTTGGGCCAGCTGGTGCAAACCATGCCGCAACGAAATACCCAACTTCAAACGTATATACGAAGCATATGGCCCCAAAGGTTTCGAAATCGTGAGCATCTCTACCGACAAAAACACCGATGACTGGAAAAAGGCACTGGAAGAGGAGCAACTCCCCTGGCCAAACTTCCTGGACGACGGAACCATTGCCGACAAATACAAAGTGAAGTTCATTCCCTCTACATACCTTGTAGATGAAAACGGGACAGTTGTGGCCGAACAGATCAAAGGAGAAGAGCTCGAAAAGAAGCTCCAGGAGTTATTGAAGTAAAAAAGGGAAGGTTATAATATGTATTTGAAAAGGTTAATTTTAGTTATATTCTCGATAACCCTCCCTTTTGTTTTTACAACAGCACAAATCAAGGATCCGGTAAAATTGACAGGTACGATAAAGAACAGTTCTGCAGGTAATGCAGAGCTGCTCTTTACTGCCGTTACCCAAGAGGGGTGGCATATCTACTCCACCAATCTCCCTTCGGGAGGTCCAAGCTCCACAACCATAAGGTTCGACACCCTTGTGGGCGCCCAACTGGTCGGAGAACTGGTACCGGGAAAAGGAGAGACCGAAGAGTTTGACAAAGTATTCGAGATGAAGCTCCGGTATTTTGATAAAAAAGGAACGTTTGTCCAAAAGATAAAGATCACCGACCCCCTCAACTATAAGGTAACCGGTTACCTCAACTACAGCGCCTGCAACGACGAGAGTTGCCTGCCTCCAACCGATTTCCCGTTTGCCTTTTACGGAGAGAACATACAGGTTGCCACCGGCGGAACGCCAATGGAAGACAACAACTCCTTTGGTCCGCTATGGGAACCGGTCACAGAGCAGCTGTCGCAATACGGCACCATCACCAACACCAAGGACCACTCCTGGATTTACATTGTGATTATGGGCTTCATAGGCGGCCTGCTGGCCCTCTTCACTCCCTGTGTTTGGCCAATCATCCCAATGACGGTGAGCTTTTTCCTAAAACGAAACAGCAACAAGAGCAAAGGAGTCAAAGATGCCCTCATATACGGGGTCTCAATAGTTGTAATCTATGTGACGCTCGGTATGCTGGTAACCCTCATGTTTGGCGCAAGCGCTCTTAATGCACTCTCTACCAACGCTATATTCAATATTTTCTTTTTCCTGCTGCTCATGGTGTTCGGACTCTCCTTCCTGGGGCTTTTCGAAATTACACTGCCCTCGAGCTGGTCCACCAAAATTGACAACAAAGCCGAAAAAAGCACCGGGCTGGTGAGCATATTCCTGATGGCATTTACCCTTGCACTGGTCTCCTTTTCGTGTACGGGACCAATCATAGGTTTTTTACTTGTAGAGGTATCGACAATGGGGAGTTATCTTGGGCCGGCATTAGGAATGTTGGGGTTTGCGCTGGCCCTCGCCCTCCCCTTTACCCTCTTTGCACTGTTCCCCACATGGCTCAACTCTGCCCCCAAATCGGGAGGATGGATGACCGACCTCAAGGTATTCCTTGGAGTAATCGAGATTGCCTTTGCATTCAAATTCTTGTCGGTGGCCGACCTGGCCTACGGGTGGGGAATCCTGGACAGGGAGATTTTCCTTATAATTTGGATATTGCTGGCACTCTTCCTGGGACTCTATATGCTGGGGATTATTAAACGGACCAAAAAACCGGGAGCACTCAAGATAGCCATAGGAGTAGCATCACTGGCAGCAGCAGCCTATATGGTTCCCGGGGTTTGGGGAGCCCCCTGCAAAGCAGTGAGCGCCTTTGCCCCTCCGATGTACACCCAAACCTGGAACATTTACGACAACGAAGTCCATGCAAAATACCACGACTACGAAAAGGGAATGGAATTTGCTAAACTAAGGGGCAAGCCGGTTTTACTGGATTTTACAGGATATGGTTGTGTAAACTGCAGGAAGATGGAGGCTGCTGTGTGGACCGACCCCGGGGTAAGCACCATCATAAACAACGACTATGTGCTGGTTACCCTCTTTGTAGACGACAAAAGCCCGCTGGAAACCCCTGTAAAAGTTGTGGAAAACGGCACCGAACGCACCCTCCGCACAGTAGGTGACAAATGGAGTTACCTGCAGAGGGTTAAATTTGGAGCAAACGCCCAACCCTACTACGTACTGCTGGACAACGAAGGCTACCCGCTTGGAGAGCCTTGCGCCTTTGACCAAAGCATAACGAACTATATTGAGTTCCTTACCAAAGGGCTCGAAACATACAACAAAAAAAGTAAACGATGACCCCCAGGTTTTTTAAGTATTTTGTTTGGTTAATTCTATTTGTGACTTATGGGTGCAGCTCAAACGGCGGATACATTGTCAAAGGCTTTATAACCTCCGANNACTGCAGCAGTAAAAGGAACCGTCTATCTCTTTAACGGGGATATGACGGTTTCGGACACTGCGGTAATCCAAAACGGCAAATTCATCTTCCGGGGAAAGATTGCCGAGCCCGATATATTTTACCTGATGGCCGAGGGATCGGGTGCCTACACCCGCATTTTCCTGGAAAACGAAAGGTTCCGGATAAAAGCCTCCCTCGACAACAACCTGAGCAATCCCGAAATAACCGGAGGATTGAACCAATCCCTGATCAATGCCGAGAACCAATTTCAAAACGAGCTGGCACAAAAGTACAACTTCCACGCACTCAACTCCGAGTATAATAATCCACTAACCGGCCTTGAGCGGCAAAAAGAGATTGCCTCACTTTTCGAGAAAATCAAGAAAGAGGTATTGGAATACCAGTACTCCCTTATGGACCAACACCCCCAATCTTACTACACCCTCAAGTTTTTGGCAGCCAATGTAGACAAGATCCCATTGGAAGAGCTCGAAAGGAGGATGGAATACTTTTACAACTCCCCCCTCTTTGAAAACAATAAAGATATTGAACGTATAGTCTCTTCAATTGCCCGGCTGGAGCAGATCCAACCCGGGAAAAAAGCCCCCGATTTTACAATGCCCGACCAAAACGGCACACTGGTCAAATTTTCGGATATCTACAAAGCCAACCAGGTGACAATGCTCGACTTTTGGGCCAGCTGGTGCGCCCCCTGCCGCAAAATGCACCCCGAACTGAGGGAGATTTACAATCGCTACAACCCCAAAGGGTTCGAGATTGTAGCCGTCTCCTTTGACAACTCCAGGGAAAAGTGGGAAGAGGCCATCCGCGAAGACCGGCTGCCATGGATCCATCTTTCGGACCTCCAATACTGGAACAGCGCCCCAAGAGACCTCTACCTCATAACCTATGTACCACAATATGTGCTGGTAGACTCCACCGGGACCATACTCAGACTCAAGATCAGCGAGGCTCAGGCAGAGGAGTTCCTGCAATCCCTCTTCGAATAATCCTAAAGCAGCTCAACCCCTTCCATAGCCATAAGGCTACGCTGGTGGTCGCTCCAGATGCCCACCTGCACCTCACCTATATGGCGTTTTCGAAGCATAAACATACATACCCTGGACTGACCGATCCCGCCCCCGATACATTCGGGCAACAGGCCCTGCATCAACAGACTGTGGAACTGCAGTCCCGCCTTTTCGGGACACCCTCTTAACTCCAGCTGCCTAATCATGGCATCCCGGTTTACCCTCACACCCATGGAAGAGAGCTCCAGCGCACACTCCAATACCGGATGCCACACAATGATGTCGCCGTTCAAACCATGGTAACCCTCCTCATTCAAAGAGCTCCAGTCGTCATAATCGGGAGCCCTCCCATCGTGCGGCTGCCCATTGGAGAGGTCGCCGCCAATCCCGATCAGGAAAATTGCCCCATACTCCCTTGCAGCTTCCCTCTCACGCTCCTTAGGAGAAAGCCCCGGGTAGAGATCCAACAACTGCTGGGCGTGCAAAAAGGTAATCTCAGGAGGCAAAAAAGGGAACTCCTCTGCACACCTGGCAGCACTAATATCGCAAGATGCAGAAACACCATCGCCCGAAGCGAGAAAACCATCGCCCGAAGCGGAAACATAATGGTACTTTTCGGCCACTTCCCTTTGGGTCAATCTCAATGAGTCATAGATTTTGCTTACGGTATCCTTGAGCTTTGCAAGGTTTCGCTCCCCGGGGTCAATTGTGTGCTCCCAGTCCCACTGGTCTACATAAACCGAGTGCAGGTTGGTGTACTCCTCGTCGGGCCTAAGAGCCCTCATATCGGTGATGATTCCTGCTCCCGGCCCTACACCAAGCTGCATCAGACGCAACCTTTTCCATTTGGCAAGGGAGTGGACCACCTGGGCCTTTTGCTCTCCCAGAGCCTTTACCGGGAAGGATACAGGCCGTTCGACTCCGTTGAGGTCGTCGTTGATACCGGTGCCATCCAGCACGGCAATGGGCGACGAAACCCTTGTAAGCGACAAACGGGCCGACAAATGTTTTTCAAAGCACTCCTTTACAAATGAGATGGCAGCTTCGGTTTCCAATAAATGTGAATAGATCATTGTTTTAAATATTTGATATTGTATAAATTAAAAGTCTTTAAATTGAAAGGCAGAGGCCAGGTAACAAAAAAGCCCACCAAATGGCGGGCTTTCACATAACGTAAGCGCTCCCGCCTTATGGTGGAGATCCGTTATTATTATTATTGAAGCTACTAAACATCATTATTTTATCCTTATTGCAAAAAAAAGCGGCCACCTTTTGGAGGCAGCCGCTAAAAACTCATCGTTAATGTTACACATGACGGCACTACCTCTGCTTTCGAATAAAGTTATTATTCGAATTGTTATTGTTGAGGTTGTTTGTGTGCCTGTTCATTTTACCTTGCGTACTTACAGTTGCGAATGTAACATTTTTTTTAATTGCTCCAAAATTTTTATTCGGTATAACCGGGATTTTGTTGGAGCTGAGGGTAGAACTTCCTCTGTGTATGCGATATAGGCAGCACAACTTTGAAATAGCTCCAATCCACTGTACCGGGGCAACCGGCCGACTGTGCAAAATTATGACCATCGCCGTCCAGACGGGTGATAGGTTTGCCCAGGCGCATCTGGTCAAAGAAGCGGTGCCCCTCCCCTATGAACTCCTTGCGGCGCTCAATCTGGATCAGGTCGTCGGTTGCAACCACATCGGCAACATTTGGGTTGGCCCTTTTGCGGATGGTGTTGAGGTAACCGCTGGCCACGCCTGCACCTGCACTCCCTTTGAGAGCACCCTCTGCAGCAATCAGGTAGGCCTCGGACAACCTGAGCAGCTTGGGATTGTTGTAACGGAAGTTAACCCCGCCATTTCCCGGGAATTTGTTAAACCAGGCTTTGGTTGCATCATATTGCGAATCGGTCCTTACAAACTGCGCACGGATATCGTTGGGATCGCTCTGAATAAGGTTGATCCAGCTCACCGTGGGGATCAGGGATGCGCCTGCAGAGGGGCTCCCGTGCCACAAGTTGTGCCAGTACGAAACGTAACCCCCGTCGGCATCGATACCCGATTGAGGGTTCACATAGAGCTCGAGGATGGTTTCCAAAGTTCCCTCCTCCTTCCAGTAGTTGATATACTGGTCGCGGGATGCAAGCACATAAGGGGAGTCATTGATAACCTCCACTGCTGCAGTATAGGCATTGTTCCAGTCACCTTTATACAAGAAGACCCTTGCTTGCAACAGCTTGGCTGCCCAATAGTTGAAGTGACCTGTATTTTTGGCCTTGGAAAGCAGTGGCAGGGCGGTTTGGAGGTCTTCCAGAACACGGGCATAGGTCTCTGCAACGGTACTGCGTGGCTGTTTGGATTCGGCCGGGGTGGTGAGGGTAGTTATGAGCACAGCACCCAGGGAGGCTCCGTTATCCTTGAGGTAGGGATATCCGTAAAGACGTGCCAGGTCAAAATAGACCAGGGCCCTTACGGCATAGGCCTGCCCAAGGAAATCGTTCTTTTTGGCAACATCGCCGCTGGAGGTAACCTCAAGGTTGTCCAGGTTTGCAATCAAGGTATTACACCTCATGATGGTTTGGTAACATTTGCTCCAGATTTCAAAGTAGGAGCTACTCTCCGATTCGTACCCCAAGGTATATATTTGTACCCAACCGGTACTCATTACCCGTGGCTGGATATTGTCGCCCCTCTGGTCGCCCATCAGTTGCATATTGGTTCCGTAATAGTCCTGGTACTTCATGTCTACATAAAGTCCGTTTACCGCCACATTGGCATCGTAGAGAGTCTTCATGGCAGTCTCTGCAACAACCGAATCGGTAGGCCTTGTATCCAGGAATCCCTCGCAGGAGGTCAATAGGAATATCACTCCCGGAAGCAGCAGCATATTTAAAATATATCTTTTCATATCTTTAATTATTAACAGGTTATAGTGATACTTCCAGACCAATCGTAACAGTACGCAACGCCGGGAATGTAAAGTTGTAATAGCCGTTGGCCTGTACCTCGGGGTCAAAATTGAGCCCGGTGAAGGTGAGCAGGTTGTTACCGGCCATGTAGACCCTTGCATTGGAAACCCCGGCTTTCTTAAGCAGATCCTGCGGCAGGTTCCAGGAGACAGTAAGGTTTTTCCACCTCAGGTAATCCCCTTTTTTGAGGGCACGGCTGGAGTCGTAATAACCACCCTGTGTGTTACCGGCAACCCTGCGGGGCACATCGGTGATGTCACCGGGTTTTTGCCATCTGTCCAGCTGTCTTTTGGAGGTGTTCTTGTAGGAGTTGTAGCCATCGTCTTCCAGGTCGTCAACAGAGTTGTCGAACACATAGTGGCCATATTTGTAGGACCACGACATGGATGCCGACAAAGACTTCCAGTTGAAGGAGGCATTGAAGCCGCCAAACCCTTTGGGTATTGCAGTCATCCCCTCCAGGATTGTCGAGGAGGCCTGTGCCCTGGAAACCAAAGTGCGGTCACGTGTACCGTCGGGCTTGGTTGCATTTGAGTAATATTGAGGATTCCCGGTTTGAGGGTCAACCCCGTAATATTCACGTGTGTAATACTGCACATAGGAGTAACCGGCCTTCCAGATATGGGGTCTGCTCACTATCTGCTCACCCTCTTCGGAGAGTGCAAGCACCTCGTTCTTGAGGGTTGCCCAGTTGATTCCGGCTTTGAGGGAGAGGTCTTTTGTCTTGATTATATCTACGTTCAAAGAGAGCTCCACTCCCTTGTTTACCATGGACCCGATGTTGCTGAGGGCACTCCCGAACCCGGTAGTGGAAGGGACCGTGGCATTGAGAAGGAGGTCTTCGGTGGTCCTGTTGTAATACTCTGCAACAAAATCATAACGGTCAAAGATGCGGGCATCCAGACCAATGTTCCAGTTGCGGTTCTTTTCCCAGGTCAGGTCTTTGTTGGCCAGGTTTGCAGGATAACCGGCAGCCTGGTCGCCGTAAATCTTATAGTTGAATGTAGCCATATAACCGAAAAAGGTAGAAGGAAGTGTACCGCTGGTACCGTAAGAACCCCTGATGCGCAGGTCGTTGATCCAGCTGATATCTTTTATGAACTGTTCATTGCTCATCCTCCATGAACCAGCCAGCGACCAAAAATCGCCCCAACGGGTGTCGGGGGCAAGCCTTGAGGAGCCGTCCCTGCGATATGAAGCCGACACGTAGTAACGGCTGTCATAGTCATAACTGGCACTGCTCACAAATGACAGAAGGTTGGATAGGCTGCGGTAGGTGTAACCCGATTCAAAATTGGTGGCCAACGCAGATTCGGTAGCTCCGAAGTTTGAGAAATCTATCTTGGCAAGGCGGGTGTAGAGGAACTCCTCCCTCTCGGCCTCCCATCCTGCCATAAGTGCTATGTTGTGCTTGTCTATGGATTTGTTGTAATTGGCAATGGTGCTGCTCACCTGCCTGTCCACGAACCTGTGGCGGTCCGATGCATAACCCTGCCCGTAGGCAGTGAAGTTGATATGGCCGTAAAGCCATGCAAACCTGTCGTGCATCTTGAGGTAGTCTTTGCTCACAAGGCTCTTGATCTTGAGGTCGTCGGTAATCTTGAGCTCGGCCCAGCCTTTGAGCATCACACGCATTTGGGTTGCATCGTTGATCTGCAGGTCGAACTGGGGAACAGGGTTTACCCTTGTACCGCCATCGTAAAACTCCATCCAGTAGTTGCCATCGTCATATTTGAACGGCCAGCGGGGAGTAAGGTGCACCTTCCACAAATAGAAGAAGTTGTCCTTAGCCTGTCCATCCTGGTGGCCGCTTTGTTTTTGGTCCGAAAACTGGATCGAGCCTCCCACCCTCAGGCGGTTGGACATCTTGTGCTCGGCATTGACATTTGCAGTGAACCGGTTGAGGTACTGGATACGGTTGATACCGTTTTCGTCGGTATAGGCAACCGAAGCAAAAACCTTGGAATTTTCGTTACCCCCCGAAATCGAGAATTCGTAATTTTGGGAAACAGCTGTCCGGAAAAGCTGGTCTTCCCAGTTTTCGTATACCAGGTTGCTTTTACGCGAAGGGTAATACCTCTCGGTCATCACATTTACATAATTGTCCAGGGAGCCGTAGCTCTGCCACTGGGCAGGGTTGTCGGTACCGTAATTGAGCCACGATTCGCGGGTAAGCATCTCTCCCTCGGCCTCCGAAACCAACGGATAATTGTCTACCGCAAAATAAGAGAGGGCCATATTGGCTTTGAAGGTAGAGACCACCTTACCTGTCTTTCCCTTTTTGGTGGTGATGATTACTACCCCGTTGGAGGCCCTGGAGCCGTACAACGAAGAGGCAGCGGCATCCTTGAGAACGGTAATGGATTCGATGTCGCCGGGGTTCAAAAAGTTCATGGAACTGGTGTACATGTTACCCGAACCATAGTCACCGCTGGTTGCAGGAACCCCGTCAATCACATAAAGGGGTTCGTTGCCGGCGTTGAAAGAGCCGAAACCGCGTATCCTGATCTCGGGCAGGGAACCGGGCTGGCCCGACTTTTGGGAAATCTGCACCCCAGGAACGGCACCTACAATGGCCTGCTCAAAGTTGAGCACCGGGACATCCTTGAAACTCTCCTGCCGCAATTGGGTGGCAGATCCGGAGTAAGAGCCCTTTGTAGTTGTACCGTAGGCTACTACCAAAACCTGGTCCAGGCCGACGGCCTGCTGGATGAGAGCTACATTGATCTCAGCACGGTTGTTTACCGGAATCTCCTGTGTTTGGTATCCGATATTGGAAAACACCAGGGTAGCGTTGGCAGGAACATTGCTGATTACATAGAGGCCGCCGGCATCGGTGGAGACACCATTTGTGGTTCCTTTTACCATCACCGAAGCGAATGGGATTGCAGAACCATCGGCGGAATCGGTCACCTTTCCGGTAACCCGCGATTGTGCGTAGACCTGTAACATTGACAGCAAAAATACACACAAAAGCAAAAAAGTTCGCTTTAACATTTCAATAAATAGTTTAAGTTAGGAATAATGGTAACAAAAAAATAAAGCTCCTTAGGTAAGAACTTATTTAGCAATTCTAAGCAGGGGTAACCTGCCGGTAGTTCGGGGCCGTTAAATATTATTAATAGTGGAGGACTGGAAATTTTAATTAAAATAAGCTAATATTTTTCAATAATACAATATTAATTTTCAAAATTTGAAAAAAACCTTTAATTTCGGCTATCAATCAAATAATCTGACAAATGGACCTGACAGAAATATCGCCC
>WARP01004940.1_pt1 | contig 19242 bp, 14 predicted proteins | sample 4769151 | NCBI WGS metagenome assembly WARP01 (sample SAMN08893023, study PRJNA449175) | gut metagenome | isolation source: rumen sample fed with dry roughage | host: cow | place: India: Nagpur | collected 2016
GCCCTGCAAAACAGTCAGACAGGAGAGTTCAATTATATTGTGAACAACAATATGAACAACAACCTCTCTTTGTCGGTAAACCAATCGATAGCCCCGACGGGTGGGACACTCTCCCTGATAACCAGCCTTAGTAGGCTGGACCAGTTTTCTTCACAAAATCCTGTTACTTATACTTCGCAGCCGGTGAAAATCAATTATAGCCAACCAATAAAGGCATACAACTCATTGAAGTGGGAAAAGACCATTGAGCCATTGAACTTTGAGAAAGCCAAAAGGGAGTACCTGGAGAGGTTGGAGGATGTCAATATTACTGCTGTCTCTCTTTTTTTCTCGGTTTTATCGGCACAGATCAACCTCGACATGGCTTTGAAAAACCTTGAGAATACCGAACTTTCACTCGATATCGCCAAAGAGAGGTTTGAGATTGGCACCATCTCGCGCAACGATGTGCTCACCCTTAACCTGAGGCTGATCAATTCCCGGCTGGATATTGGTGACAAACAGCTCGAATTAGAGATGTCTAAATTGAACCTCAGGACTTTCCTGGGTTTTAATGAAAGTGTGGAGTTGGTTTTGACTACCCCGGAGCAGACACCTGATTTAACCTTGAATTACGAAGATGTCTATTCCCGTTCCATCGAGAACAGCTCTTATGTGATGGGAAACGAACTTTTATTGCTTGGTGCCGAGCAATCCGTGGCGAGGGCAAAATCTTCTACAGGATTGCAGGCAAACCTTTTTGCCAATTTTGGTTTGAATCAAAGGGGGGAGAACCTCTCCAAGGCCTATTCGAACCCGATGGACCAGGAGGTGGTAGGGCTGAGTCTCACCCTTCCTATACTTGACTGGGGAATGGGAAAAGGGAATGTCAAACTGGCAAGGTCAAGGGAAGAGGTCATAAGGACCCAGGTAGAGCAATCCATGACCCAATACAAACAGGATGTTCTTATAAAGGTAATGCAGTTCAATAAACTAAACGACCAGTGCAATATCTCATTGCAGGCCGATTCCATAGCAAAGCTCTCCTTTGACATTGCCAATGAGAGGTTCCGTAACGGGACAATCACCGTGATAGAGCTCAACTCAGCACAAAACGACATGACCAGTGCCGCATCAAGGTATATTGCCGATTTGGGCAATTACTGGAAAAATTATTACAACATCCGCAAATTGAGTCTTTATGATTACCTTACAGAAGAGGGTGTTAATGTGAACTTTGATCTATTAACAGAAAATTAATCCTATCATGACAAAACAATTACTCCTTGCACTCCTTGCAATTTCGATGCTCTCCTGTTCTGGCAAAAAAGAGGAAGAGACCACAACACAGGCAGCCAGGGCCGGTTTTTCGGCCGAAAGCAATTTTGTTGATACAATGGTGCTCCGAAGGATGGATTTTAGCCGGGAAATTGTAACCAACGGCAAGCTGAGAGCACTCCGTAAGAGTTCATTGACATTCAGGAGTACCGGTGTGCTGGCATCCATACTTGTCAAAAACGGTGACTATGTTGGCGAGGGCCAGGTTATAGCAAGATTGGACACTTCAGAAGCCTACCAGCGTATGAAGCAGGCAGAGGAGAGAAGGGAAAAGGCAGAGCTCGATTTTGCAGATAAACTGATTAGTTATGGTTACGGACGGGATACGGCAAATGTACCGGCGGATATGCTGAGGGTTATTAAAATTCAGTCCGGATACAACCAGGTGATCCACGACTACAAAAAGTCGGTCGAAGAGCTGGCAAATGCATCGCTCAGGGCTCCTTTCGGAGGTAAAGTTGCAAATGTCTCTGCAAGGGAATATGAGAGCCCGTCGGGACCTTTTTGTACTTTGATAGATGATTCTTCCTTTGAAGTAGAGTTTTCTTTGCTGGAGTCCGAGCTCTCATTCCTTGGCAAAGGTAGCCAGGTAAGGGTTGCTTCCTTTAGTGAACCCGATGTTTTTTACGAAGGCAACGTTACTCAGATTAATCCGGTTGTAGACGAAAAGGGGCAGATTACCGTGATGGCCAAAGTCAGCAACAACAGGGGCAAGCTGATGGAGGGAATGAATGTGAAGGTGGTTGCCCGCAACATTGTAAAAAACCAGTTGGTTGTTCCAAAAAGCTCTGTGGTAATGAGGGATAACTTTGATGTGCTGTTCAGGCTTGACCCTAACACGGGTAAAGCAATGTGGACCTATGTAGAGGTTTTGATGACCAATACCGGATACCATTCGGTGATTGCTAATAAAGAAAAGAATGCAAAGCTGGATGAGGGAGATGTGGTGATTGTATCGGGTAACCTAAACCTTGCCGACGGCTCCAACGTGGAGGTAAAAAAATAGCATGTTATGACAGGAAAACTGATCGACAGACCGATTGCCGTCACAATGTCCATTATTGCCGTAGTGGTTTTGGGCATGGTTGCCATAGGGATGTTACCGGTCTCATTGATGCCGGAGGTGGATATCCCCAGGATAACGGTACAAGTTAACGCTCCGGGATACTCGGCAAGGGAGATAGATAACTCGGTTCTCAAACAGCTTAAAAACCAGTTGCGCCAGTTATCGGCTCTTAAAAACCTGACCAGCGAAGCCAGCAACAACTCCGGTGTCATACGGCTCGAATTTGAACACGGTGCCGACATTGACTATATTTTTATTGATGTCAACGAAAAAATAGACAAAGCAACCTCTTCCTTACCCAGGGAAATTGAAAGACCCAAGGTGGTTAAGGCCAGTGCGACCGATATCCCCTCGTTTTTCATAAACATGACCACCGAGTCTGATGACCTGTCGAGATTCATGGAGTTGAGCCGTTTTGCCTCCGATGTGATATCAAAACGAATCGAACAGATACCGGAGGTGGCACTTGTAGATGTAAGTGGTTTGTTGTTGCCCGAATTCCTTATTACCCCTTATTCCGATAAAAACAGGGCCATCGGGGTAACTGAGCAGATGCTGGTTTCGGCAATCAACAGCAACAACCAGACCCTGGGTAATATATCTATCAAGGATGGACACTACCAGTGGGATATAAGGTTTATTTCGGAAATCAGGACAAAGGAAGACATCGAGAACATCAACATCAACGTTGGAGGAAGGGTCTACAAATTCGGGGAGCTGGCAAGTGTCACAGAAAAGCCCGCTACAATCAAGGGGATGGTGCGTTCCGACGGCCGGCCTGCGGTAAGTATGGCTGTACTCAAACAATCCGATGCCCGTATGGCCGATTTGCGCCGATCTTTAGAGGAGTCAGTGGAACTTTTTGAAAAGGAGTACCCCTCTGTCAAATTCAAGGTAACCAGGGATCAGACACAGTTACTGGATTACTCGATCTCCAACCTTCGCAACAATATATTGATAGGGGCCATATTGGCCTGCCTTGTCATATTCCTGTTCATGGGAGATTTCCGATCACCGATGCTGGTTACAATAACAATTCCGCTTTCGCTGATAGTCTCTTTGCTGTTTTTCTTTGTGGCCGGGATTTCCATAAACATCATATCGTTATCGGGGCTGATCCTAGGAATCGGTATGATGGTGGACAACTCCATAATTGTCATTGACAACATAACCCAGATGCTGGAGAGGGGCAAGAACTTGAGGGAGTCTGTAATAAAAGGGGTTGCCGAGGTGTTTGCCCCAATGCTAAGCTCGGTTCTCACAACATGCTCAGTGTTTGTACCCCTCATATTCCTGAGCGGGATAGCAGGAGCTCTTTTTTATGACCAGGCCATGGCTGTTACGATAGGTTTGTTTGCCTCATTGCTGGTCGCTGTAATTGTTATTCCGGTTTACTATTATCTCTTTTACAGGAAAACCGGAGGGCCTGTCAAGAACCGTTATCTGGAAAAGATACACCCCTTGGATTACGAAAGATTGTACGAAAATGGTCTAAAGTGGGTGTTCCGGCATCAAAAACTGGTATGGGCCGTAGTGATTCTCGTAATACCTGCCACTTTCATTTTGTATGGATTCATTGAAAAGTCCAAACTCCCGCCCGTAACCCATGACGATACAATACTACGTATAGACTGGAATGCTTCTCTCACACCCGAAGAGAATGACAGAAGGGTGGAGGAGGTGGTTAAGTCCGTTTCGAACTTGTTAGCTCACAGGACCTCCTACGTTGCTTCGCAACAGTACATTCTTTCACATACTCCGGACCTGACAGCTTCGGAAGCTCTGGTGTATATGCAGGCCAACACTCCCGGAGACCTGGAACAGATAGAGTCCATAGTGTCACGAGAGATTCAAAACAGGTACCCTGCTTCTACTTTTTCATTCTCCCTGTCGGACAATATCTTCAACATAATATTTTCGGACAGTGAGTACAACCTGGTTGCCAAGCTCCTGTCAAAAGAGAACAAACCACCGGATCCCGACAAACTCAACCTTTTCCTGGAAAAGGTAAGGGAAGAGCTGCCCTATCTCTACCTGGAGCCGGTACTTTGGCAGGAGCAGATAATGCTGGTGACAAAACCCGAAATGCTCTCCCTTTATAACGTCGACCATTCCGTTATCCATAATTCAGTAATGAATGCAGCCAGGGAAAACCGGTTGTTTTCAATAAACCACGGCACTTATTCAATACCTGTCAAACTGGGCGAAGAGAGGGAGCTGGCCATGGACATACAGTCACTTACTGTCGTTAACAGGGATGCCGTTGAGATACCTTTGAGAGTCCTTGTCTCTGAGAGCAGGGTAAGGGATTTCAAAAGTGTGGTGTCGGGATCGGAGGGCGATTACTATCCATTAAATTTGGTAGTGGACGAGAATAAAATTGATGAGGTAATGGGTGTAATTTCCAGGCTTGCAAAGGAAAATGGTAATTTTGATGTGATTTACGACGGGAGCTACTTTGATAACCTCGAGCTTATAAAGGAACTTGTAATTATCCTGAGTGTGGCCCTCTTGCTTCTCTTTTTTATCCTGGCAGCCCAATTCGAGTCACTAATACAGCCCGTTATAATCCTTTCGGAGGTGGTCATAGATATTTTTGGTGCTTTTTTATTCCTATGGATGTTTGGTTCGGGAATCAACCTGATGTCAATGATCGGGATAGTGGTGATGTGCGGGATAATAATCAACGACTCGATCCTCAAAGTAGACACAATCAATCGTTTGCGTAAAGAGGGTTACTCCCTGCTCAGGTCCATACTGATGGGCGGGGCAAGGAGACTCAAACCGATAATCATGACAAGCTTGACCACTATTTTGGCTATAGCTCCTTTTTTGGTGAGGGGCGATATGGGGTCGGACCTGCAGTATCCGCTTTCGTTGGCCCTGATTGGAGGTATGATTGTGGGAACAATTGTGAGTATCTTTTTTATTCCCATTTTTTACTATGCAATTTATAAATGGATCAAGAGATGAGATTACCCTCCTTTTCCGTAATATTGATTTTTGTGGTGCTGGTTGTTGCAGGTGCCGGTATAGCCCCCCTGCTGAGCTTGCAGTACCAGCCTTCCGAAAAGGGATACAACCTGTCGGTCTCCTTTACCTGGAGCGGGGCTTCTGCAAGGGTAATTGAATCTGAGGTGACCTCAAAACTGGAGGGGGTTGTCTCGACGCTCAAAGGGGTAAAGGAGATCTCTTCTACCTCCTCCAAAAACACCGGCGTTATAAATGTCTCCTTCAAACAGGGTACCGATATAGATGCCGCAAGGTTCGAACTCTCCTCGGTGCTCAGGCGTATTTATCCCCGGTTACCGCAGGGAGTCTCTTTCCCTTCTGTCTCTTCGGGCAGGGGGGGGTATACCCAGGAGAGTGAGAAGCCTGTTTTGGTCTACACCATCAACTCAACACTCTCTTCCCTTAAGATAAAGGAGTATACCGAAGACAACATTGTCAAGGAGCTGTCACTGGTGCCCGGGCTCCGGAGTGCTGAGCTCAGCGGGTTTACCTCATATGTTTACGAAGTCAGATACAATACCGAGTATGTCGGTAACCTTGGAATCTCAGCCCAGGATATCTCGGCTGCAATCAATGCCAATAACGGCAGGGAGACAATACTGGGCAACAAGGATGGTAATGCTATTGTTGTAAGGAGCAACGCCGGGACACTGGACCTGGAGACAATACCTGTAAAAAACGTGGATGGCAGGATTATAAGGCTTGGGGATGTTGCGTCTGTGGAGGTTAAGGAGGAGCTGCCCAGGAGTTACAGCAGGATAAACGGGCTAAATACCATCAACCTGTATATAATCCCCGAAAAGGGTGTGAACAACCTGGAACTGGTCAAAGAGGTGAAGGCGAGGATGGAGCTGCTTTCGAAGCGTTTCCCCGCCGATTTTGCCGCTTTCATTGTTGAGGACCAGTCAACCGAAATCAAAAGCGAAATAAACAAGATATTGCGCAGGACAATCTTGTCCCTGCTCATTTTGCTGGCATTCGTTTATGTAGTGAGTCGCAGCCTCAGGTATCTGGCAATTATTGCCGTTACTTTACTGGCAAATATCTTCATTGCTTTTATCTTTTACTATCTTTTTGATCTGGAGATACATATATATTCCCTGGCAGGGATTACTGTTTCCCTTGGGATAATCATAGATACATCCATAATCATGATATCCCATTATGGGTATTACAAGGACAGGAAGGCCTTCATTGCAATACTTGCAGCTTTGATGACTACAATCGGAGCTCTTACCGTGGTTTTCATGATGCCTGAGCAGGAAAAAAACATGCTAATGGAATTTGCCGCTGTGATTATTGTCAACCTTGCGGTCTCCATGGTTATAGCATTACTTCTTATACCTGCCCTTATTGACGAGTTCCCGATTAACAGCGTAAGCAGTTCTAGGAGCCGTAAAAGAGCGCGTAATATTGTTAAATTCAATAATATCTACGAGCAATACATCCTTTTTGGACGCCGGCATCGGTGGGTGTTTGTCGTGATGGTGGTTTTGGGGTTTGGATTGCCCTTGCATACATTGCCTTCCAAATACCAAAAAGAGGAAAACCGGTTCCAAAGGATATACAACAAAACAATAGGAAGCAACCTGTACCAGAACAAGATAAAAAAGTATGCCGAGCCGGTGCTGGGAGGCTCTTTGAGGCTTTTCCAAAAGAAGGCCGGGTTAGGGGGGGGATTTTACCGCGATCCTGCACGGCCCGAACTTGGTATCCATGCCTCCATGCCGGATGGTTGTACTATTGCACAATTGAACGAGATTGTGAAATTCATGGAGAACTATCTCTCCCAATTCCCTCAAATCGAGATGTTTTACACAAACATCTACTCCTACAGCAATGCCTCCATCAGGGTTAAGTTCCTGAAAGAGGTTGAGAACACCGGATTCCCGCTTATGTTGAAAAGTGAGGTGATTTCCAAAGCTATCGATTTCGGGGGTGCAAACTGGAGGGTTTCCGGGATTGACGACCAATACTTCAACAACAACGTCGGGTCAATGGGCGGAGGAAGCAACCGGATAGAACTCACCGGCTACAATTATGACCTGCTCTACGGCTATGGGCTCAATTCTGCCGAAGCCTTGCTCCAAAACCAGAGGGTAAAGGAACCCTATGTTACTGGATCGATGGGTTGGGGCAGAGGCGGAGGCCGTAACGAGTATTTCATAGACTTTGACAAGGAAAGGATGGCCCAACTCAACATCAACCCCGGGGATGTTTACGGGGCACTTAACCGCAAGCTGTCTTCTTCCGGGGGAGCATCGGTTAAACTCGATGAACAGGAGTATATACAAACAGAGGTGGTTTCCGACGAAAAACACACTTTTGATATCTGGAACCTCAAAAACGAATATTTGGATATTGGCGCCAGAAAGGTGAAATTTTCGGAGTTGGGAAAGATCGACATGAGAAAGAGCGGGAACGACATATACAAAAGGAACCAGCAATATATACTGAGTGTTGCATATGATTTCATTGGTTCTTACGAGCTCTCCCGAAGAGTGATGGAACGTGAGGTGGAGAGGCTCAACAATGAGGTTCTGCCTGTAGGTTTCAAAGCAGGTCAGCAGAGGTGGGGTTGGGATATGCCGGCAAAACAGGGAGTGCTATTGCTTTTGATAGTGATAGCGGTGATCTATTTCATATGTGCAATATTGTTTGAATCACTAACTCAGCCATTATCCATCATCCTCTTGATACCCTTCTCGTTTATCGGTTTGTTCCTCACTTTTTCCATCTCCGGATTCCGGTTTGACCAAGGAGGGTTTGCTGCCTTGATAATGTTGAGCGGCATATCTGTAAATGCCGGAATATACCTGCTCAACCAGTTCAATCTGTTTAATGCCGAGCGTAAACTTTCCCAAAATATTGAAAAGCTCTATATAAAGGCCTACAACCACAAGATTATTCCCATACTGCTTACAATTGTTTCCACTGTATTGGGACTTATCCCGTTCCTGACCGATGGAGTGAATGAGGTATTCTGGTTCTCGTTTGCTGTTGGAACCATGGGTGGGTTGTTGTTTTCCCTTGCCGGTATTGTGCTTTTCTTGCCGGTGTTGTCGGGTCGGAAATTATAGTAAACGGGAGGGTGTTTGACTGGTATAGGTTAACCTTTGCGAAGCCTGTAGCCGACACCCCTTACACTCTCAATCACAAGGTTTGTGTCGGTTAATTTGCGGCGCAGGTTTGATGTAAGGGTTTCAATAGACCGTTTGGGATCTACATCTTTGTCTCCCCACACATTTGGGGCTATATCGGTGTTCTTGCAGGTTTGGTTGAAGTTGCGGCACAACATTTCCAGGAGTTTATTTTCCATCTCGGAAAGGCTCACCGATGAGCCATCCTGTTTGTATAGGGTCCTTACCTCGGGAGAGTAAGTGAGGTTGCCAAGTGTATAGATATCGCAGTTTTTGGATGAAATAAGCAGGGATTTTTGGACCCTTATCTGGAGTTCCTTGAGCCCGAACGGTTTTTTGAGGTAGTCATTGCATCCGATTTCGAAACCGTTGGCCACACTGCTGTCATCACTGATGGAGGTGATAAAGATTATGGGTGTGTTTTTGTCTGTAGCCCTTATTATACCTGCCAGCTCAAATCCGTCGATTTCGGGCATGTTGACGTCAAACAACAGCAGGTCGGGGCGGATCTGCTGGTATTTTTCGTATGCACTCTTCCCGTCGTTGACAAAAGTGACATCATAACCACTCATTTTCAAAAATTCGGACATTGCATAGCCGAAATTTACCTCATCGTCTGCCAGTAAAATCTTTTGTGCCATGATCACTGTTTTTTAAATAGAGAATAAATTCACTTCCAACCCCGGCTTCGCTGATCAGCTCTACTTTTCCCCTGTGTGCCTTGGTTACCCATTGAACGTAGGTCAGTCCCAAACCAAAACCTTTACCTTTTTGGGCGTGTTCCTGTTTCCCTATCCTGTAGAATTTCTCAAACACTTTGTATTGTTCCTCTTTGGGAATTCCGATTCCATTGTCTTTCACACTTATTGCTGTAAATTTTCCGGCAGGCTTTACCGTGACATCTATTGCCACATCATCCCCGGAATATTTGACCGCATTGTCAATCAGGTTGCCGATGGCATTGGTTATATGTAGTTTGTCTCCAAAAAACCGGGAACAGGAGGGGTCGCAGCCGGATGTAATTGTAACTTTTTTTGTATTGTTAATATTATGCCTTACCAAATGGGGTTCAATTGCCTCTTCAGTTTCAAAGAACTCCATGTTCAAAGGGGCTTGCCTTTTCTCGAATTTGTTGATATTGAGAATGTTTTCTATCAAAGAGTTGAGGAAATAGAGTTGTTCCTTGGCTTTGGAAAGGAAATATCCGGAGTTTTGTGCATCTGCCATCTCACCAACCTCAAGGTTTGTTATTGAAGATTGGAGTGGGGAACGCAACTCATGTGTGAGGAAATGGGTTATGTTCTCTTTTACCTTTGCCAGGGAGACTTGTTTGTACAACATCCTGGTTTGGACGACAATGGCTACAAGTATAAAAATCGTCAATGCAAGGGAGAGCAAAAGAATGATCAAAAGGTCACCTTTGAAAACCGATTTCGGGTAAAAAACCTCAGCTTTGATCACAAGGTCTTTCGATACTGTTATGGGAAGTTCGGTTGTGAAGGAGGGTTTCAAAAGGAATAGCCCTTTTTGGCTCCCGGGGGAGTTATAGGTGACAAGCGTGTCGGGAGAGACATAGTCAAGGATGAACGAGGCCTGTTTTCCAAGCTCGTCGAGGGCTTGCGTGAAGTAGAGGGCAAAGGTGTCCAGGTTGAGCGGGTAATCTTTTTTGTAGATCTCCTGCAGTGCCTCCTCCAAAGAAACTTTGGTCAAAAGTTCGTGATTCTCCTTAATATTTACCTTAACAAGATCTTTTGAGGAGGAATAATCCTGTTCTGCCGATTTATTTGCAATTACAAGACTAAAATTTTTGCCTTTATTTATGTTCCTGAGCCTCCAGTCCAGCTCTTTCCTCATTGATTCCTCAAGGGTTTTCTGGATTTGGTCAGAAAACCTATTCTTCTCATCTTCAATGAGTCTAAATAGCCATACTGCCTGCAGGCCCAAAAGGAAGAGGATGGCGATTCCGGTGAGTGTTAGTGCGCGGTTGAGCATTTTGAGCAAATCATGAGCATTCTATGAGCATTTCATGTGCAAATCTACGAATTATTCTTAATTTATTTGTAGTGCAAAACAACAACAACAATTAACAACAATTAATTTTAGAGCCATGGAAACAACATTTGAAAAACTGAACGATCAAGAGATGGTCAATGTAGTAGGCGGTGACAGAGTGTTAGAGATTACTGACAAATATGGAAATGTTTGGTACATCATAGTGAAGGAAGAGGAGGTTCCTGAGAATCCCCAACCCTGAAAGATTCCTCAGTAATAATCGGGAGAAAGCTCATAAAAAGCTCAAAATGAGCTTCATATATTGTTTTGAACATAATTTTTTATTATGTTTGCAAGGTATTACTGACTTTGTAAAAACCGGCTGTAATTGAAAAACTTTAAATATTATGCCCAGATAGATGCCACGGACTGTGGGCCGGCTGCGCTGCGTATGGTTGCAATGCATTATGGCAGGCACTACAGCATGGAGAATCTCCGGGAGAGATGCGAGAAGGGAAGGTTGGGTGTAAATTTACTCGGGATCAGCAAAGCTGCCGAAAGTATAGGGCTGCGGACGCTGGGGGCCAGGCTCTCGTTTGATGAGCTTTGCAAAGCCACACTCCCTGCAATAGTGCACTGGAACCAAAACCATTTTGTGGTACTCTACCGTGTAAAGGGAAAAGGGGCCGGTACAAAGTTATATATTGCAGACCCGGCCACCGGTAAGGTTACCCTTGGGGTGGGGGAGTTTTGCAAATCGTGGTTCAGTACAGTGTCGGGTGGCGAAGGAAGGGGTATTGCACTCTTTTTGGAACCTACCCACAAGTTTTACGAAGCTGTCGGTGATTCAACCGATTTCAAGGGGTTCAAGTTTTTATACTCATACCTCAAACCACATAAAAAACTTGCTATACAGTTGGGGGCAGGTCTGGTTGCCGGGAGTGTGATACAGTTGATTTTTCCTTTCCTTACCCAGAGTGTAGTGGACATAGGTATCGGTACTGCCGATATCAAGTTTATATGGCTGGTTTTGGTTGCACAATTGATGCTATCGATTAGCAGTTCCACTGTCGATTTTATAAGAGGCTGGATTTTACTGCATCTTGGCACCAGGATAAATATCTCCCTGATTTCGGATTTCCTGAGTAAGTTGATGAAACTGCCGGTAGGATTTTTCGACAGCCGCATGACAGGAGATCTTTTGCAGAGGATCGGCGACCACAAACGTATACAGGGTTTTTTGACCGGATCGTCACTGGCGGTTCTCTTTTCCACTGTCAATATCCTGATTTTCGGAGCTGTATTGCTTTACTACAATCTGTTGATCTTTACCGTATTCTTTACCGCCTCTGCTTTGTATATCCTTTGGGTGTTGCTTTTCATGAAAAAAAGGAGAGAGCTGGATAATCGTAGTTTCACACAAAATGCAGCTAATCAAAGTTCGGTTATACAGCTTATTACCGGTATGCAAGAGATTAAGCTGAGTGGCTGCGAAGACCAAAAAAGATGGGAGTGGGAACATATACAGGCAAAGCTTTTCAAACTTAACATAAAGTCACTTGCTCTAGGTCAATACCAGGAAGCCGGAGCAACCCTGATCAACCAGATTAAAAACATATTCATTACCCTGTTGGCTGCAGGATCGGTCATCAACGGAGAACTTACACTTGGTATGATGCTCTCCGTCCAGTATATAATAGGACAGCTGAATTCTCCGTTGGCAAATATCGTTGGCTTTATCCGTACAGCCCAGGATGCCCGTATAAGCCTTGAGAGGCTCTCCGAAGTACATGAAAAAGAGGAGGAGGAGAAACCGGGAAAGCAGCTTGTCCACGATATCCCGCCATCCAAACCTTTGACGCTGGAAGAGCTCTCTTTCCGTTACGAAGGAGCCGGATCTCCATTGGTAGTAAAAAAGGTAAGCATGGTAATTCAGCCCGGGAAGGTTACGGCAATAGTCGGTATGAGCGGGAGCGGGAAAACTACCCTGATAAAACTGTTACTTGGTTTTTACAAACCTGTCGAAGGCGAAATCAAATACGGCGAGATCTCATTAAACTCACTCAGCATGAGGGCTTGGAGGGCAAACTGCGGTGTCGTGATGCAGGACGGGTTCATATTTTCGGACACAATTGCAAGGAACATAGCACCCGGAGTCCAGGATATAGATATGGAGAGGTTGCTCTATTCCGTTGAAATTGCAAAGATCAAGGAGTTCATCGAGACCCTGCCTATGGCCTACAACACCAAGATAGGGCAGGAGGGCCTTGGACTTAGCCAAGGACAAAAACAGAGGATACTAATAGCAAGGGCGGTCTATAAAGACCCCCAATTTATAATATTTGACGAAGCCACCAATGCTCTTGATGCGAAGAACGAGAGGGACATAATGAAAAACCTCGATCAATTTTTCAAAGGCAAAACTGTTGTTGTTGTTGCGCACCGCCTTAGTACCGTCAAGAATGCAGATAATATCATTGTGCTCGACAAGGGGATGATTGCAGAGCAGGGTACGCACAAAGAGCTGGTGGCCAATGCGAATATTTATTACGAACTGGTAAAAAACCAATTGTATGTCTAAGGAGCGTAAATTCGAAGTGAGGACCGATGAAGTGAATGATATCCTCACCAAGACCCCTTCCTGGATGGTTAGGTCGGGCAGCTTCGTTATGCTCGGCATCGTGGTTTTGCTGGTCTTTTTGTCGGCAATATTCAAATATCCCGATGTCATAAAGGCACCGGTAGTTATTACAGCCACCAATATGCCGGCACAGTTGGTTTCCCGGAAATCGGGAAGGATTGCCCAAATACTGGTATCCAATAATTCCAGGGTAGCCAAAGGAGAAGTTATTGCAATTGTGGAAAACACTGCGGATTTCGATGATTATTTACAGTTATCGGAGTTGCTTGGACAAAATCGAGGATGGACAAAAGCCTACCCAGCACTTTCGGGGTTGGGAGAGATGCAGGAGGCATACTCCCGGTTTGCAAAGAGCGTCCAAGAGTACAAATCATTTGTTTCATTGGACTACCATGGAAAAATGGCCAATACACTCAGGGCCGAGCTGGAGATCAAGGCCGAGCAGTCCGGAGTCTCACAACACAGGGTGGAGATTGCCCAAAATCAGTTCCAGATTGCAAAATTGCAGTATGACAGGGAAAAGGAGTTGTTCGAAAAGGGTGCAATATCTAAACAAGAGATGGAAAAGGCCCAGAGCACTTTCCTTGCTGCAGAACAGAACCTTCAAAACCTTAAGGAGGAGCTTTTGCGTTCCAGGACCGATCATTTAAAAGTCTCCCAATCTCTGCTTACAACAGAATCGGAACGAGAGGGGATTTTGGACAGGCTGAAAAGGGATTGTGAATCCGGATACTCCGGATTAGTGTCATCAGTGAGAAGTTGGGAGGAGCAAAACCTTTTTATCAGCCCCGAAGATGGGATGGTTGCCTTTACAAGCTACTGGCAGGAAAACCAGAACGTGGTTGCCGGCGATGTGATCTTTACCGTACTCCCCAATCAAAGAAAGGAGATACAGGGCAAGGTTTACCTCCCGCTTGCCGGTGCCGGAAAAGTAAAAGAGGGGCAAAAAGTTAATGTCAAGCTGGATAGTTATCCCTATATGGAATATGGTACGGTACCAGCCACAATTGGTTCATTGTCTGTTATACCTTCCAGCCGGGGCAAAGAGAGGGCTTATGTTGTATCTGTTGATTTTGCGACAGGGCTGGTTACCACCTATTCTGTCGAACTGGAGTTCGGGGAGGAGATGCACGGGTTGGCCGAGATAATAACGGAAGAGAGGTCGTTGCTTGCACGAATATTGTTCCCGCTCAAACATCTCTTCCAAACACATTTTTAACTATATATTTATGAATGCAATTTACACTTTACTAGTTATGTCTGTGGTGTCAGGAATCCTAACCTGCGTTTTTGCATTTGTTTTACACCGTTCAAAATGGCACAAAACCTTCAAGAAGTCTCCTTTTGGATTACTGAATTTTTTTGTAACCAACGTTTACCAGTTCAACGGAAGGTTCCTGGGTGCAGTTTCTCTTTCAATTTCGATAGCAGCTGCCGTAATCATATGTAATATACTGTTTATTATTTTTTATTGTAACAGTTTTTTGTTTGAAATAACAGAGGCCATGGTTGTTATGGTTTCGGCTGCGTTGATCCGAGGTCTGCTTTTGTTGATTGCTTATTCTTTTTTTTACGACGAAAACCTGTTGAAAGACTAGCTTCCTTACTTTTTTTATATATTTGCAGGGTATGAAGGGATTTGTAAAATACATCACGGCTGTTTTATTATGTTGCTCGTACATGCTTGCATCCACAGGGTTCGGAGTGCACGTCTGTCATCATACCGGCTCTGCTGACCTTCTGATCATCAATAGTGACAAGGATTGCAACGATATCCATAAGCACTGTTCCTGTAGTTCACGGGAGTGCAGATCGGCTAAACACGACAGAAATTGTTGTGAAACCGAGATACATCATCTCGATACAGATGTAGAACTTGTTACTGGCCAAAGTAATAGTAGTAATATTGAGGAGCAATCCCCAGGGATACCCTCAGCTCAACTACCTCAATTATATGAAGTTTTACCCGGATATTCCTGGAAAAGGGTACCGGGATTTGCCCCGTTACCACCAGGGTTGCCTGGATTTTCTTTGCCACTGTTGTCACAGTGGAGGTTATAGAATATTGCAATTTTCAATCGTACCATCCGTTTTGTCGGATAGGTTGTTTATTGTATTTTTTGTAACCATAATCAAATATGAAGTTTTTTAAATATTTTTTTCTATTCTCAATAATTTTGGGATTTGCAGGCCAATCGCTGGCCCAGACTGTTTCGGGCGTTGTAAAATTGCAAAAGCCCAACGGGACCATGGAGCCCATGCCCTATGCATCTGTATACTGGCTTGAAAAGCAGATTGTATTGGAATCCGATAACAATGGCAGGTTTTCCTTTGACCGGGAAAAGAACCCGACAGTGTCACTGGTGGCAACCTTTGTAGGGCACACACAGGATACACTGGTACTGGGTATTTCGGACAACTTAGCAGAGCTGGTTATCAAGGAGGGTGCCGAACTGGATGCTGCAAGGGTTATTACCCGACAACAGGGAAATTATATTTCCAAGATTGCACCTGTTAAAACCGAGGTTATCTCGGCGGCAGGTTTGTGCAAAATGGCGTGCTGCAACCTGGCAGAAAGTTTTGAAAACTCTGCCAGCGTAACAGTGGGTTATGCCGATGCGATAACAGGTGCCCGCCAGATCAGGTTGCTTGGCCTGTCGGGTATCTATACCCAGATGCTGGACGAAAACCGTCCTGTGATGAGGGGTATTGCCTCTCCCTTCGGACTCTCATATGTGCCCGGGCAATGGCTCGAAAGTATCCAGATTGCCAAAGGACCCTCCTCCGTAATCAACGGACTTGAGGCAATATCCGGACAGATCAACCTGGAACATCGCAAACCTACTGCAGAGCAGCCCCTGTTTGTAAATCTTTTCCTTAGCGATATGCTCAGGCATGAGGCAAATATTGCCTCATCATTGCAGCTGAACAGTAANNAAACATGACGGGAATCATGACGGATTCCGCGACGAACCTGTCTCCAAACAGTTCAATGTTTCGAACAGGTGGTTGTATATGGCCGAAAACGGCACCCAGGTGCGTTTTGGATTCAAAGCACTGAGCGATGACAGGCTTGCAGGGCAAATGGATTTTGACAAAAACAAACAAAGAGGGACCGATAGTTGGGGCTCCCATATCAAAAATACCGGTGTGAACGGTTACTTGAAAGTTGGTATCCCTTTGAACACTGACAATACTCAAAACATTGCCACAGTTGTGGACTACTCATACCATAAGCTGGACTCCTATTTTGGACTGAAGGATTATGATGCTACTCAGAATTCACTGTTTGTGAACCTGATTTACCAAAACATGATGAATCAGAACCACTGGTTCTCTTTGGGTGCAAATTTCCATGCCGACAATATTGAAGAACACCTCAGGGATTTTCATGCAAACGAGTTCCGGGACCTCTATCCAGGCAGGGATGAGAATGCTTTGGGTTTCTATGGTGAGTACACCTATACTCAGGACGAAAAAATCTCCCTGGTGGCAGGGATGAGGGCCGACTATAATAATATTCACGGATGGCTTGTTGCACCACGGATAAACCTGAAATATTCATTTGATCATAGCCTGGTGTTCCGAGCCTTGGCAGGCAGAGGTTTTCGCACAGCCAACGTTATAACCGATAACCTGGGGATGCTTTCAACAGGGCGCAAGATAGAGGGCTGGAGCGAGCTGGATGTGGAGGATGCATGGACTTACGGGGCTAACCTAACAGCCTATTTCCCTTTTGGATTTGAGGATGCTTCCCTTAGCTTCGATTTTTTCCGGAGTGATTTCAATAAACAGGTAATTGTGGACCAGGAGTTCGACCTGTCGAGAATCTCTGTTTACAACCTGGACGGCAGGTCCTTTACCAATACTTACCAGATTGACCTTAATGTAGAACCGGTGGAGCGTCTTACAATGCTTGCAACGTTCCGTTACACAGATGCAAAGGTGACCCTCAAAGGGCAAGGCCTTGTAGAAAAGCCATTGACCAGCCGTTACAAAGGAGTATTCAATATTCAGTACGCCACAAGGATGAACAAATGGACATTCGATTTTACCGCCCAGCTCAACGGACCTTCCAGGATTCCCGATTTTGCTGGCATGGGAGACAAATCGCCTGTTTACGGTATGCTGTATGGACAGGTAACCAAAAAATTGAGAGACCTGGAGGTATATGTGGGGGCTGAAAACCTTACAAATTACAAACAAAAATATGCAATAATCGATGCTTCAACACCTTATAGCGGGAACTTCAATGCTTCGGTAGTCTGGGGCCCGTTGATGGGGCGCAAATTTTATGCTGGTCTCAGGTTCACGTTGTGGAAATAATTTAACTATTAACATTCTTTTTATATTTTTACCAAACAATAACAGTTATGAAAACAATTCAACTAGTTTCAATCACAATCCTCTCTGCACTTATCTTGATTTCGGGAGGGTTAAATGCTCAGTCCAAAAATGTAAAGAAAGATGCTGAGGTGCTTTTCTCTGTACCCGTAGATTGCCCCAGCTGCCAAAAGAAACTGGAGGCTAAACTGCCTTACGAGAAGGGAGTCAAAGACATGAAAATTGACCTGGAAAAACAGACAATATGGTTCCTTTACAGTCCCGATAAAACCAACAAGGAGGCTCTTGTCAAAGCCCTTGACAAACTTGGATACCCGGCTGTGGAGGTTACCAAAGGGAAGGATGGAAAATCCGGGGAAGAAAAAAAATAATACTGCTACATGAATCCAAAGCTATGTAAGTTTTTATGTACGCTATTGATGGCAACCACCTATGGTCTCCTGTTTTCGCAGGAGACCGCGGGTGGTTCTTTTTTTTATGAGAGGACCAGGCTGCTCTCTTGGGAACAAAGGGAAAAGGAGGCTGTAGATGAATTCTATGCAGGCAATTATCCCGATTTTTTGACAAAGTGGGAAAGGGTGGAGACAATCCAGAACGATGCAAACGGAGCTGAAAGGAGTGTGGTCTTATTTGTTTCACCCGATTATGTAGCAGTGGGGGATAACCATGACTATTTTACCATACCATTGACTCCAATGGCCTCCACAACGATAGCCAGGATGCTCGGGGCTTCCCTTCCTACACCCAAGGTTGTTGACCTTGTTTACAAAGCTTCCAGGTTGAAGCTGGAACCATTCAACTATATACCCAGGGGAGACCGCAATACAACACCCGACCTGCTGTATGAACACTCTAAAGTAATCCAGGCACAGGCAAAAGCAGCAGGATTCCAACCAGGGGTCTTTGTTGCCGGTGTTAAAAAAGATGTGGTGGTCTCGGCTAAACTTGCGGACCCTGCGCGTCAGAAACATGTTATCATATACGGGTGGCACAGGCTGGATGGCAAACCGATCCAACCCGAATACAACGGCCACGTCAATTGGTATGTAGATTACAGCCATGGTACAAGGCTGGTAAACAACCGTGTTATGATTGACGGGGTGGAGTATGACTACCAGTCTGTATTAAAGGATGAGCTGCTCCACACTTTGCTGAGTTACGACAAGGAGCCTCTCTCCAGAACAGAATATTAATGATCAATACTAAATAACTATGAGAAGATTTTTGACCATCATGATTGCTTTGGCCACCGTTTCGTTAGCCAATGCTCAAAACCAGCAGACTTGGATCAGGATTAACCAGGCAGGTTATCTGCCATCCGATATCAAAGTGGCTGTGATGATCTCTTTGGATAAGGCAGCCTCTGCAAGTTTCAAGGTTTTTGAAGCACTTTCGGGTAAAGAGGTGTTGCGTGGAGAAGGGGTGAAGGCGCGTGCAGAGGAATGGGGGATGAAGAGTGCCTACAGGCTGGATATTACCTCCATTGAAAAGGAAGGGGGCTACTATATTGAGTCCAATGGTGAAAAATCTCCTGTTTTTAAAATAGCCGCAGATGCATATGACGGACTTGCCGATTTTCTCCTGGAGTACATGCGTCAGCAAAGATGCGGCGACAACCCCTATACCGGTGAGTTGTGCCACCAGCATGATGGATTCATAGTAGACCATCCTACCCGTACAGGTGAAAAGATTGATGTAAGGGGAGGGTGGCACGATGCCACTGATTATCT
>WARP01000901.1_pt1 | contig 19238 bp, 19 predicted proteins | sample 4769151 | NCBI WGS metagenome assembly WARP01 (sample SAMN08893023, study PRJNA449175) | gut metagenome | isolation source: rumen sample fed with dry roughage | host: cow | place: India: Nagpur | collected 2016
GCCAGAATGTACGGGGCGTGCGTGGGGAAATTTTCTGGGTCCAGGCACCGGGCGTCAGTTTGCACCGTCCCATTCGCCTGCTTCACCCCCGCTACCGGGTTTATATTGTTCCGCGCGCACCCGATACCATCGTGGTCGGTGCCAGTGAAATCGAAAGCGAAGACCGTTCCCCCGTTTCGGTACGTACCACAGTTGAACTGCTGGCCGCTGCCCACAGTATTCTGCCGGAAATAGCAGAAGGCAGGATCATCCACTCGGAAGTTAATCTGCGCCCCGCCCTGGCCGACAACTTTCCACGCATTGAAACCGAGCCTGGCCTGACCCGCATTAACGGCTTGTTTCGCCATGGCTGGCTAATCGCACCCGCTGTAGTTGAAAACGCCTTAAAATCGGTATTTTCCGCTGATTATTCTTTATTGCAGGCATGACAACAATTTCAATTTCAGTTAATGGTCTTGAACGCACGGTCAATCAGGGCACCACACTGGCCGCCCTGGTTGAACAATTACAAATCGAAGCCCGTCAGGAACCTGACCCAACCGCCATCGCCACCGCCATCAATGAAATTTTCGTTTCCCGTTCGGCACGTGAAGCCTATACACTGCAAGCCAACGATGCCGTCTTCACCTTTTCACCCATTACCGGTGGCTAAGCAGGAATAATATGTCATTCACTATTGCAGATACCCTGCTGTCCAGTCGTTTTTTTCTTGGTACAGCCGGCTACCCCTCCCCAAAGGTTTTACAGGATGCCATCGCCGCTTCGGGCGCACAGGTGGTTACCGTTGGCCTTAAACGCCAGCTCGCGCCTGGGCAAAACCCCTTAAGCAAAAGCACGACCGACGGGGTCTCCAACGCTTTTTTCCAAATGCTCAAGCAAAATGGTGCACGGCTGCTGCCCAACACGGCTGGTTGCAAAACCGCCCGTGAGGCCATTACCCTGTCGCATATGGCACGGGAAATTTTTGATACCAACTGGATCAAGCTTGAAGTGATTGGTGATGACTACACCCTGCAGCCCGACCCGATTGAGCTGATCACGGCCGCCACACAACTGGTCAAGGATGGCTTTGAAGTATTTCCTTATTGCACCGATGACCTGGTTACCTGCAACCGCCTGCTTGATGCAGGCTGCCGCATCTTAATGCCATGGGGTGCACCGATTGGATCAGGCCAGGGCCTGGTTAACCCCTTTGCGCTAAGAACCCTGCGGGCCCGCCTGCCAGACGTTCCGCTGGTGGTGGATGCGGGCATTGGTTCACCGGTAGATGCCGTGAAAGCCATGGAACTGGGGTTTGATGCCGTATTGTTGAATTCCGCTGTTGCGCAATCACATGACCCGGTCAAAATGGCACAAGCATTCAAACTGGCCATTCAGTCTGGTCGACTGGCCTATGAAGCAGGCATCATGGCCAGACAAGACATGGCCACGCCCACCACACCCGTTACAGGCAGGCCGTTCCTGCTGTAATACCAACCGCTGCTAAAACCGGCAGGGCATATTCTGCCCTGTCGGTCACTACACCAGCCACATCAGGAATCCATAAGCCACCATGCCCACCAGCATGGCCAAACCGGTGTTTTTGGCCACCTTCAGTACGCCAACCAGAATCAGCACCGCCAAGACATAGGCCCCTACTTCCTGCCATGAGCCGGTTTCACCCAACCCCGAATACAACACCACCGTAGTGGTTGACACCAGCAAAGCCGGGCCCATGATGGCAAACCGGCCTGAATTCAGGCGTGAGAGCAACCGGCTACGCTGCATCAAGACAAAAGGCAAGGCCCTCATCAGGTAAGTAAGCACCCCCATGGCGACCATGGCAATGACATATTCATACTTCTCCATCTTGCTCTCCAGGGGTATAAAACAGGCAGGCACCAAATGCCCCCACCAGAATAGCCAGGGTGGGGAATCCCAGCGATACCACCGCAATGGTAATCACGATGCCTGCGGCCATGGCCTTCAGCATATGCTGCTGAATACTTTGGACCGTTACCGCGACAAACATGGCCGGCAAGGCAAACCCCAAGGTCTTTTCAACCACCGGAAAAGCCTTTAATAATTCATCACCGGCAAAAACCCCAATCGCCGTCCCGGTTGCCCAGGATAGCCAGGCCAATATGCCCAGACCCATATACCAACTGCCACGGGCAGGGGTTTCCACCTTGTTCATGCCCACATAGCAGGTGGCAAACACCTCATCGGTCAGGTAAAACGCCTTGACCAGGCGATTTTTAAGACCTTGCGGCAAATACTTTTCAATAATGGGACCATATAAAAGATGGCGGGCATTCAGCAGGGTAACCAGCAAAACCATGGTTACAAAAGGCGTACCCAATTGCAGCGAAGCCAAAATGAAAAATTGCCCGGCTCCGGCATAAACAATCAATGAGGTGGCAATCAATTCCCATGCACTCAAACCCAGGCTGGCACCTGCTATGCCAAACGCCATGGCAACCGGAATATAGCCAAGCATGATGGGTAGCCCCGCACGCAGGCCCCGGCCAAAATATTTCAACTGACTCATTGTAATGATTGCTTTTTGGTTTGCTTCGAGAAAAAAAGTGAAATATTACACCATTGCCATGACTGCAAACCGTAAAGCGCGTTTTATTCCCAGATTACCAGCAGCTTTTCAGGGACCAGCGGATGAGGGATAGCCTGACCGTAGATCCCGTACACCGCGTGCAGGTTATCCCGTGTCAACACTTTTTCGGGTGTGTCACAGGCAATGAGCCTGCCATCGCACAACAAGGCAAGCCTGTCGCAATAACGCGCGGCAAGGTTCAGGTCATGCAAGATAATCAGCACGCCGACGTTTTCCTGCCGAGCCAACTTGCCCAAGGTGCTTAGTAATTGTTGCTGGTATTTTGGGTCAAGGCTTGATGTTGGTTCATCAAGCAAAATATAACGGGCATCGGGGTCTTGTTCACGCTGGGCCAGCAACTGCACCAGCACGCGGGCAAACTGAACCCGCTGCTTCTCTCCGCCAGACAAGGTCTGATAGTTACGCGCTTTCAGGCCTTGCACATCGGCCCAAGCCAGGGCCCGGTCAAGCAAGGCAGCAGCCTGCTCCTGCGTGATTCCTGAAAAAGGATACATGCCCATCTCAATGATTTCCAGCACGTTCATGTCAAAGGCCAGCGAAGCATTCTGCGGCAATACAGCGCGTCGTTGCGCACATTCAATTGCACTCAAGCCAGCCATATCCGTACCGTTAATCGAAACAGCAATCCGGTCATGCACAGACAAACCCTGTTTCATTTCACCGGCCAGCACCGCAAGCAGTGTTGACTTGCCGGCACCGTTGGCACCCAGCAAAGCCAGCACCTGCCCGCTTTCAATGGTAATGGAAACATCGTCAAGAATACACCGTTGCTGGCGATGTACATGTAGCGACTCGCCTTTCATGGCATTTGTCATTATTATTACCTCTTGATCTGGCGAATCAATAACCAGAGAAAAAACGGCCCCCCAATCAGGCTGGTGACCAACCCGATAGGCAATTCTGAAGGCAGGATAATCGTACGGGCCACCCAGTCAGCCCAAATCAGGGCCAGGCCGCCCCCCAAAAATGAGGCTGGCAACAAGTAGCGATGGTTGGCGCCAATCACCATCCGCATGATATGCGGCACGACCAGCCCCACAAAACCGATGCCGCCCGTTACTGCCACCAACGGACCAATCAACAGGGCCACACAAACAATCAGCCGACGGCGCAAAACCCGCATGGAAAAGCCCAGATGCTCCACTTCCCGCTCCCCAAGCAGCAAGGCATTCAGGGCTTTCCATTGCCGGGCCGCATAAACCGAAAGAATGAGTGTCCATGGCAGCATAAAGCCCAGCGTTGACCAGGACGCGGCTGCCAGGCTCCCCATGCTCCAGAATGTCAGGTCGCGAAGTTCGTTATCGGTGGCTATATAACTGAGCAGGCCGATCAGGCTGCCGGTAATGGCATTGATGGCAATGCCCGCCAGTAACAGGCCCGCCACCCCGGGAAAACGGCAACCCACCCAATAGGCCAGCCAAGTACAAAGCAGGCTGCCCATGAATGCGGCCATGGCAATCCCCCAGAAACCGGTGCTGGTCAGCACGATCACTAATACCGCCCCCAGGGCCGCCCCAGACGAGACGCCAATTAGCCCGGGTTCCGCCAGCGGGTTCCTGAACAGGGCCTGCATGACCACGCCTGACAAGGCCAGCGCGGCCCCCGCTACCAGCCCGAACAGTACCCGCGGGATGCGGATGTCAAGCAAAACGGCCTGCATCATGTGCTGGCTTTCAGGTACCTGCCCCCACAAGAAAGCGGGAATATCCGCCAACGGGATGTCAACCGCGCCGCTGCTGCCAGACCCGATCAGGCTGATTAGCACCAGTATGGCCAAAACAAAAATAATACGGACTGAAAACAGGTTTTTTCGGTAAAGACTACGGTGCTGCATTTGATGCCAGTTTAAGTTGTTCAATAGCCTGGGCGACACGCGGCCCAAGGCCCAGCGCGAGAAGATCATCCATGACGACTATCCGGTTATTGATGGCTGCCGGTGTTGTGGCAATGGCAGGATGCTTGATGAATTTGTCCAGGCCACCACTGGCCTGCACAGAACCCTCAGTGACAATGATAAGCTCAGGTCCGAAATTTACCAAGCTTTCCGCTGAGACTGGCTTATAACCTTTTTGTACCTGCTCCAGCACGTTGGTCAATCCGGCCAGCGACATCAGGGTAGAAGCGGCAGTTTGGCTGCCAGCTGCCTGAATGTTACCGGTTCGATTAATGATAAGGGCCGTTTTCAGGTTTTTTCCTGGCTGAGCCTGCGCCCGGGCCACATCCGCCTTGATTCGCGCCACCAAAGCGACTCCTTTGTCATCGACAGATAACACACGGGCAATTTGCTGCACCCTTTCATACAGGGATTCCAGACTGGAATGGTCGGAAACCCTGACAACCTCAACCCCCAGTTTGCCGATACTGTTCAGTGCCTGGGCGGGGCCTGCATTTTCAGAGGCAAGGACAAGATCCGGTTTCATGGCAACCACCCCTTCCACCGGTACGGCACGATAGTAACCCACCCGGGGCAAGCGGGTGGCTTCCTCTGGGTACAGGCTGGAAATATCATCAGCAATCAGGCGCTCACCCAGGCCCAGTTCATACACGATTTCAGTCACTGATCCCCCCAGGGTAATGACCCGCTCTTTATTGCTGGCAAAAGCCGTGGGCAGCAATAATAGACCCAGCAAAAACAAGCATGTTTTTTTCATCATGATATCAGGCCGCAAGGGGCTCCTTGCATAAGGATTCAAGCAGATTTCGCCAGGCTGGCAACTCGGGTACACCCGGTTTGCGTACACCAAAAAACTGCACAATCAACTCACCGGATTGTTCATAAACTTCCAGAGAGGTCACCCAGCCATCAGTGGTAGGCTTGTTCACCACCCACACGGAATCGATGGCGGATGTATTTAAATGCAAATTGAATTTCTCATCCAGAATATTGAACCAAGGGCCCGTACGCAACAATTTATGGACCACGCCGGAATGGATCTGCACCATTCCCCGGTTGCCGGTAAAGCACATGATCGGGATTTCCCGTTCTACACTGAGTTGCAACATCCGTTCGACGGCATCGTGATCCACCTGCTGGGCCAAATCATCGCCCGCCGCCTGCAAGGCGGTCATTCGGGAAACATTCCATTTTTTCAGCAAAGGAAAAAACGCATGGGTATCTTTCATGTTCAACCAGTTGTCCCGTAACTCGATAGGTGCCTGTTCGGCAAGCGTATTATCGGTAGGTTCTGGCGCCATCACTGCCGGCATTTCTGCCCTATCCGTCATAAAGCGCGCTACCAGCGCCTCATAGGCCTGCCGGTCTGTTTTTTCAGTGCAATAAACCTTGTGAATGGCTGTACCGGTTTCATCAAAAAACTGGATGCTCAAACGCCCACTCTGTGTGACTGCCCATGCCGTTTTCCAGCATGCAAAAAACATCCGCAAATCGATATCCGGTCCGAGTACAATGCCAATTGAAGCCTTGCCCACCTGAACATCCTCAAAAAAACCGTGCCGTTCATGCACGCACCATTCATTACGCGTCAAGACCATGACTTCTCCAAGCGTATTCAGCTGCCTGAAGATTTCCTTGACATCGGTTCCCAAATAAACCGCATTGACATCGCAGCATTGGGCGGCCAGCAACTCCATTTCACTGACACCCAAACGTTCCGCCACATTACGGATTCTCAACTTAGGTTCCTGCTCCAGCAGGCGGTCACATTGCTGGCGCAAAGATTCAAATGACGGGTTCATGTATTTTCACCTTAAAATAATTAACGTTAGCGTTGTTATTAGTATTGGTAGCTGATCGAGATCGTGGCATGACGTCCCGGTTCAGTGTAAAAGTCAATGTCACGGGAAATCCGGCTGCTGCCAGCCGTAGGCACATTCAGGGCATTCCAGTATTTTTTATCAAACATATTCATCAGGCCGGCCTGAATGCGCAAACCTTTAACGGCAGAAGGCGTCCAGTGCGCCGTCAGATCAAGCGTGCCATAACCGGGTGCCTTGAAATCGGGATAGGCCACCGCGGGGCTGGCATCGGGATACTTGACCTTATTGCGTTTGGCAGCCATGGTCCAAATTGCTTCAGCCCCCCATTCCTGGCTTTGGTAGCCAAGGGTCAGAATAGCCTTGAGCGGAGCAACCGAATTCAGGTAATCGCCCGTGCTGCGGTCTTTACCCACCGTCCATGCGACAGAACCGCGGGTATACCAGTTATTGTTAATGTTCCAGTAAGCACTTGCCTCCAGTCCATAGATGCGAACGCGATCAAGGTTGGCATGCGTAAACACACCAAATGGATACAGGCCGTTTTGCATCATTTGCCCATACATGGAATCGGCAGCAACCGGCACGCCCGATTCAATAAAGTTTGTATAGCGCTGGTCAAAGAAGGTAAGCGATCCACCCGCGGTCTCCGTGTTCACGGCAACACCCAATTCCCATCCCCGGCTGGTTTCGGGCTTCAGGGAAGCCTCACCCTTGCGCAGGTAATTAGACGAAGAACCGAACTGCAGGTATAACTCAGAAGCGGTCGGCGCCCTGAAGCCATGCGCATAACGGGCAAACAAACCAACTGTGTCATTGGGGTTCCAGCTAAATGCCAAGGATGGTGAAAAATGCCCGCCGCTTCGTTTACCTATTTGTTCCAGGCCAGCGTTGGAATTATTCAAAAAATCACCGGCCGCCGATGGATTGCGCTCATAATGGTCATAACGCAGACCCGGTGTCAGGTTGTATTGCTGATTACCCCACGAGAACGTATTGTTGACGTATGCAAACCAGTCATTGCTTTTCACTTTGGGCACGTCAGCCTGATTGGTATGCAAAAAATCGCATGAACGGGGACCAAACGGTGCTGGTAATGTAGGTGACACCACTGGGCAATTATCCACACCGCCTGAATGCTGGCGATAACGGTCGCTGTTAAACCCGACGCCCGCCTTCCAGTGTGAACGCAACTGCTCGTCGCCCAAATAACCCGACGCATCCAGGTTTACACCCCAGCCTTTTTGCGCCACACTATTATGTCGGGAATACTCCCCTGACGGGAAACCGTATTTGAACGGATCGCGGGGAATGATATTGGCCCTGGCATCTTTTTGACGGTAAGCATTTTGCTCATTAAGCAGATCGGTTTTATGCCAGTAAGCCAGCATGGAAAGTTGGTCAAGCGTAGCCCATTCCTGTGTTGAGCGATACTCATAATCCAGCCAGATACGGTCGCGCTTGATTTCTTCTTTATATTGGTTATCGCCAATTTTATAAGTAGATGTATTTTGCTCGCTTAGCTTGTCAATGTCCCTGTCAAGGCGAAACAGGCTTGCCCCCAGGCCAAGCTGATGCCCCGGCGCCAGGTCATGCTCAATCCGGAACAAGGCCGAATTGCGGTGATAATCAGCCGGATCTTCCTTGGTTCTACCGTCACCATAACCTCCGGTGCTGCCATGGTTTTTAATTTCATGCCCTTTTTTATAGGCATACTGGAACAGCATCCGGGTTTTTTCACCTAAACGGGCAGCCAGTGCCACATCCCCACCCGCACTGTCATCAAAGCCCGAATACCTGGTTTTCGCCAGGAAACCAAGATCTTGCCCTTCTGGCAGCAAATCCCTGGGAGACAGGCTGGTCAAGGCCACCGCAGCGGTCATGGCGTTGGTTTGATTGGCCCCCGGCCCTTTGACAATATCAACCGCCGACAGGGAATCAAAGTTAATCGCCTCCAGCCCTCCTTGCACCCCACGACTGCCATCGCTTAACCAGGGTAATGGCACCCCATCTTCGGTAAGCCGGATGCGGTTTGCATCAAGGCCCCGAATATTTACACTATTGTTCTGACGGTTAAAATTAACACTTGGCGACAAGCGTTGCCCCAAATCGGTCCAGCTTTCAACATCGGCATCCTGCAATTCTTCCCGGTCCACCCTTTCCACACGGGGCGTTTCAGATTCAGTGGCTATTGCCTTTACCTGTGGCAAAGTAACGATTTTTTCCTTTTGCGTTGCCACTTGTGCAAACAATGGACTGGTGGCTACCAAGCCGGCCAGCATCAGCACCCCTTGGTAACGGGGTCGAATTGAATACTTCATTTTTGCGACTTCCTTTTTTATTCTTAATAATAAACGAGAATCATTATCATTTGTATCACTATTAATGTCAACATTTTTGATGCAGATCAATTTAAAAATATAAAATGACCGCTATTCATGCAATCGCAATAAAAATGCAATACCCTATACTTAGGTATATCCCGCTTTCATGACACGTCATCAAATGCTCACGAAAGCACCTCTGCTCCAAAGGACTCTTGAATGGTAAAAAGCACCTATAATCCTCAAACCGCGATGGATCAACTTGACCAGCGCTTTCAGGCGTCCATCGCCAGAAGCACGCTGTCCATGTCACCGGTACAAGGGTTGCTTAGCTATATCGATTGGTCCAGGCACTTGGCCATCTCGCCGGGCAAACAGCTTGAATTGATCAACCTTGCCATCGGCCAAGGCTTGGCCCTGGCGCAATATGCACAGCGCACACAAACGGTTGGCATCCCCGGAACGCCTAGCCACAACACCAACCTGAATATCGAGCCACCCATCATTGACAAACGCTTCAGTCATCCACAATGGAAAGCCTGGCCATTCAACATGCTGCAACTGTCTTACCTGATGACAGAGCAGTGGTGGAAAGAAGCAACCAGCGATATCCGCGGGGTTACTCCCCATCACCTGGATATTGTGCGCATGTCAACACAACAAATCATGGATGCGCTTTCCCCCAAAAACTTTATGGCGAGCAACCCCGAAGTATTGCAAAAAACACTGGAAGAGCAAGGCGCAAACCTGCTGCGTGGTGCCATGAATGCCTGGCAACAAGCAATACAGCAATTTACGGGCCGTCCCGATCCCAAGCTGGAAAACTTCAAGGTAGGACAACAATTGGCCACCACTCCCGGTAAAGTGGTATTACGTAACCAGCTCATGGAGCTGATTCAATACACGCCCACAACCGACAAAGTTCACCCTGAACCCATACTGATCATCCCTGCCTGGATCATGAAATACTATATTCTTGATCTTTCCCGTCATAACTCCATGATTCGCCACCTGCTGGACCAGGGTTATACCGTTTTTTGCATTTCCTGGAAAAACCCCGGGGTTGAAGAGCGCAACATGGGCATGGATGATTATCTTTCCATGGGCTTTTTTGCCGCACTTGATGCCATCAACCAAATTACCGGTCAACACAAAGTGCATGCCGCCGGTTATTGCCTGGGCGGAACCCTGCTGTCGATTGCCGCTGCCGCCATGGGACGGGATAAAGATGACCGCCTGCTTTCACTCACCATGCTGGCTGCCCAAACCGATTTCAGCGAACCTGGTGAACTTTCCCTGTTTATTGATAACAGCCAGCTAGCCATTCTAGAGGCAGAAATGGCGGATATCGGCTATTTAACCGGTGACCAAATGGCAGGAGCATTCCTGCTGCTGCGCTCCGACCTGCTGATCTGGTCCCGCTACATCAAGGAATTCCTGATGGGAGAAGAATCAACCATGAATGACCTGATGGCCTGGAATACGGACAGTACCCGAATGCCCGCCAAAATGCATTCACAATACCTGCGCAGGCTATTCCTGGATGATGACCTGTCAGAAGCCCGTTACCCCGTTAATGGCCGCCCCGTTTCACTGACCGATATTCACCTGCCGATTTTCTGTCTGGGCACCGAGACAGACCATATTGCCCCATGGCGCTCGGTATACAAAATTCATCATTTGTGTAGTACCGACATTACCTTTGCCCTGACCAACAAAGGCCATAATGCCGGTGTCGTCAGCGAGCCCGGCCATAAAAACCGCCACTTCCGTGTCCTGACCCGAACCAAAGACCAAACCTATCTGGGACCGGATGAATGGTATGAAACCGCACCGTTACAGGAAGGCTCCTGGTGGAACTGCTGGTTCGACTGGCTGAAAGAGCGCTCTACTGAACCGGTCCCCCCTCCTCCTGTGGGTAATGCCGAAAAAGGTTATCCATCGCTTTGTGACGCCCCCGGCGTTTATGTATTTGAAAAATGATATCAATTGGAGTTAATTTAAATGACAGCAGTGAATAAATCAGTCAAACGTACGGCATTGGTTACCGGTGGCACCGGTGGCTTGGGTACTGCCGTGGCACGTGCCCTGCATGATGCAGGCCATACCGTTCTTATTACCATGCGTCCTGGCAACGACTACTCTGATTGGTTGAAAAAACAAAGCGAAGAAGGCTATGACTTCAAGGCCTATACGGTTGATGTCGCCGACTATGACTCATGCATTGCCGGTGCCAAACAAATGCACGATGATGGCTATCACATTGATATCCTGATCAATAATGCCGGTATTACCCGTGACGCAAGCTTCCGTAAAATGGACAAGAAAAAATGGGACGAAGTCATGAACACCAACCTGGACTCCATGTTCAACATGACTAAACCCCTGTGCGAAGACATGCTGTCAGCAGGATGGGGACGTATTGTCAATATTTCTTCCGTGAACGGCAGCAAGGGTTCTTTCGGCCAGGCCAACTATTCTTCGGCAAAATCGGGCATTTATGGTTTTACCAAAACCCTGGCGCTGGAGTTTGCCCGCAAAGGTGTAACGGTTAATGCGGTTTCTCCGGGCTACCTGAATACTGAAATGGTGGCTGCGGTCCCCAAAGAAGTGATGGACAGCCAGATCCTGCCCCAGATTCCCTTAGGTCGTTTGGGTGAACCCGCCGAACTGGCGGCATTGATCGTGTTCATTTGCAGTGATTTGGGCGGTTTCATGACCGGTGCCAACATTGCCATGAACGGTGGCCAGCACATGTATTGATCTTGTTTTTCATGACAAGGTAAAAAAAATGCCTGCCTGGCATATTCGCCGGGCAGGCATTTTTATTTGACTGTCAGGATTAAATCAGGCCTTCTGCTTTAAGCGCTGCAATAATCGCAGGGCGCTGGGCCACCCTTGCCTGATAGGCTGTCAGGTTAGGCCATTTAGCCAAATCCAGTTGAATGTATTTGCCCCAGCCCAGTACCGTAAACAGGTAAGCATCGGCAACGGTAAAGGTGTCACCCATTAAATAATCTTTACCCGATAACTCGGTTTCAACGTAAGACAAGCGCTTCTCAATATTGGCAAGAGAAATATCTTTCCACGCTTGTGGCGCAGCCGGGTTGAAAAAAGGACTGAACGGCTTGTGAACCTCGGTTGCCACAAAATTCAGCCAGGCCTGGGTTTGATAGCGGGCCGCAGATCCAAATTCAGGCATCAATCCTTTGGATGGGTTCTGGTCACCCAAATATTCCAGAATCACCTGGCACTCTGTCAGGACCTCGCCATTATCCATTTGCAGTGCAGGCACATATCCTTTTGGATTAATGGTTAAAAAATCACTTCCTGACTCGGTAACCTTGGTTTTGAGGTCGACCTTTTCAGATTCATAGCCAATGCCCAGCTCTTCCAGAACAATGTGCGGTGCCAAAGAACATGCACCCGGTTTATAAAACAATTTCATTTAACAATTTCCTTGATCATGATAACAACAGAATGATGCAAAACCCTTTACGGCTACCGTAAGTAAATGAAGTTTGCACAAAACCTTTGGCGTAAAAAAATACTAAATAATGACCGGATTTTCGGTTACGACGATACCATCGGCATCACTATATACATACCAACCAGACCGAAAAGTAACGCCACCAAACATGACAGGAATATCCAGCACACCCTGCCCGGCCTTGTGACTCTTGCGAGGATTGGTACCCAGGGCCTTGATGGAAAAATCCATCTCGTTGATTTGCGCGCTGTCACGAATAGCGCCATACACAATAATGCCACCCCAACCGTTTTCCATGGCCAATGTGGCAATCATATCCCCGACCAAGGCCCGATGCAAAGAAGCCCCTCCATCCACCACCAGAATCTCGCCTGATGACTTTTCGGACAGAACCTGCCTGACCAGGGAATTGTCTTCATAAACCTTAAGGGTTCTGATCCACCCGCTGATTGCCTTACGCTTGCCCCATTGCTGGAACTGAAGATCACAAGAGGCACTTTCAGGAAATGCATCCATCACATCGCAGGTAAGTAAAACGGACATTGCTTCTTCTCCTTATCACTGGAATTTTCAGTTTTTTATAAATTGATGATCAAGTGTAATCCATGATCTTTGGATTTTCGACCTGTCTGATCTGTATTTTTATTATATTTTTATATATAATATAATTTTATATAATATTTACCATGGGAATTATCACATGACTATCGACTGGCAAAATTTCACCCCTTGGGCCTCATTGGGCGGTGGCATTTTATTGGGGATTGCTGCCGCCATTTTCATTCTGGCCAATGGACGCATTTTAGGCATAAGCGGCATACTTGGTGGCCTGCTCAAGCCCAGCAAAGGCGATACCAACTGGCGTATCGCTTTTCTGCTTGGACTTTTTTCAGCACCGTTAATTTATCTGCTGGTCGTGGGCTCCATTCCCATCGAAATCAATACTGGCTGGCCGCTGATCATTCTGGCTGGCTTGCTGGTGGGCTTTGGTACCCGTATGGGTTCGGGCTGTAGCAGTGGTCACGGTATTTGTGGCCTGTCACGGCTTTCCGGGCGCTCGCTCGTGGCTACCCTTGCCTTCATGGCAAGCGGCATTGCAACGGTCTACCTAGTTCGCCATATTATTGGCTAAGCCCCTGTTTTCATCGTATTAAAGGATATCAACATCGTGAAACGCATCACCGAATATATCGTCGGCCTTCTCTTTGGCATGGGCCTCATCATTTCAGGCATGGCCAACCCTGAAAAAGTCCTCGGCTTCCTGGATATTACCGGCACTTGGGATCCTTCCCTGGCATTTGTCATGGGCGGTGGCGTACTGGTGGGCCTGTTTGCATTTACAGCGGCCAAAAAACGCCAGACTGCCTGCCTGGGTGATCCCATGAACCTGCCCACCAACCGCAGCATTACACCGCGTCTGGTTATTGGCAGCCTGCTATTTGGCATTGGCTGGGGCCTGGCTGGCATCTGCCCTGGACCTGCTTTGGTTTCAATGGCTGCAGGCCAATGGAAGGCATTGCTGTTTGTGATTGCCATGATCGCAGGGATGGCTATTTTTACTGCTTTTGAGAACCGCAAAACCCGTTAATACCGCAAGGCGCCCATACCGTGACCCACCGCAAATTGCCTGACTTTCTGCCTGACTGGATGTCTGCCTACAAAAGAAACCTGTTTTCAGGTGACCTGATTGCAGGACTGATTGTGACCGTCATGCTTATCCCACAAAGCCTGGCCTATGCCATGCTGGCAGGACTACCGCCAGAAATGGGGCTGTATGCAAGTATCCTGCCCATTATTGCCTACGCCCTGCTGGGCTCAAGCATGACACTGGCAACCGGCCCGGTCGCGGTTGTTTCCCTGATGACAGCCAGTGCGCTGGCTCCGCTTGCCCAGCAGGGTTCTGTACAGTATGTGGAACTGGCCACGCAAATGGCACTCATCTCAGGTGTCATGCTGCTGGTGTTCGGGCTATTGCGACTGGGGTTTCTGGCGCATCTTTTAAGCCATCCGGTCATTAGTGGCTTTATCAGCGGTTCGGCCATCCTGATCAGTATCGGACAGTTCAAGCACCTGCTAGGTATCCAGGTCTCGGGCAATAACATCATTAGCACCCTGATTGATCTTGCCCGCCATCTACCCCAAACCAACCTGGCTACCCTGCTCATAGGCAGTAGCTGCCTGCTGTTTTTATGGTGGTCACGGCGTTACTTAAGTACATTCCTTGAAAAAGCAGGGGTCTCATCCAAACTGGCCGGCATGCTTTCAAAGCTGGCCCCCATGATCAGCGTGATCGGCTTCACATCAATCGTTTATCTATTTCAATTGGATGAACGGTATGGCATCAGCATTGCCGGCCATGTTCCACAAGGCTTGCCTACGTTAAGCCTTAACCTGCCAGGACTGGATGCAATAAGCGCATTATGGTTGCCCGCACTGCTGGTTTCCCTGGTTGGCTTTGTGGAAAGCGTGTCTGTCGCACAGTCACTGGCCCTAAAACGCAAGCAACGCATCAAGCCAAACCGTGAGTTGATAGGTCTTGGTGCTGCCAACATCGCCAGCGCTTTCTCCGGTGGCTATCCGGTAACCGGCGGATTTGCGCGTTCGGTTGTCAACTTTTCAGCCGGTGCCAATACCCCGCTAGCCGGCATCATCAGTGCCTTGCTAATGGCGGTGGTGATTGCCTTTTTTACCAAGCTGTTTTATTTCTTGCCCCAGGCTGTATTGGCCGCTACCATTATCTCGGCCGTTACCGCACTTATCGACTGGCATAGCCTTAAGACTGCCTGGCAATATGATCGCGCCGATGCTTTTTCTTTATTGACAACCCTGCTAGGGGTGGTTTTGCTGGGCGTGGAAGCAGGCATCCTGTTAGGCATTGCCCTTTCTCTTGCCGTGCTGGTATGGCGCAGCAGTCGTCCACATATGGCAGTATTGGGCCGCGTTCCCAATACCGAACACTACCGCAATGTACAGCGCCATGAGGTGCAGACCGTACCAGGCCTGGTGGCACTAAGAGTGGATGAAAGCCTGTTCTTTGCCAATGCCGCAGTAGTAGAACAAAAAGTCATGGGGCTTGTTAATGCCGACCCTGATGTAAAAAACGTACTGCTGGTTTGCTCGGCCGTCAATCAAATTGATGCCACCGCACTGGAAATGCTGGATCAACTTGAAAAAAGCCTGAGTACTCGCGACATCCAATTGTATTTTGCCGAAATCAAAGGGCCTATCATGGATAGACTGAAAAATACCCCCTTGGGCAAGCGGATGAAAAGCAAAATATTTTTAAGTGTGCACGCTGCGTTCCTGCACTTGAAAAAAGATCAGGAGCTGCACTGAAAAACAAAGGTTTCAATACCGGCATATACATAAAAAACGGGAATGCAAGCATATAAAACGGGCTCCTTGCATTCCCTAACACCGCATTAGGCCTCCACGCACTCAGTTTCCCTGGAAAAGTGCGCTATCGCCTCCTCCAAGTTGAGTAAATCGGCATATTTCTGCCCCATATCAAACAAACTCGACTCATGCGGCCCCTGTGCACGATCACCCACGCAGTCAACGACAACCATCGGCCGCAAACCATAGGCCGAAGCATCATTGACACTGGCTCGCACGCATCCGCTTGTTGTACAACCGGTGATAAACAGCGTATCTACGCCCTTGAAGGCCAACCAGGAGGCCAGATTGGTGCCAAAAAACGCAGAGCTGTGTTTTTTCAGCGTAACAAATTCGCCCGGTGCCGGTTTGACACTTTCAACAAACTGGGCATCAGGCGCATCCGGCGTGAGCGCTTTCATGGCAGGTACCTTCAAGGCAAACGTCAGAAAGTCGCTGCCATCACATTCGGTAGCCACTCTCACGTGGGCAACCGGCACCTGATTTTCACGGGCTGTTTTCAATAATAGGGCGGTATTGGCAATCGCATCATTAATGTTGTAGCCACCCAGCACATCGCTTTTTGAAAAACCGACCTGAAAGTCAATAATCAGCAAGGCGGATTTTTTGCCAAAGCCCAACCGGCTTCCAAAATTCTGTATTTTAAAAATATCCAAATCACTCATCATACATCCTAAATATTCATGAATTTACGCGCAATGAACTATGTGCAACTTAACTGAAAGTGACCGCTTCCTCCTGTTTCACCAGTTTCAGTTTTCCTGGTTCCGGATCAAGAACAGGTGCACACAGTTTGGCAATTTCCAGCAATCGGGCATCTGACATGCGGGGACCTACCAGCTGGATACCCAATGGTAGACCGAGATCACCCAAACCAACAGGAATCGCCACGCATGGTGCATGCAGTAAAGTCCACATCGCATTGAAAACATGGTCCCCAGATGTATGCAATCCTTCTGGTGCCTGTCCGGGTGCCGGCAGTGTCAGCACCACATCCAGCTCTGGACCAAACAAATTGTCAAATGCCACCCTGCATTCAGCCGCCAGGTCATAGGAATGCAACAGATCTTTTTTCGTGAAGCCCTGGCAGTTCATGACGATATCAACAAAATACCCATTGAAAGCTGGATTTCCGACATAGTATTCAGGCAGGAAAGCGGCACGGCCTTCGCTCTTCATGATCACTTCCTGGGCGTGGTTCAATTTGCTGAACCGCTCATCAAAATCAAGATCAAAAACGATGGCGCCTTCGGCCTCCAGTAAGCGGGCGGCCTGCATCAAGGCAGCGCGCCCCCATTGATCTGCCTTCGCCCAGTTCGGACTACGACACAAACCAACCCTGAGACCCTTCAATGTGGTTGGAGCAGGTTCATCAAGATCCATAATCCGGAAATTGCGTCCCACCAGCATCAAATCATCGACGCAACGCCCATACCAGCCGATGGTGTCAAGAGAATAGGAGTATTGTTTGGCCCCTTCCCGGCTCACGAGCCCATGCGTTGGCTTGATACCATAAATACCGTTGAACGCTGCCGGCCGAATATGCGAACCGCCCGTTTGTGTGCCAAAAGCCAATTGCAGTTGCCTGTCACCGACTGCGGCACCCGAACCCGATGAAGAACCGCCCGGTGTATGAGCCAGGTTATAGGGATTGCGCGTTGCCGCCATTCGTCCACCTGACGCGAATTCAACCGTATCTGTTTTGCCGACAATCAGTGCCCCCCGGTGCCGGACAACGGCCACGCAGGCAGCATCCTTGTTTGTCTCATGACCATAATACAAAGGTGAATTATGTGTGGTGGGCATGTCTTTGGTATCAATCATGTCCTTCACACCGAACGTCAAACCATGCAGCTCACTCTTTGGCGCGGTCTGGTCCAACTCACGGGCATTACGAATGACCTGGTCAGGATCAAAAAACCTGAAGGCCTTGATGATCGGCTCGCGCTCAATGATCCGTGAAAGCGTGGAACGTGCCAGTTCTTCACAAGATAACAAACGTTTTGAAATCAGGCTGGCAGCCTGTGTCGCGGTCAGTTCATAGGGTTCCATTATGCGTTCCTTTTGGCTTGAATTAATGGGAGGCAGAAAATACTGGCGGGTTCCTCAAATTTGGATGGCATGCGAACAATTCTTTGTCCGAGCTGTGCAGCCGCATTGCTCAAGCCCACGACATGTTCAAGTTGTTCCGCTGGCACAGCCACACCATATCGTTTGAAATAGGCATCAACCTCTTGTGGGGTCCATTGGGTGTCAAGGTTAGAAGCAGACATTTTTTTCTCCTGATTCATTTAAGATCAAAGCGCTGGACGTGTTTTACGAAAGTCCGTCGCGCGTTCAAAAGCATGGCCAACACGCAAAACCATGGCTTCATCCAACCACTTACCAACAATCTGCGCGTTGGTTGGCAATCCATTTCCATCAAATCCGGTACAAATACTCATGGCAGGATGACCTGAAATATTGAAAACAGGGCAAGCCGTATCGGTCGTAAAAGCCTTGACATGTGCATCGTTACCATATTTAGGTGCCGTATGTAATGCACATGGCATGATCAATGCATCATAGTTTTGGATAAGTTCATCGGTCGCCATAGCCAATGCTTTTCTTCTTCTTTGTGCATTCACATAATCGACGGCACGGTACATGAAGCCACTGGTCAATTTGTCACGAAGTGCCTGACCCATCAAATGGGCACTTTGCAGAAACTCTTTCTCATGCAAAGAGTAAGACTCTACCTGCCCGATAATGCCATTGGCATCACGATAGTCAGATAACGAGGTTGGCAATTTCACTTCTACCAATTCAGCACCTTCGCTACGCAACACCTGAATCATGTGTTCAAATGCCACGCGGTTGGCCATATCCAACAAGTCATTACTGTTACCCAGATCACTGACGTAGGCTATTTTCAGGCCTTTGACGCCTTTGCCCAGTTCTGCCATATAATCAGGCACAGCTACGTCCAGAGATGCAGAATCCTTGGGATCATAGCCAGCAACCGCCTGCAGCATGATCGCACAGTCCTCGACTGTCCAGCACAAAGGTCCGGCCACATCAAGCGACCAGCAGTTAGGCAATATTCCATACTTGCTGATACGACCATAGGTCGGCTTCAGGCCCTGCAATCCGCAGGCTGCCGCAGGCAAACGTACAGACCCCCCCGTATCCGATCCCATTGATACCATGGCTGTGCGGCCGGCCACCGAAGCACCAGAACCGCTGGATGATCCGCCCGTGATGTAGTCTGTATTCCAGGGGTTGCGTGCCGGCTCAAAGGGCAAGTCAAAATGCACGGAACCGGTTCCCGTACCATACTCCCAGGTATTCAGTTTGCCCAACATCACGGCACCAGCCTGATCCAGCTTGCCAATAACGGTTGAATCGAAATCTGGCACATGATCCATCAAGACCCTTGAGGCCACGCATGTCCGGATGCCTTTCGTAAAATAGTTGTCCTTGACCGCATAGGGGATGCCATGCAAAAGACCTTTATAGTCACCCGCAAGAATCTCTTTTTCCGCTGCCTGGGCACGCTCACGTGCCTGCTCCGCTGTCACCAGAATATAACTGTGAATCTTCTCATCGACCTCCTCGATTCTTCCAAGAAAGGCATCCAATAATTCAACTGGCGACACTTTTTTTGCGGCAAGCATTTTGCTTGCTTCACCAGCGGTAAGGTTTAAAAGTTCCGTGCTCATAT
>WARP01002764.1_pt1 | contig 19163 bp, 12 predicted proteins | sample 4769151 | NCBI WGS metagenome assembly WARP01 (sample SAMN08893023, study PRJNA449175) | gut metagenome | isolation source: rumen sample fed with dry roughage | host: cow | place: India: Nagpur | collected 2016
TTGGTCCTAACGGGGCAGGCAAAACCACTTCGTTTTACATGATTGTTGGATTGATCAAGCCCTATTCCGGCAAAATTTTCCTCAACGACCAGGAAATCACCGACCTTCCTATGTACAAGCGTGCCCAACTGGGGCTGGCATACCTACCACAGGAGGCATCCGTATTCCGCCAGCTCACGGTAGAAGACAACATCCGGGCTATTTTAGAATTCAGCGGAAAAAGCAAAGAAGAGCAACGCGAACAGCTTGAGAGCCTGATTGCGGAGGTTAACATACAAAAGGTGCGCAAAAACAGGGGCAACAACCTCTCCGGCGGAGAGCGACGTCGTGTGGAGATTGCCCGCTGCCTGGCCTCCGACCCCAAATTCATACTCCTTGACGAGCCCTTTGCAGGCGTGGATCCCATTGCCGTAGAGGATATCCAGAACATAGTCGCCAAGCTGAAGGACAAGAACATCGGTATCGTCATCACCGACCACAACGTCCACGAGACCCTCTCCATCACCGACCGCGCCTATCTGCTCTACGAAGGAAGTGTGCTCAAATCCGGTACGGCAGAGGAACTGGCCGCCGACCCAATGGTGAAGAAGGTATATTTAGGCTCCAACTTCGAACTACGGAAATAAATTCCCCCACGCGACTCAAACAATTGACCAATACTGACTACTGTCCAGTGAACACTAAATACGAATCAAAAAAAAGCGGATGGCTTCAAAACCATCCGCTTTCTATTTCTAGATTTTCATTATCTGTCAAACAACAAGAGGTTGCGTGACTTATCCACGGTGAATTTACCCCACTCGCTTTCAATGAAGCCATCGCCAATCACAAAGGCAGCCGGAAGGTTCTTTTTCACGATCACCTTCACATTCTCGGCGTAGTCGTCACCCACACGAAGCTCCTGCAGGTAGAGCACCACACCCTCAATAATGCTACCATCCTCCTGCTTGATAGCACCCGCCTTTTCCTCAAAATCATCCAAACTGATGATAGACTCTTTCAGGAAACGGGTTGCATCTGCATAATTCATGAATATTTCCTCACTATGGCTGCCAATCACGAAATCCAAGGATTTGTTATTGGCAAAACAGGAGCCCTTCACTTCATCACCATTCACGGTGACGGGAAGTGTACGCTGTTGAACAACGGCAATGCCGCCACCAACTTTCACGCTGTCAATCTGATCACTTGTGGGAACATAGTCATCACGCAAGATGATGAATTCCGTACGACGGTTGAGTTGGTGCGCAGCCTCCTGCTCCGGCTTCGTGGGAAGGGAATTGATATAATCCTCGGTCAGCACCGTGCCCTTCGGGAAGAAGTACTTTTTCCCGTTATAGACGGAGTACATGTCATGATCTAACTTACGGGGCCGATACTCACCATAGCCTTTGGGGACAATACGAGCAGCCGGGATTCCCTTTTCATAGACGAGGAAGTCCACACAGGACTGGGCACGCTTTTGAGAAAGAATCTCGTTCTTCTCCTCGGTGTCACGCGCATCCGTGTGAGAACGCAACTCAATCACGATGGTCGGGTTCTTAACCATGATATCATAGAGGAAGAGCAGAGAGTCTTTGTATTGGGGTTTGAGATCCCACTTGGCCAGGTCGTACAGAATCTCAGGCAACACGATAGGCTCCTTGGGGATGGGTTCCAGAACGAAATCCTGTTTAAGGTCGGTATTTTCGGTCAGACCCACAGTAGTCTGTCGGGCTGTGTTTCCGGTTTCCCAATATCCTTTCTTCGTAACCTTCATGTCGTAGGTCGTGGAACCTAAGATTTTAGTCTTGTCAAAATGGTAATAACCTTTAACGTCCGTAGTGGTTTTATAAGTAGTACCGTCCGTACCCACAATTTCCACTTCTACGCCATCCATGTACTGTCCATTGTTTTTATCACGTACATAACCCGAGATGGTATAGACGAGAGGGCGGAGGAGGAAGTAGTAGATATCGTCACCGCCACGGCCACCGGCTCTGTTGGAAGAGAAATAGCCCTTCGCCAGATACGGGGATTTGGATTTGGGGTCGATAGACTCATTTTCGTCAAAGATAATGCCAAGGTCATCACCGTTGGAGTTAATGGGCACCATTAGATTTTCGGCTTTCTGGAATTTTCCATCCTTTATGTAGGACACAAACAAGTCAAGACCGCCCATGCCTGGCCAACCATCGGAAGAGAAATAGAGTTCTTGGTCGTTGCGCAGGCTGGGGAACACCTCTTGACCAGGTGTGTTCACGTTGGGTCCCAAATTGGTAATATTGGTAAATTTAGCCGATTTCTTGGTACGGGTTGCCATCCAAATATCATAACCGCCTTGTCCACCGGGTCTGTTGGAAGCGAAATAGATGGTGAGTTCGTCGCCCGTAATGAAGGGATGCACATAGTTGTAGGCTGAGTCTCCCAAATACACCAGTTCTGCTTCGCCCCAAGCCTTGCCTTTCTTCATAGACTTATAGATATAACATCCTTGCACTTTCTTTTTATCTTGGGGGCATTTGGTGAAATAGTAAACCGTACCCTTCCGGTTAGAGCAAGCCTCGCCTTCATTCACTCCCGTATTGAGGGTTTCACCATCATCGAGGGTAGTCACCGGCGACCACTCGCCAGGCCATTCGGTGTTTTTGCTTTTAGGTTTGTTGGTCACATAGATATCGGAGAAAGAGACACCCGTCCACTGGTCGGTGCCTTTACCTTTAGAGCCGTCACGATTGGAGGTAAAGATAATGGAATTACGCTTCTCATCGTTACCCCAACGCGGTGCCCATTCGTCATCACGTGTGTTGAACTTCTTGAGGTTCTCCACTTCGTAACGGGTGGGATTTTCTGTCCACATCTTGGCATTTTTGCAACCTTCAATGCGCAAATCGGCACGAGTATCATCCGGAGCGCGCTTCTTATAGTTGGTATAATACTTCAGAGCCTGGTCATAGTCACCGCGAAGATTGTAGATGCTGCCCAGGTGGAACAGGATAATGGGGTTGTCCTTTTGGTAGTTCTTCTTTTCCAAACGAAGATATTGCTGTTCTGCCTTCTTCAAATCACCCATAATACGATAACACTCGGCAATCTGGAATGTGGCACGCTGAATTTCCACCCTGTTGGAAGAGAGTTTCTTAATTCCTTTCTTATATGCTTCCAAAGCCTTCTCGTACTGGCAATCGCGAAACAGATTATCCGCATCACGCAATATCTGCGCATTCAAGCCGTATGTAGTTGCTAATAAGAAAGATAGTAGAAACAGAACAAGTTTGTATAATTTCATTTTATCAAATATTTTACCTTATAACAATCGGGGCGCTAAAATAAAAAAAATTCGGGATAGTTTGAACCCTATCCCGAATTATTTTTAACAATTATCGCAACGCTTATGCGACGGTCGTCTTGGCACGTTTTACCTTGTCGCCAGAGAGGCGGAACAGATCGAAGGCAAACGGGTTGGAGACCAGAATACCAGAGTACGTACCGATGAAGATACCCACAAACATAGCGAACACGAAACCGCGGATCACTTCACCTCCGAAGAGGAAGATCACGAGGAGTGTCACGAGCGTGGTACCAGCGGTGTTTACGTTACGGCCGAGGGTCTGGTTAATAGCGTTGTTGAAGTTCTCAAAGTTGGAACGTTTCGGATAAAGTGCCAAGTTCTCACGAACACGGTCGAAGATCACTACGTTGTTGTTGATAGAATAACCGATCACCGTCAAGATGGCGGCAATGAAGTTCTGATCTATCTCCATAGAGAACGGCATTATCCTATACAACAGGGAGAAAGCACCGACGGTCAGGAATGTGTCGTGGAACAGGGCGCAGACACCCGCCAGACCGAACTGCCAGTTGCGGAAACGCAGAGCGATGTAAATGAATATCAAGACGAGGGATACGAGCACCGCCCAGACTGCCTTCATCAACAATTCCTTAGCCACAGTAGGCTGAATCTTCTGGGAAGACTGAATACCACGCACATCGTTGGTCAGATGGGTGAAGTCATACTCCGTAAGATCCTGCTTGGAATAGAAGCCCTTCAAGCAATTGTAGAGTTTCTTTTCGCAAAGCTGATCATCAGCGGGGTTATTACTATCAATACGGAAATTGGTAATGATACGGATCTGGTCGTTGGCACCGAAGGTCTTGACCTCAGGGTTACCACCGAACTCATTCACCACAGCTGCACGCACATCCTTCGTAGTCACATCCTTATCGAAGCGAACCACATAACAACGACCTCCCGTGAAATCAATACCGGGCTGGAGTTTCAATGTGCAGAAAGAGATCGCGGATACCACAATCAGTGTCAGCGAGATAATGTAGAACACTTTGCGTTTGCTCAGGAAATCGATACTCGTGTTTGTAAAGGCGTTGATGGTAACACGGTTGCCAACCTCGATGGTTTTGCCTCTCTTCAGGCGGGACTCGATAATCATACGGGACACGAAGATGGCCGTGAAGAGGGAGGAAAGAATACCGATGATCAACGTGGTAGCGAAACCTTGGATAGGACCGGAACCGAAGATGTAGAGGACGATAGCGGTAATCAACGTGGTAACGTTACCGTCAACGATAGCGGAATAGGAGTGTTTGAAACCTTCATCCACTGCAACGCGTATGCCTTTACCGGCACGAACCTCTTCGCGGACACGCTCATAGATAATCACGTTGGCGTCGACTGCCATACCCAAAGTGAGCACGATACCGGCGATACCCGGCAAGGTCAACACAGCACCCATAGAGGCAAGCACACCGATAATGAAGAACACGTTCATGAACAGAGCAACATCGGCTACCAGACCGGCGCGGCTATAGTACAAGAACATGTAGATGATAACCAAAATGAAGGCTGCGAGGAAGGATAACAAACCGGAACGTACAGACTCCTTACCCAAGGTCGGTCCCACGATTTCGGATTGCACCACATTGACGCGGGCTTCCAAGTTACCAGAGTTCAACACAGTAGCCAAGTCCTTAGCCTCATCCACGGTGAAATGACCGGAGATTTCTGAATTGCCGTTCGGGATTTCGGAACGGACGGTGGGGGCTGAATAGACGAACTCATCGAGCACAATGGCGATGGCGGTCAGTTTGGTGGCACTGTTGTCAGCAGCCTCCTTCGTAATCTTACGCCAAACGTCGGCGGCCTGATCTTCCATAGACATGTTGACCACCACACGGTTGTTCTGATCCACATCCTGACGAGCGGTACGCACCACACGGGCTCCGCCAATGGTTTCAGAACTCAACAGCGGTCCGATACGGTCGTTTTTCTTTTTCAGCGGATAAAGCGGGAAGGCATTGCCGTACTCTTTTTCTGCGGCACCCCAATAGAACACCACGCTGTTGTCGCCAAGAATACGCTGCAGCTGAGGCAACAGGCTGTTGATGGTGGGCATGTCAGCCTCCTTGAAATAACCGATCACAAAGCTACCCGGCACAGCCACTGCCTTGCTCATGATGGCGCCATTGGTGGCGTCAAGGTCTTCAATATCCTCCTCCTCATCGTCAGGAGTCAAACCAAGAGCATCGGCAACAGTATCCGCCGCAGCAAGCAGGGAGTCGGCCGGGGTCTCTTCTTTCTGGTTCTTCAACTGCTCAGCTAACTTGCTGTCAGCCTCAAAGAAACGCTGTTGGATGGAACGTCCGCCTACGACATCGTTATAAACCTCCCAGAATTCCAGTTTTGCGGTGCTCTTCAAAAGATCCGTAACACGCTCGGGTTCCTTCACACCAGGGAGTTCCACCAAGATACGGCCGCCTTGGAGCAGCTGGAGATTAGGCTGGGCAACACCGAAACGGTCGATACGGGTACGAAGAATCTTGAACGTACGATCCACAATCTCCTCTGATTCCTTGCGCAACCAGGAAAGGATCTGCGCATCCGAGGCATTCTTCAGACCGGAACGCTCACCGAAATAGGTACGGAGGTTGGCGTTGTTCAACTTCAACGCACTCTTCTGACTGTTGAAATTGCTAACAAAAATATCGATGAAGTCCCCATTTGTTGTAGAAGCGAACTCCTTCTCTGCCAGTTCAAATGCAGTCTTGAAAAGTTCGTCTTCCTTGTTGGTGGCCAAACTTTGCACCACATCGGGCATGGAAATCTCCAATGTGACGTTCATACCACCCTTCAAGTCCAAACCTAAGTTCAACTCTTTGTACTTGCACTGTTTGTACGTGTTTCCCAAGTACACGGTGGAATCGTTCATGTTGGTCAGGAATTGGAGCCTGCGGGCATCTATCGTGGAATCCACGAGATGCTTCTCCAACATCATGTCACCGTGCGCTGCCTTCTTCACCTCCTCAAGGACGGCCGGATCGTTTGCAAATGCGTCAGCTCTCTTCTCCACACGCCATGTGGCGAAGGAGAAAGAAAGGCAATACAAACATACAAGCGCAAGAAGAATGGTGAAGAATAATACTAATCCTCTGTTTTTCATCTTTCTATTTATTTGATTTTAAATTATTTATATAAAATTCGACATAAAAATTTTAAGGTTGCAAATATATAAAAATTGTAGCATCGTCCATGTCTCTCCGAATAGTTTTTTTCAACATTCTGTATTATCACAAATTATCGCGATAATCGAAATGTCGGTCAAACTTCAAAACATCTTTCAACACAGCCGCTTTGACGTTGATACGGAAAGCCCATCCTTTACGATATCCGAAAGGCACCCAGTTGAAACTCATCTCCCAACAGTGCATGTCGCGGTGGATGTCTATGCTCGTGTAAGAGAGACTCTTCTGCACAAAGTCATAACCTGTGGTGAATCCAATCTTCCATTTTTTCGTGATATAGAAACTACCCACCACATTAAGGGTATGCACCATATTGTTTTTGTATAAACTCGTATCCATCCCCATATAATAATATATATTGTCACTGAGTCCATAGGTAAAAGTGTAATTGAATGTCACAGACCATGGCTGCCGTTGCTGACCCTCTGACTTCTTCTTCACTTTGAAGGTGTTATTATCGATACGCCAATTGAGGGCTATACTGAAATCGGTGGAAGAGAGTCGGAAAAGGCGATGATTCACGGCCAATTCCGTCTTGTTCTGACGCACTCCATTCTCGCCGATAATATAGGGGTCAAAAGCAAAACTGTAGGTCAGGTAGAGTTGTTTAAAAAGGGTACTACGACCGGATATCGTGAGTTTGGACCAGTTCAGGGAGTCGGCCGCAAAGTTGTAGTACATGGAGACATTCAGATTATCGATGATCGGGATTTTCTTATAACCCGTCACGGTATCGCGGCGGGAGCGGACTTTAATTTCGAGGTTGTTGTTAAACGAAATCTGGGCGAGCGCCTGCGTGTGGGCGTTCACCGAACCGAAGATGGCATTATCATACATGGAATATTCCACCATCTCTCCCGTTATGGGGTTGAAATACTGCGCCAACGTTTTACCCGCCATATTCGGACGGTATGTGAAATTGATGGTCGGGGTCAACACGTGCCGAATGGCTTGAAGACCTCCTTTCTTGAATGTGTACATAAAATACACCTTGGTAGTGAGAGAGGAGGAGACGTCGATGTCATGAAGCGCACGGAAACCCCGCTTGAAATACTGGTTCACGGAAGCCGTCGGGATATCGCTGAGCGTATCGAGGGTCATATCGCGGGTATAGGATTGCAGATACCATTTCTCGGTGAGTGTGGCGGTGGTGTTCCAGTTGATCAGCTTTGCTATCTTAATCGGGATGGTTAACGGAATCACATGCCGCATCCCGATGTTCATCGTCTCCCAAGTCTGGGGTTTCAGAAACAGACTGTCGTAGGTGTTCACCTGACCCGTAAACTGAGATGTCCATTTCAATGAGATGTTATCGTACCACTTCAGCGTACCCACTTTATTGCGTTTCCGGAAAGGATAGAATTGTACCACAGACATGCTAATGTCGGGCAACTTGAGATTCACCGCACAGGTTTTAGTATTCTGAGAATACGAAAGCGTTGCATCCAAGAAGAAAATGTCGCTTGCAGACGTGGAAAGATTGATAGAAGAGGTATACTGATTCGAAAGGTAGTCTTCCGCAGACGTAATATTGTACTTGGAGTAGTTGGAACTGACAATATCAACATGAGCATTGAAACGGGTGGTGGGATGAGACTTCATGTCCTGCTTGTGATCCCAATAGATCTTGAAATTGTTGGAGCAGCGGTACGATGAATCCAGTTTATCACCCGTACGGGTTTGGGCAAACTCCAAATGAAGGTTTCCGGAACAGATGTAGCGGAACACATAGTTAGACTTCGCCCGGAGAGCCCAACTGCCTCGGGTATAGACGTCAGCACCAAGGAAAAGGTCGAGATTGTCGTTGATGGCGAAATAATACCCAAGATCCTGAAAATAGAACCCCAGGTTGGAGGATTGGCCAAAGGAGGGCATCACCAGACCGGATTTTCGGCTCTGCTCCAGAGGGAAGAAACCGAACGGAATGGCCAGCGGCGTGGGCACTCCCGTGAAGCTCATGTACGCAGGACCGATCACAATCTTGTCATGCTGGATGAGTTTGGCCTTGGTGAAGGAAATCTCGTAATGAGGGTTATCTAACTCACAGGTGGTGTATTTTCCCTTTTTCAGGAACGCTACATTATCGCCCATCTTTTTCACCTGCTCACCATGGATAAAACCCTCATCTTGGGTGGTGATTACATGGGTAATTTTCCCCTTCTGGGTGGCAAAATTGTACTTGATTTCATGGGCACGGTATTTGGACTCGCCCTGGATAAAGATCGGATTTCCTCGGATAATACCCTGTTCATCGGCCACACCCGAAGCATACAATTCATTATTCTTGAAGTCGATCTCAATATAATCCGCACGAAGTTCCAGGTCTTCGTATTTCACCACAGCATCGCCGAACAAGTAGGTGTGACGGTTGTGCAGATCATTGACCGTAGAATCCTTGGCACTGTAAAAGACTATGGAATGAACCGCATTGGGGGAGATGCGTTTCGGCTGGGCGGACAACGAGTCGCGCCAAAGGGAATCCTCGACCAGCCTCTGCTGATATTGGACGGAGGTGTCGCGGGCGGCGTGTGCCGGACGGCGTGATCGGGTTTCCTGAGCTGTTACAAAAATACACAAACAGCTGAATATCAGAATCATATTCAGACGCCCAAAATATGAAAAACGGGGTGTGTATAATTTTTGAAACAATGCTAAGTTATATAAATACAATAAATCTATTTTTGCATTTTAAAAATCGGCAAAAATAATCAAAATCTTCAAAATGATGAACTTGAAAAAACGTATATTCGTATATCTCCTTATTCTTTTTATCGGAAGTCCGGCCATGGCGCAAGCACCCGCGAAGAAATTCAAAGTGGTACTGGATGCAGGCCATGGCGGTCATGACCCCGGCTGTCTTGGCAGCCACACCAAAGAGAAGGATGTGGCGCTGGATATGGCTTTGCGCTTAGGCAAGCTCATCGAAGAGAAATGCCCTGATGTACAGGTGATTTACACCCGCAATACGGATGTTTTCGTCGAGCTGTACCGCCGAGCCCAGATTGCCAACTCCAAACATGCCGACCTGTTCATATCCTTGCATTGCAACGCCTCTGAGGATCATATCGGCAACGGATTAGAGACCTTCGTCATGGGATTGGCCAAAAGCGAGGCCAACCAGGCCGTGGCTCGAAAGGAAAACGCCGCCATGCTGATGGAGAAAAACTATCAGAACAACTACGACGGTTTCAACCCCAACTCACCAGAATCCAACGTCATTTTCTCACTCTATTCTTCTGCTTACCTAAAAAACTCCATACTGCTGGCCGACAAGGTTCAGAAAAATATGGTGGCCTCCACACATCTTGTCAACCGCGGGGTGAAACAGGCCGGTTATTGGGTGCTGTACAAAGTGGCCATGCCCAGCATCCTGGTAGAGATGGGATTCCTGAGCAACCGCAGCGACGAGGCTTATCTCGACAAATCCGAAAACCGACAGAAAATAGCCGCCAGCATCTACAATGCTTTCGTCGACTACCTGAGCATCGTCACCGCCACCCCTGCCTACCCGCACGAATCTACTAACACGGCAGGCGTTACCCAAATATCAGAGGCTCCGGCTCCGAATCAAGACACCATCATCAAAGGCACGGTAACCCCAAAAGCAGAGCAACCCCAGACGGTGACTCCTGTCCTGGAAAGCACCGGCAACAGTATCGTCTTCAAGGTTCAATTCCTCGCTTTACCCGATAAACTCGAACTTTCCGACAAACGTCTCAAAGGGCTCCCCGAAGTGGGAAGCTATTTTGAAAACGGCCTTTGGAAATATACTGCCGGATACACCACATCCCACGACGAGATCCGCACGATACTTTCCACGGTTAAGGAACGCTACCCTGATGCCTTTGTCATTGCTTTTCAAGGGGATAAAAAAATCAGCGAACGAGAAGCGTTGAAATTGTTGAAAAAATGATATTTTTGCCGCAAAAATAGAGTGCATGAGCGAAAGCAAAGACAAACAGCAATACTCGGAAAAAAACATCAAGAACATGAAGGTGGCCATCTTCTGCATTTCGGCCATCTTAGTGTTTTATATTGGGGTTAACTTGCTGAAAGGACTTAATATTTTCAGTCATAAAACCTACTATTACGCCGTATTTGAGGATGCGGGGGGACTGCATGAGAGCACTACAGTGAACCTCAACGGATACCCCATAGGCAAAGTTACCAAAGTATCCCTCCTAAGTTCCAAACCGGTTCGCATCTGTGCCCAGATACTCATCAATGAACAAATTGACATTCCGTCAGACTCCCGTCTGGAGGTGGTGTCAACCGATGTGCTAGGCGGCATGGGGGTCAACCTTGTGCTTGGTAATTCTTCTCGCATAGCGCACGATGGTGACACCTTGGCCAGCCTCCTAAAACCGGGCATGACGGACGGATTGGGTGATCTCATAGCACAACTGCAGAGCGTCGTATCCTCTGTGGACACCATCGGACAAACGGTCAAAACAGCTTTCCTGCCCCAAGACCAGGAAAACGGAGCCCTCATGCTGAAGGCCACCCTCGTAAATCTTGAAGCCTCCACCCGACATCTCAACAACATTCTCGCCACCAACGAATCCAAGGTCGGCGACATTGTTAACAAACTCAACGCGCTCAGCACCACACTCAACGATGCCACCCCGCAAATCAACTCCATCGTGCAGAACCTTGACCAAATCTCCGACTCCATAGCCCGCGCCAACATCAACACCCTCCTGAACGACGCCCAATCGGCTGTGGCCAATGTCAACGCCGTGACAGCCAAAATAGAATCTGGCGAGGGCACGGCAGGCCAGCTGATAAACAACGACTCCCTATACCAAAATGTCAACAAAACACTCGAGAGTTTGAACATTCTCATTCAAGACATCAAGGCCAACCCCTCCAAATACATCAATGTCACGATTTTCGGCAAAAACAACAAAAAGAAATAAATACAAAACACTATGGCTTTAGAAATAACCGGCAGATTGATAAGCAAACTCCCTATGCAGTCCGGCACCAGTTCAAAGGGAAACTCTTGGCAGAAACAGGAATTCGTTATTGAGACGGGCGACCAATACCCGAAAAAGATATGCGCCAACCTTTGGGGCGACAAGATAGACCAGCTCAACCAGTTCAATATCGGCGATCTCATCAAAGTTTCCTTTGATTTGGAATCAAGAGAATTTAACGGCAGATGGTACACAGATGTGAAAGCATGGAGAATCGAAGTACCTCAAATGGGTGGACAGATGCCGCCTCAACCAATGGGCGATCCGTCTTTTCAACCCCAGTACAACACAACTCCCCAGCACACTGTAAATCCATCCAACACCATGCCCGACCTTGAACCGATTGGTGACACTTTCACCGATGCGGGTCAAGATGACCTGCCATTCTAACCCTGGAACAAAAACACGGTTATCTTAAACCTCAACGCTATGGATCAGGGCATTTGCATTTGGATGGTTGCTGCCGTGAGGTCGGAAGCAGCTCACAGTGCCGAAATGGTCACTCAATTGCTTTTCGGTGAGACCTATCATCTGCTGGAAGAACAGGGTGATTGGATTAAGATTTGTACGGACGACTGCCATTATGAAGGCTGGTTGAGTCGCAAACAACACACCCCTATATCGAAAGAGGAATCCCGGCGTTTAGCCACCACCCCATCCTATCTGGTACGGGATACTTTCTTGTATGTTCGGGATGCTGTCAGTAGGATTGCCTTCCCCCTTTTCATCGGATCCACATTTCCCATGCCCGATGAGGGACGCTTCCGTATCGGCGGCCATGAGTACCTCGTTGAGCTGCCACCGTCCCGGGAACCCGCTGTCAAAGAGGGTCTCCTTCCCCAACAGGCCGCTCTGTTAGACTTCGCCTTTCACTACCTCAACGCTCCCTATCTATGGGGAGGGCGCACACCCGCCGGCATCGACTGTTCTGGGTTCGTGCAACTGGTGTTCCGCAGCATCGGTATTCAACTTCCCCGCGACGCCTCCCAACAAGTAGAAGCCGGCACATCCGTGGACTTCGCCCAAGAGGCTCGTATCGGTGATGTGGCCTTCTTTGCCAATCCTGAAGGCCATATCGTCCACACCGGAATCGTGTGTGGCCACCAACAGATTGTGCACGCCTCCGGATATGTCCAGATCAACACCTTGGATGACAACGGCATTTTCAATCACGCCTTAGGACGCTACACCCACACGCTACGCGTTATCAAACGTCTTATTTCTCTCTAACATAAATCTAATGAAAAGGAGACTCATTATTGGAGGCATCATTGTAGTGCTTTGCGCTTTACTGGCTTTTGGTGTTGCGGCTTTCGTTCTATTCTCTTCCAACACCAACAATCAGAAAGCTGAACTCATTGTGGTACCCCGCGATGCCACCTTATCCGATGTTTTGGATGCTTTCGACGAGAAGGAGATTCTCAAACATGAAAGCACCTTCGAGGTTGCCGTTAAAGCCATGCGCTTCAAAACCATGCGCTGCGGCAAATACACCATCGAACCCAAGATGAGCAATTATGAGTTAGTGAAAATGCTGCGCAAGGGACAACACACTCCCGTCCAGTTCTCGTTCAACAACGTCCGCACAATCCGTCAGTTTGTGGAGAAGGTGGGCGACCAGTTTTTTTTCGAACCATACGAACTCTCCAACCTGCTTCATGATGACGATTTTCTGAAACAATACGGAGTAACAACCATTACCTGTCCTACACTGTTTATTCCAAACACGTACGAAATATACTATGATGTGACGGCAGAAGGCTTTGTCGACAAGATGTTCCAGTACTATCAGAAGTTCTGGAATGACGAGCGAAAAGCTTTAGCCGACTCCATCGGGCTTTCCCCGTCTGAAGTATCCATCTTAGCCTCCATTGTGGAAGAGGAGAATTTCCATCCAGAGGAGAAGTCCATCATTGCTGGACTCTACATCAACCGACTGCACAAAGGCATGCTGCTGCAATCGGATCCCACGGTGAAATTCGCATTGCACGACTTCTCGCGGCAGCGCATCTTGAACAGCGATTTGCAGGTGGAGTCCCCTTACAACACCTACAAGTACAAAGGACTCCCACCCGGTCCCATCCGCATACCAGAAGCCTCCACGCTGGATTCCGTGCTTCACTATCGTCATCACAATTATCTGTACATGTGTGCCAAAGAGGATCTTTCTGGCTATCACAACTTCACAGCGAGTGCCGCCGAACACAATCGTAACGCCGCCCGCTACCGCAACGCCCTTAACAAGAGAAACATTAAACGATAACCCTCCATGGAAACTTTTGCCATCGGCATAGACATTGGCGGCACCAACACGGACATTGGAATCGTAAGTCCGACCGGAAAGGTGATAGGGCGCACGAACCTGCCCACACAGCAATACACCAAGGCTAATGAGTATTTGGAAGCCATCGAACACGCCATCCGCCAACTGATGGCAGAGCACCGGATTCCGGTCATCGGAAGCATCGGCATTGGAGCTCCCAATAGCAACCCATTCACGGGGGTTATGGTAGCCAACACACCCAATATGCCCATGAAGGAGGAGACCCCTTTCCGCACCTTTCTTTCGGAGCGGTTTGGTGTTCCTGTGGCGGTGGACAACGACGCCAACGCCGCAGCGTATGGGGAATACATCTACGGCGGAGCTCGCAACATGCGGCATTTCATCATGATCACCCTCGGCACAGGCATCGGCAGCGGCATCGTCATTGACGGCCGACTGCTACACGGGCATACGGGCACGGCAGGTGAATTGGGGCACACCCTTGTGCAACCTGGAGGCCGCACCTGCGGATGCGGACGTAAAGGCTGTGTGGAGATGTATGCTTCCGCCAAAGGTATCTGCCTCAACTACGTGGAAGCCGCCCGAACACAGGGACACCCCCTAAGCGATTCGGAAATTGCAACGCTGACTTGTCGTCAAGTGGGAGAAGAGGCGCTGAAGGGCAATCCCGTGGCGCGAGCCGCCTACCGCGAAACCGCCTATTGGTTAGGTATTGCCATGGCCAACGCCGCTGCATTTTCAGCTCCAGAAGCCTTTTTCCTCATGGGCGGGCCTACCCGCGCCGGCGAAGCCCTCATGGAGCCCCTGCGGGAATATTTCAACGAAAATCTTCTGTTTCTCTACAAAGGCATCGACATCCGTTTCTCGCAACTCAACGACAACGAAGCCGCCCTCTTAGGAGCCGCTGCACTCGGCATGGCTCCAGACCTTACCCGCTAATCGTTTAACAGCAAGTTTCGGCCAGCAAACGCTTAACCTCATTGGGATCCGTCTCCTCATACCCTTCGGGCAACAGCACTTTGCAGGAGCCGTGCACCTCCCGGACTCCCGTCTGTTGCAATATACGACGCACATTACTAGAACGGACACCTCCGCCCGCCAAGATTGTGATACGGTCACCAGCCAGGTAGACAAGCTCACGCAGCCTTTCACAACCCGCCTCCGCAGAGGTAGCACCTCCGGAGGTTAGGATTCTCTGACATCCGCACTCTATAACATCCTCCAAAGCCTGTCTCCAATCCGGGCAGACATCAAACGCTCGATGGAAGGTGACGGGCAGCGGGGAGGCCGCCTCCACCAATCGGCGGGTCTGCTCCACATCCACCCGACCATCCGGACGCAGACACCCCAAAACCACACCGGCAACACCTAACTTCTTACACATCGAAATGTCTCTCCGCATGTTCTCCACCTCCATCACATTATACACAAAATTGCCCGGTCGTGGACGCACCAAAACAAAAACCTCCAACTGTAGATCCTCTACACATTGGACAATGGTGGCATACGAAGGGGTTGTCCCCCCTTCATTCAGATTCTGACACAATTCTATACGCCGGGCTCCAGCAATATGCGCATTCGACGCCGATTGAATAGAACCACAGCAAATCTCTACGGCAATAGAAGACATGAGGATAATTACTTAAGGTTATGAGGTCAACTTGGTTTGCGTATGGGCTTCTACCACATTGATGGCATAGTCCGCCAGCTTCTCGCTGTCGCCGATAATGTCCATATAGTTGACGCCAGTCTGATAATCATATTTTTTCTCGTTCACATCCGTCACGTTCTGTTCCTTGAGTTGCGTGCGGTAATGGTTGATTTCATTCTCAAGGTTCAGCGATTTGAGCGGATCCTCCTTATGATCTGTATCATTGAGGATAGCCTCCATCTGCGTGAGGGCTTTGTCGCACAAATCCCAGATATGGTGTATATGTTCAGTCTGTTCATCGGTGAAATTCTCCTTAGCGTTAAATTTGCGGTTAATCACCCGGCTCATATTATAGCAGCTGTCGCAAATACTCTCGATCTCAGAAATTTCACGCAACATGCAGCGGATTTGCATCTTACTTTCGGGGCTCAATCGGCCTTCCGACACACTATTCAGATAATTGGCGATTTCCACCTCCATATTATCACTGATACCCTCATATTTTTCAATACGGGAGAAGAGTTTTACAAACTCATCGTTCTGTTTGAGTTCCAACAATTGAGGCACAAAACCGAACATACGGTGGGCACGTTTGGCAAAATGGTTGATTTCCTTACGCGCTTCAAGGAGCGAAAGCTCAGCAGTGGACATAAGACCGCCGCTGATGAAGCGCAAGCGCATATCCTCATCCTCTTCCTTGCCTTTTATCAGGCGGCATACAAGCTTCTCCAACGAAGGAATAAACCATACCAGAATCAACACATTGCAGGTATTGAAGGCCGTGTGGAAGGCGCACAGGGCATAGTTGATGCGGTTTACAGCATCGGGATCCTGGGAGAGATCTGCCGTAGGATCGAAGCCCACCATCGAACAGACCAACCGGATGAAGGGGCGGAATATGAGCAATATCCAGCAAACTCCGAAAAGGTTGAATATCAAATGGGAAAGTGCTGCACGACGGGCGTTGGTATTGGCATTTAAAGCCACAATGTTGGAGGTTATCGTCGTTCCGATGTTTTCACCCAACACCAACGCGATACCTTGATAGATATCGGCAACTCCAGTAGAACACAAAATCATGGTAATGGCCATAATCGCCACAGAAGATTGCACACACATGGTAAGCAAACCGCCCAGAACCAGGAATATCAGATAGGAGAAGAAACCCAAACTGCGACAGGACTCAAAGAAGCCCATCACGTTGGGATTGTGCGATAAGTCCATAGCAATGGCATTTTCCCGAAGGGTAACGATACCCAAAAATAGGAAAGAGAAGCCAAAAATAAATTCACCAAACGATTTCGCTCCGGGGCGTTTAAAATAGGAGAGTGCAATGCCCAATGCGAACAAAGGGAACACCAGGGCACCCACAGAAAAATTGAAACCGAACAATGCGATAACCCATGCGGTAATGGTGGTACCGATATTGGCACCCATGATGACGGAGATAGCCTGAGCTAAGGTAAGCAAACTGGCATTAACGAAACTGACGGTCAGCACCGTTGTAGCGGTGGAAGACTGGATAGCCGCTGTGACGAGAGCACCCGAGAAGATGCCCGTAACACGGTTGGTGGCCATTGTGCCCAGCACACGGCGCAAGCCGCCACCCGTCAGCTTCTGCAGTGCCTCACTCATGGTTTTCATACCATACATCAGAAGGGCAAGGCAACCTAAAAGCTTTAGAAAGGTGAAAAATGTCATGGTCGAAATTGTTTGGGTTTAAAAAATCAGCTGTTCATTGTCATCTCGCCTCTCAAGGAACCCTGCATCCGGAGTTTTGCTTCAGCCTGATCTGGAATTTGTCCAAGGACGTACATCAACTTGGTGATGGCAGCCTCCGTAGTCATATCCAGGCCGCTGATGATGCCGATGTCGGCGAGTCGCTTGCCCGTGAGATAGCGATCCATTTCTACTCGTCCGCCGCCCTTGCATTGGGTTACATTGAGGATGATGATACCCGCCTTCACTGCTTCCTGCAAGATGTTAGCAAATTCGGGGTTGGTGGGGGCGTTACCCACCCCATAGGTCTCCAGCACCACAGCCCGCAATCCTGGCGTGCGAAACACCGTCCGCAGATAATCGGGGCGTATGCCGGGATAAAGTTTCACCAGAGCCACATGGTCGTCCATAGTGTCGTGGACAATGAGGGGCTGCGGGGTGTCTTCGTTATGGATATTGGCGAAATGAAATTCGATTTCCGTATTCACATCGGCTAAATTATGGTAGTTTGGCGACATGAAGGCGTTAAACCGGGAAGCGTCATCCTTATAGGTGCGGTTCCCACGGAAAAGCGTGTTCTGGAAATAGATACAAACCTCTTGAATAACCGGTCTGTCGTTCCGGTATTCTGCGGCAATGGCAATGGCGTTCAGGATGTTGCGGCGGCCATCGGTACGGATTACCCCTAACGGAAGTTGTGAACCGGTAAGGATAACCGGCTTGGCAAGATTCTCCAACAGAAAACTCAGAGCAGAAGCCGTGTAAGCCATTGTGTCAGTGCCATGCAGCACTACAAATCCATCGTAATGGTCATACTCGCGACCGATGGTGGCGGCCAAGCGTATCCAGAAATCAGGATTGGTATCCGATGAGTCTATCAGCGGCAACATTTCCTGAAAGGTGATATTCGCACCGATCAAATCCAGCATCGGAAGTTGCTGCCGAATATTTTCAAACTTAAAAGGTTTCAGTGTCTGCGTCTCCGGATCCATCATCATTCCAATGGTTCCGCCCGTATAAATAACCAGTATCCTTCGGTTGCTCATCGTTCTTTTTTTAACGGCTGCAAAAATAGTGAATTTTCAAAAAAAGAATACCTTTGCGACCTAAAAAACACCTATCCTTTCTACCCTTTATATCTTCACACCTTATAAACTTTACGAACCTTATGAACCCTACGAACACCCTTCCCAACACCCCATCGGAAACCCTGGATGCCATTTTCGCATCGCAGAAAGCTTTTTTCAAAAAGGAGACTACACTGGATATTGATTTCCGAAAAACTTCATTAAGGCGTTTGCTTTACGCCATGGAGACCTACGAGCCGGAATTGGCCGAAGCTTTATGGTCTGACCTGCACAAATCCTACGAGGAGGCCTACTTAACGGAGCTCTCCATCGTGAAAGGGGAGATTCGCGATGCCATTCGGCATATCCATCGTTGGGCACGCCGCGAGCGACTTCGCACCCCCGTCACGCTGATAGGTTCACACAGCTACATTGTGAAGGAGCCCTTGGGTTGTGCACTCATCGTAGCACCCTGGAACTACCCCGTACAGCTGCTGCTCAACCCGTTAGTGGGCGCCATCGCAGCCGGCTGCACCGCCATCCTGAAACCCTCACCGTACGTTCCGCATGTCTCTGCTGTCTTAGAGAAGATGATTCGGGCAACATTTCCCGAGGAATACATTGCTGTGGTACAGGGCAACCGAGATGTCAACCAGCACCTCTTCACACAGAAGTTCGACCTCATCTTCTTTACGGGGAGTCCGGCGCTGGCACGTCGGGTAGCCGCTGCCGCCGCCGAGAACCTCGTGCCAATGGTTCTTGAACTGGGGGGTAAAAGTCCCTGCATCATCGACCGGAGCGCCAATATCCCGTTGGCCGCCATGCGCTGCGCCTGGGGCAAAACACTCAACGCCGGCCAAACCTGCATTGCCCCGGATTACATCCTCATCCATCCGGATGTCAAGGAAGCTTTTATCCAAGAGTTTGCCAAAGGCATCCAAAAACTC
>WARP01001901.1_pt1 | contig 19082 bp, 15 predicted proteins | sample 4769151 | NCBI WGS metagenome assembly WARP01 (sample SAMN08893023, study PRJNA449175) | gut metagenome | isolation source: rumen sample fed with dry roughage | host: cow | place: India: Nagpur | collected 2016
CAATCCAGATCATAGAACTCTCTTCCATGCTTAATGGGAAAAAAACAAATTCCGAGAGCCGTGAAGCCATTAATCTGCTGAGATCCTTGTACCAACCCTCAGGGTCTACCCTTAAAGTAAATGAAAAAAAAGACTTCACAGTGCTTTTCATAGCATCGGGAGGGAGTGAGGAGAAGTTCCTCCAGATTGCAGATTCCCTTCCCAGGCCGGTGGTAGTTGTTAGTGATTCGTACAACAACTCATTGCCGGCCGCTTTGGAAATATCTACTTGGCTGTACCAAAACAAAATCATGTTCGAACATATAAATATTCCGGCCAACCCCTCGGCATCCCAAAAAGAGGAAATTTCCCGCAAGCTCGCACAACTGGAAACAATCCAATGCGCTCTTTCGGCCATATCCAGCTATAGGATTGCCCTGATTGGCGGAGAGTCTCCATGGTTGATCTCTTCGGGGGCAGATAAAGAGTATTTACATAATAACTACGGAGCAACATTCGTAGAGATAAACACGTCGGAGATTGCTGAGGCTTTTTTGAAAGAGAGCTGCGACGATGCAGAATCACGGGCATTAATCCAAAAACTCCACCCGTATGCCGACTCCTTGGTTTGTGGCAATTCATTGGATGAGGCGGTGAAATTTTACAAAGTACTCAAAAGGATCGTCTTAGAAAACAGGATTGACGCATTGACAATTAAATGCTTTGATTTTTTAACCAGCTGTAAAACAACTGCTTGTCTTGCACTAGCACTTTTAAACGATGAAGGGACCATATGTGGCTGCGAAGGAGATATCCCATCGCTATGGAGCATGATCCTGGCAAAGGAGATTTGCAAAAGCATCTCCTTTATGGCAAATCCATCATCTGTAGAATTCATTGATAAAAGCGTCGATTTTGCACATTGCACTGCACCCATGAGCATTGGAACACAAAACCTCCTCACCACCCATTACGAATCAGGAGCAGGGGTTGGAGTTGCTTCTCAATTGAAAACCGGGAAATACACCCTTTTCAAATGCGGCGGGAGTAAACTTGACCTCTTTTACTGCTTCAAAGGAGAGGTTGTGCAAAACACCTCTGTTAAAGAGAGATGCCGCACCCAAGTGAAGTTTGTTTTCAAACACAGGGAAGAGCTTGATTGTTATATGCATTCCTATTTAGGAAACCACACAATACTTTTACCCGGACATCACAAACAAATACTGGATAAGTTTGCAGAGATGACTACCTTCCATAACATACTCAAAACTAAGATACATGAATAAAGTAATTACAGCTACTAAGCAGATTTACGGGATCCTCTGTTTGGCAATAATGTTGTTGCCGGCATCACCTGCTATATGCCAAACCACTATCAACAGGGACAAAAGGATATCCGATGCCACAGGGATTGTATCATCTTCTTCCCTCAAGAGGACTGTGGAAGAGTTGGTCTCGTTTCACACCAGACACAATATGAGCACCCAGTCAAAAGAGGACAAGGGAATAGGCGCTGCAGCCGCATATCTGGAAAAACGTTTGTCCGATTTGGCTATGGGCAATGAGGACCATTTCAGTGTCCGGCGCATCCAGTACAAAGCTGGCGGCCAGGGTAGCAGGATTCCCAGAGTCATAACCTTGCCCAATATTGTTGCTACAATAAAAGGAAGCCTCAATCCGGAGGCAATCATTGTGTTATTGGCACATTTTGACAGCCGTACACAAGACAACAGCGACTCCACAGCCTTTGCGCCGGGAGCCAACGACAACGGAAGCGGTGTTGCTGCATTGATTGAGATAGCATCAATACTTTCCAGAAATCCTCTGCCTGTAACAGTAAAGCTTATGTTCCTCTCGGGAGAAGAACACGGCCTGTTGGGTGCAGCTCATATGGCATCAGTTGCCAAGGAGGAGAACTGGAATATTCTGGCAGTTTTGAACAACGATATGGTGTCCAACTCCCATTCGAGCGACACCGACAACCGTAACAACAATATGCTAAGAGTGTTTTCAGAAACCATTCCGTTGATTGAAGATGAGTTGATGGCTCGGGAAAGATCTTTCAATTCGTCGGAAAACGACAGTCAATCGAGACAACTGGCCAGATATATCAAAGAGGTCGGAGAGAGATATACCGACAACCTTTTGATAAAACTAATATACCGTAACGACCGCTTTGGTCGCGGAGGCGACCACACTCCGTTTTCCCGTAATGGGTTCAATGCAGTAAGGATTTGTGAATATTACGAAAATTACGACAGAACACATAAAGTAACTGAAACTATTGATGGCAAAGAGTATGGAGATGTTCTGGAAGGTGTCGACACCGAATACCTTCGTAAGAATACCATTGTGAACCTCTCGGTTGTAATGAACATTGCATATGCCCCGGCACCACCTGCAGAGGTTTATACTGATGTTTCCGGGCTTTCAAATAAAACCAGGGTTTACTGGAAAAATGCAACTGGATGTACCGAGCCATACGGATATTACCTACTTGTAAGAGAGACCGATTCGCCTGTTTGGCAAAAAAAGATATTTGTAAAAGGAAACGAGATAGAAGTGCCGTACAGTAAGGACAACTATTTCTTTGCTGTACAGTCTGTTAATGAAACCGGCAACGAAAGCCTTTACGTATTTTCAAAAGGAAAACGTTAGATGGAGAGGCAAAAAATCGGACATCATTACAGGATTTCTGTTATCGGGAACGGCAACCTTGCATACAGGCTCTCAATTGCCCTGAAAACCAATGGACATAACCTGGAATATATTTGTGGCAGGGACCTGGAAAAGGCTTCCAAGCTGGCTTATATTTTAAACAAACCCGAATATTCAACCCTATCTACCACAAAAACTGTAGCTACTATAAACAAAGAAGATGTTGCCGATAGTGAAATTGTGGTGCTGGCTGTTCCCGACAACTCCATTGAGCACGTAGCCAAAGAGCTTTGCAACTGCACATCCGATAAAGTTAATAACCCGGTTGTCCTGCATTGCAGCGGTGCCGCCTCAATACAATTACTGGAACCATTCCCGCAACATGGTGTGTTGTATCCTTTAATGACCCTGTCTGTCACCAAACCCGTGGATTTCTCAATAATTCCTTTCTTTTTGGAGTCCAACAGCCAATACGTCGCCGACATTTTGACCAATATATGCTATTCTGTAAATTCCGAGTACAAATTCGCTTCGTCGGAAGAACGGGCAAAACTTCATTTAGCAGCAGTTTACGTAAGCAATTTTGTCAATTACCTTACAGGGCTATCGTACGAGCTCTCCGCCCCAAACCATATGTTTTTGATGCCTCTGGCAATTGAGACCATCAGGAAGGCTTTTTTGTACGGACATCCATCACTTGTCCAAACCGGCCCCGCTGTAAGGGGGGATTCTGCCACAATTGGCAAGCATCTTGCATTGTTGGCTGGACACCCGGAGCACAGAGAGGTTTATGAGATGCTCACAAAAATGATTATAACCAAAAAGAATATTTAACCAATGTCAAATTATAAAGTAAAATTGTCAAGGATAAAGGCTTTTGCCTTTGATGTAGACGGAGTTTTCACAGATGGTTCGGTCCTGGTAACAGACTCTGGCGAGTTATTCAGAACACATAATGCAAAAGATGGTTACGCGGTCAAAATGGCTGTGTTGAGCGGTTATCCTGTGGCAATCATCACTGGTGGCTCTGCCATTGGCATTAAAAAAAGGTTCGAACCGTTAGGGGTCAAAGATATTTACTTGTCATCGCTCAATAAAATTCCTCCCTTCAAAGATTTTTGCTCTAAATACGGGCTTGACCCGTCCGAAGTGCTTTTTATGGGTGACGATATTCCAGACATTGATATTATGGAGATTTGTGGTCTGGCATGCTGCCCTTCGGATGCTGTAAACGAAGTCAAGGAGGTGAGCGAGTATATTTCCATACATCCCGGAGGCAGGGGATGTGTACGAGAAATCATAGAACAAACTATGAAGGTCAAAGGAGAGTGGCTAAAGAACAAGGAGGCATATTCTGGCTGATATGACACTACTCAAAGAGAAAATAAAGAAAAACAGGGTTATCCTGGGGTCTGCCTCTCCTAGAAGAAATTATTTACTCAGGGGATTGGACTTTGATTTCACAGTAGAGACAAACGGAGAGATCCCCGAAGACTTTGATCCTTCAATAAAGGCAGAGGATGTACCTCTGCTGCTTTCTCAAAGGAAATCCAGAATGTTCCACAGAGAGCTCGAAAAAGAGGAATTGCTGATAACTGCAGATACTCTTGTAATATGCAACGGAGAGATTCTGGGAAAACCTGAGGGACGAGAAGATGCAATATCAATGCTATCAAAGCTATCGGGAAGGGAGCACTTGGTGGTAACCGGAGTTACAATCAGGACAACCGCAAAGGAGGATGGATTTTGGGCGCAAACAAAAGTTATGTTCAAACCCCTTTCCATGGATGAGATTATATACTACGTAGATAACTATAAACCATACGATAAGGCTGGTTCATACGGTGCACAGGACTGGATTGGATATACCGCAATCAGGTCCATTGAGGGCTCGTACTTTAACGTAGTAGGATTACCGGTAGAGAGACTCAGCGAAGAGTTACTTCTATTTCTTGATCATCACTAGATTATCTTTGTAAAGAGCCCCTCCCCTGTCCACCAGGTCCCTTAATATTTCCTGCCATCTGCCGGTTTCGTCATCAATCAGCAAAGTCAGCTCTTCCAGGCTTCTCGGAGATTCCAGCAACAGCTCTATCAAACGTCTCTCGATTTGTGACTCGTATTGTTCACTGGAGGTCCACCTTTTTTTAGCAATGCATACGTCACAAATACCACAATCCTTAAGGTTTTGTTGGCCAAAATAATCCAGCAGGATTTTAGAACGGCACAGGCTATCTTCCCTAGAAAAATTGATCGCACTCTCTACCCTTGAGGCAAAGCTGCCTCTCCTCTTTTCGTAATAATCCCTTGATATATCAAACACATCCTCCTTTTCCCTTGCCTGCTTGAAGATTATGAGCGGAGAGCGGGCTCCGGATTTATATGCTATGACACCCATTGCAGAAAGACGTTGCAAAAAGGAGATAACAGCAGCTTTGCTGTTGCGGGTCACCCTGGCAATATACTCTTCGTCTATTGGAACGTAATCCGAAAACAACCCGGGATATATACGTAACAATGACTTTATAAACGAGTCAAGGGATTCACTTTTAAGCTGAACCCTGTAAAGTTCATCCCTGTTGACAGTAAATGTGATTCTGGAAGGAATATCAAGCTCTTCAGTTAGGCTTGCAACACCCTCGGCTTCAAGATATTTAATTGCATAGTATGCAGTTGGCGCATGCTCCCTGTATTTTTGTGCAAAATCTATCAGATTGAATCGTTCAATAATTCCATCCCCATCGCCATATGCAATGTCGTAATATCTGTAAAGCCTGTGGTAAATACGCAAAATGGTTTCCGGAGGGGGGAATGTCAGGCTGACTATTTGACGCAATCTTTTGACATCGTTATTATTCCAGAGCATCACAGCAAAAGACCTCACTCCATCCCTTCCTGCCCTGCCTGCCTCTTGGTAGTAAGCCTCCAGGGATTCCGGGATATCAAAATGACAGACAAAACGCACATCAGGTTTGTCGATTCCCATTCCAAAAGCATTGGTAGCAACAATTACACGTGTTTTTCCCAAAATCCATTCATCTTGACGCCTGGCCCTCTCTTCTGTTGTGAACCCTGCATGGTATGCATAGCTTTTGATACCCTGAGAATGGAGAAAACCAGCAACATCCTCAGCCTTCTTCCTCTCCCTTACGTATACAATACCCGATCCATCAATTTTTTTTGCAATCCTTAGCAGATAACCAAACTTGTCTTCGGAAAACCTCGAAACAAATGAGAGGTTTGCCCTTTCGAAATCTCCTTTGATCAACACCGGGTTATCCATCCCCAATTTTTCCATGATATCATTCGATGCCTCAGGTGTTGCAGTCGCTGTGAGCGCAATCATCGGAATCTTACCTGTGATGGCAAAGATTTCTTTAATGAGAAGGTAATCGGGCCGGAAATCATATCCCCACTGGGAGACACAATGCGCCTCATCAACAGCAATCATGGATATTTCCATCTTGGCAGCCCTAACCTTGAAGAGTTCACTCCGGAGTCTTTCCGGTGAAAGGTAGAGGAATTTGTAATCCCCGTAAATTGCGTTGTCCAAAACAGCATCAACCTCTTTTAGGGACATTCCGGAGTGGACAGCCAAAGCTTTAACTCCCCTGCTTCGCAAATTACCTACCTGGTCTTTCATCAAGGCGATCAGTGGAGATATCACCAGACATAAGCCAGGTTTCATGAGTGCAGGCACTTGGAAACACAAGGATTTGCCCCCACCGGTAGGTAACAAAGCAAGAGTATCTTTGCCTTCCAGTATAGAATTTATTATCTCCTCCTGCATAGGCCGGAAAGTGTCATATGACCAATATTGGCTTAATATTTCAAGAGGTTTTTGCATTATTCCTGTTTCCACAAAAATAATAATAAAAAATAAGAATACATTGATAAGGAATTTTAACTATATTCGTAGTTAAACTTACTTAAACTTAATCAATCCCTATTTTTTTAAACAAATTATTATGGCAGCATTAGATCTTTCCATTTATGGAATACATGATGTAAAAAAGATTGTTCACAATCCAACTTATGAAGAACTTTACCGGGCAGAGATGTCTCCAGGCAATGAAGGATTCGAGAAGGGCGAGCTTACAACTACAGGCGCAGTATCAGTTAAGACCGGAGTATTCACTGGAAGGTCTCCTAAAGATCGATATATTTTAATGGACGATACAACCAGGGATACCATATGGTGGGATGGCACAATCAACAAGCCTATAGAACAGAACGTTTGGGACGATTGCTACAGACTTGTCGAAAAACAACTTTCTTCAAAAGAGACAATATATGTAGTGGATACATACTGCGGCACAAACGCCAATACCAGGCTCAAGGTACGTTTTATAATGGAAGTTGCCTGGCAGGCCCATTTTGTGACCAACATGTTTATACGACCATCAAAATATGAGCTCGAACACTACGGAGAACCTGATTTTGTTTCTATAAACGCCTCCAAGATCACCAATCCTGACTGGCAAAAACACGGACTTCATTCAGAGGTTTTCGTGTTATTCAACCTTACCAAAAAGATGCAGATAATAGGAGGCACATGGTACGGTGGAGAACTTAAAAAGGGAATCTTTTCAATGATGAATTACTACCTGCCTCTTAAAGGTGTGGCATCTATGCACTGCTCAGCAAATGTTGGAGAGCATGGCGATGTTGCCATATTTTTCGGACTCTCCGGCACAGGAAAAACCACCCTTTCGGCAGATCCAAAGAGATACTTGATCGGTGACGACGAACATGGATGGGACGATGACGGAGTCTTCAACTTTGAAGGAGGTTGCTATGCAAAAACAATCAACCTCTCCGAAGAGAGTGAACCGGATATCTGGAGAGCAATCAAAAGGGATGCCCTTTTGGAAAATGTTACAGTACTTGAAGATGGCTCCATAGATTTTTCTGATGCTTCCACCACAGAAAATACAAGGGTTTCGTACCCCATTTACCACATTAATAAAATTGTCCTACCATCAAAGGCCGGTCATGCAAAAAAGGTCATTTACCTCTCCTGCGATGCATACGGTGTTTTGCCTCCTGTTTCCATTCTGGACAATAATCAGGCCCAGTACCATTTCCTATGTGGCTACACATCCAAAATGGCCGGTACCGAAAGAGGTATAACCGATCCACTTCCCTCATTTTCACCAGCTTTTGGTGAAGCCTTCCTGTCACTTCATCCAACGACATATTCCAGCTTGCTGGTCAAAAAGATGAACGAAAATGGAGCAAAAGCTTACCTGGTGAACACTGGTTGGAACGGTACCGGCAAAAGAATCTCCATCAAAGACACAAGAGCCATCATTGATGCCATTTTAGACGGATCCATTGAGGAGGCTCCTGTACACAAGATTCCAATACTTAACCTGACAGTTCCCGAAAACCTGCACGACGTTTCTCCTGGTATATTGGACCCAAGAGATACTTATGCCAATAGAGAAGAATGGTCAAAGAAGGCACAATCTTTGGCTGCAAAATATATTGCAAACTTCGAAAAATATTGTGACAATGAACAGGCAATCTCGCTTATTGCGTGCGGCCCCCAATTATAATAACATATGAAAATCAACTTTATTCCTTTGATTACACTGCTTATGATTGTTTCATGCACAAGCAGCGACAACGACAATGCTGCAAATCTGGTAAGGGAAGTTACCGATAGTGTGGCACCTCTTGCAAAAGAGGCAGCGCATAACTACTGGATGGGCACAACAACCGGAGAAAACCGGTATTTTACTGAATATTCAAGCCTTAATGTCAAAATATCGGATATTTATTCCAATCCAGTGAAATTCAATAAAATAAAGGAACTGATAGAGCGCGGTAAAATTTCCGACCCTTTATTAAAAAGAGAACTGGACCTACTCTACAATTTATTCCTTGCCAACCAGGCTGATACATTATTGCTTAGGAAAATCATTGAAAAATCATCCCTCCTGGAGCAAAAATACGCCTCATTCCGGGCTGAATTCAGGGGAGAAAAGATAACAGACAACCAGGTAGAGGAAATTTTAAGAAACTCCACCGATAACGAAATCTTAAAGGAGGCCTGGCTTTCTCATAAAGAGATTGGCAACTTGGTATCCGGCGACATCATTGAGCTGGCCAAGCTTCGTAACCAGCTGGCAACATCTTTGGGGTTTGATAACTATCACACAATGTCACTTAAGCTCTCGGGGCAGGATCCTGCCGAGGTTTCGGCTTTGATGGACGAACTGGACGGGCTTACATCCAATGCTTTTGCTTCTCTTAAAAAGGAAATGGATGCATTTTTTTCCAAAAGATACAAAACAGAAGTTTCCAACCTCATGCCCTGGCATTATCAAGGTCGCTTTTTTCAGGAATCACCTCAACTATACCAAGTTGACCTAGATAAATACTACAAAGGTAAGAATCTGGAAAAGCTTACGGAGCAGTATTACGAGAGCATTGGTATTGATGTTTCATCAATTATGGAAAATAGTGACCTCTACAGCAGACCTGGTAAAAACCAACATGCTTACTGTATTGACATCGATCGCAATGGAGACATCAGGGTACTGGCAAACATAAGCGATACCGAACAATGGATGGGAACAATGCTTCATGAGTTCGGTCACGCAGTTTATGCTATCGGTCACGACTCTCCCAAAAACCCCTACTTTATCAGGGAAGCTGCCCACCCATTCACAACCGAAGCAATAGCAATGTTGTTTGGCAGATTGTCAAGGAATCCACAATGGATAAAAGAGATGACAGGTATTTCGGAACAAGAGATGGAATCTGTCGCCGAGGATTGCCGCAAATCCCTCACTTTACAGCAACTCGTCTTTAGCAGGTGGGTACAGGTAATGTACAGGTTCGAAAAGGAGATGTACTCCAATCCCGACCAAGATCTTAACAATTTATGGTGGAATTTGGTCCAAAAGTACCAAATGCTTAGCAAACCAGAAGGAAGGGATATGCCTGACTGGAGTACCAAAGTGCATATAGCACTGTACCCATGCTATTACCACAATTACCAGCTTGGAGAGCTGCTCGCATCCCAGTTGCAATATCACATTTCCAATAAGATCATGGATTCCGACAATCCAATGGAAGAGACTTTCACTGGCCAGAAAGAAGTTGGTATGTGGCTCATGGATAATATCTTCACTCAAGGTATGAGGTACGACTGGAACGAGATGATAGAAAGGGCAACCGGTGAAAAACTCACTGCAAAGTATTATGCCATGCAGTTTGTAGGAAACCTATAATATATGACACCTATGGCTTTTCCTTGGAAGGCAATATAAATTAAGATTATTCCCTGGAGACACCCCCAATTGGCGCAGAACGTTATGAGCTGTGTTGTACGCAAGTTCGGGGGTGTTATTGTTATCACTTAGATGGCAAAGGAATATGTTCCTTAGACCTTGATGGTACATCAGACGTATTGCCGCAGCTGTTTCGTCGTTGCTCAAATGGCCAAGTCCGCCTCTTATCCTGTCAATGAGGTAACGGGGATACTTCCCTCCTTCCAGCATGCCGCAGTCGTAGTTTGATTCAATCACAACATGGTTAGAAATCCTGCAAAAATCAATGACTTTTTGGGTAACATGTCCCAGATCCGTGACTATTGTAAATCGTTCTCCCAAAAAATCAATATAGTATCCTAGGTTTTCCGTTGCATCATGAGGCACTTCAAATGCTGTTACAGATATTCCCTTGAAGTGGTAAGGTTTCTCTTTTTCAATAATTTTCCTGAAGGATTTTACTCCACCCAGGGTGTGGGGATGAACCTCAATGGAATTGAATAGTTTTTGGGTAGCAACAACAGGCTTCATCAATCTCTCGCTCAATGCTGCAAGGTGCCTGATATGGTCGGAATGGTCATGTGTTACAAGAATGAAATCAACCTTTCCGGCATCAACATTGTATTCTGCCAACCTTTTTTTTATTGTTCGCACACCTATTCCGGCATCTATGATAAACGAGACGCGATCATTTCCCAAGTAATAACTGTTGCCGCTGCTTCCGCTTGATAAACTAATGAATTTCAAGCTCATTTCAATCTTTCATTCACTATGGAAACCAAGTCCGTGCCAGGTACAAACAACAAAGTTTCTATACCTAAAGCTGAAGCTGTCTCTACATTCGCTGGAGCATCATCTATGAAGAGAGTTTTGGAAGGAATCATGTTGCCCGATTTGACCATTTCTTCAAAAATATCAATATCGGGTTTGGCCATTCCCATTTCGAATGAAAGGAACATTGCATCAAAACACTCCTCCATCCTTTTACCATGCAATTCAAAATAGTCCTTAACAACATCTATTGCAATTGGATTGGTATTGCTCAACAAAAACACCCTGTATCTTTTCCTTAGGGACAACAGCAACTCGATTTTTTCCCGGCCAGGTTTTTCCAGGAATGCCCCCATAGCTGCATCTATTTCTTTGTCAGACACTTTACCCAGAAGAGCTGGGTCAATCCCCTTCCTAATCATCATCCTGAATTCATTTGTGGTAATCTCTCCCTTTTCGTAACCAAGGAAAAAACCCTCCTGAACGTAATCATTCAGGATTTTGTTGAAATCTGGAAAACCAATTTTTTCAAAGGCTTTGTTGCACGCCTCCCTGTTGAGAGGAACAATCACTCCTCCCAGGTCAAATACAATATTTTCAATCATTTTTTTCAAATCTGTAAGGATACCGAAATATACCCTGTTCTGTAATTATTGCAGTGATAAGACTGGATGGTGTTATGTCAAAAGCTGGGTTAAAAACCTTTATATTGTCGGGAGCCATCCTTTTTTTATACCACATCTCTGTTACCTCAATTGAGTCGCGTTGCTCAATTACAATTTCCGAGCCATTGCTGCATGCTGGATCAATTGTAGATGCAGGTCCGATGACATAGTGGGGCACCCCGTAATGAGAGGCACAAACCGATAAAGTATGGGTACCAATCTTGTTTGCAACATCTCCGTTGGCAGCAATCCTGTCACATCCTGTGATTACGGCATCTATCATCCCAGAAGAGAGCAAATGGGCGGCCGTGTTGTCGCATACCAAAGTAACATCAACACCAGCCTTGTCCAGCTCATAAGCAGTCAGACGTGCACCTTGCAGCAAGGGCCTGGTTTCACAAGCAAACACCTTGACCTTAAATCCTCTTTCTTTTGCAAGGTATACAGGAGACAAGGCAGTCCCATACCTCGATACAGCAAGATGTCCAGCATTGCAGTAAGTAAGTATTACAGGATTGTTGTTCAAAAGTGTAAGCGCATGGTCTGCCATAATCATGTTTGATTTGATATCTTCTTCCTTGATCAACAGCGCCTCAGTTAATATTGCTTTTTTCAAACTTTCAATATCAGTCCTCTGACCAGCAACTGAATGCAATGCCACAGAGAGTCTCTCCATAGCGTTTTTAAGATTCACTGCTGTTGGTCTAGCATTTCCTATCCTTGCCGACACCCTTTCAAATTCGAGAACAAAATCACGGGCTTCACTGCATACGAACCTATCCATTAAAACTGCAATACCTATTGCTGCAGCAATACCTATTGCAGGAGCTCCCCTGACCTTGAGGCTTTTAATTGCCTCTTCCAATATCTCCTCATTGTCAATTGACAGGAACTCCTCCCGACCTGGAAGTAATGTCTGGTCAATGATCACCAAGCATTTACTGTTGTTGTCATAACCTACGGAGTCAAAGCCAAACAAATCTTTCATTTGATGTAATTACTTTTTATCAAGTTCATAAGCTCCAATTGTGCAACAGTCAGTTGAACCGGAGAAGAACCTCTGCTTACAATCAAATGCATGGCCAAACACTGCCTCTCCATAATTTCACTCCTCCACATGGCCTCTTGCAGTGTGCCACCGCATGTGATTATGCCGTGGTTTCTCAACAAAAACGCCAGTGTCGAGGTTGAATGAAGAGTTAATTTCTCCGAAAGTGCAGGAGTGCCGGGAATTTCAAAATCAATTATTGCAACCTTTCCTAGCCATATAATACTCTCAGGAGAGAGGGGTTCAAACGGGTTCTCATTGGTAAACGCATATGAGCAACAGTATGGTGGATGAGAATGAATCACAGCATTAATTTGTGGATTTGCCTTGTAAATTGCAAGATGGGACAATAGTTCACTTGATGCAGGCCTGGTGCCATATATTTGTTCCCCGTTCATATTGCACAGAACAATGTCCGAAGGAGTGACATCTCCTTTTGACATCATGGTTGGAGTAGAAAGAATCATCCCTCCGTCAACCCTGACCGACAAATTCCCGCCATTGGCTTCGGCAAAACCTTTTTGATGCAGTATCCGGGAAAAAGAGCTCAACTCCCCGGCCATCTTTTTAAAATCTAAAGGCAACTCTTCCATTAGAGCGATTCAATGAGAGCAGTAATCAGTTTACCCAGTTTTTCCGAGGCTTCGTTGGCTGCTTTCACAACATCATCGCCATCGTTCACAAAGTCATCTGCAAAGCTGAATGCTTCATTTGTAATTACAGAGACACCGAATGTTGGAATATCTGAATGCCTTGCAACAATAACTTCGGGAACGGTAGACATACCTACAGCATCGGCACCTATTGTGCGAAAGAAATTGTACTCGGCAGGGGTTTCGTATGTTGGTCCGGTACCTGCCAGGTAGACACCTTGTTTGAGCTCAATCTTCAAACGGCCAGCTATCTCCTCAGCCCTTTTTATCAGATCTCTGTCATATGGACGTGTCATATCGGGAAATCTGGGACCGAATTCATCCAGGTTTTGACCAATCAAAGGATTGGGCATAAGATTGATATGGTCCTTTAAAACCATCAAATCCCCGACACGGAAACCAGGGTTAACACCACCGGCAGCGTTTGAGACTATAAAACATGAGATTCCAAGTAGTTTCATTACCCTTACAGGAAGAGTGACCTGGTCCATCCCGTATCCTTCGTAATAGTGAAAACGTCCCTGCATTGCCACGACAAATTTCCCGCCTAAATCACCAGCAATCAGGTTTCCTTTGTGCCCCATGGCTGTGGATTTTGCAAAATAAGGTATTGTCGTATATGATATTACAATTTTGTTTGTAATTTTTTCTGCAAGCTCACCAAGTCCGCTTCCAAGGACAATACCTGCAAACGGAGTGCGACCGCCAATTCTTTCCATAACGAAAGCAGCAGCAGTCTTGATCCTGTCCAAATATTCTTCTTTCATATCCATTTCTTTTTCAAATTCAAAAATAAAAAATTATAATAACTTCCGGTACAATCTGTTTACGTTGAAAAGTATCTCCTCTTCTCCGATTACATTTCGGTTTTGCATCAGCACTTTACCATTGCACAAAACGGTATCTACGCACGAACTGTTTGCCGAATAAATCAGGTTCGCATAAAAATCTATATTGGGGGTAAATGCATAATTTTCGATATCAATCAGAGATATATCGGCCAAAGCTCCCTCTTTGATAACACCGGCATCTATTCCGAGTGCGATTCCACCATTCTTGGTTGCCAAGTCCATAAGCTCGTTCATTGGCATTGCACTTGGATCACCTCTCCATCCCTTTTGAAGCAAAGCTGTAGTCTTCATGGTTTCCAGCATATCCAGGTTATTGGACGACGCACACCCATCCGTTCCCAAGGTTACGACAACACCAGCTTCTAGGAACTCCTTGTATCTAAACTTATACCCCGATGCAATCTTTAAATTTGAATTAATATTGTGGACTACTTTGACACCTCTTTTAGCGAGGATCTGCATATCATTGTCATCTATCCAGAGACAATGTGCCGCAATAACATTAGGACCAAGCAGCCCAATCTTATCCAAATAGGCCGTGGGTGTAAGTCCGTGCTTTTTAATGGAATCCATATTCTCTTTTTCGGTTTCCGAAATATGGATATGCACAAGTAAATTCCTCTCCTTGGCAAAATTGCTGCCCCATTGCAACATATGTTCCGATACACTGTAAGGGGCATGGATGCCTACAGCAAACGTATTGAGTGCTCCCCAGGATTTTGATTTTTCCCAGGCAAGTGTGCAATCTTCTTTGATTTTCTCCCATTTGGAACTGTCATTCAGATCCAAAATGACAAATGGCTGAACAGACCTCAGTCCCATCTCTTCTGCAGCCTTTACGGCAGCATCCAGGTTCCAGTACTGGTCGTTAAAGCAGGTGGTACCTGTTTTTAGCATTTCCAGGCAAGCAAGTTTAGTACCCCAGTAAACCAACTCGTCATCCAGTTTTTTTTCAGTTGGCCAAATCTTTTCGAACAGCCACTCCATCAAAGTCATATCCTCTCCAATCCCTCTCATAAGGGTCATTGCTGCATGAGTGTGCATATTTATAAAGCCAGGAATCGCAGCTTTGCCTTTTCCGTTTATCACTGTTGTTGCTGAGGTATCCAGATTGTTTCCAATACTTTCTATCCTTTGGCCTTTTACATGAATATCCTTGGTGACACCGTCCAGCAAAACCCCTTTGATCAATATGTTTTGTTCCATATTTTTTTTCATAATTCCACAAATTTAATCATTTTACAGCTCTTAGAAAAAGTAAAATAATATTTAATGGTAACTTTGCAAAAAAATGAAAGTCCTCTGGCTTGACATAAACTCCTCCTACTCTCACTCTTCCCTTGCAATTCCTGCAATGGACGCCCAACTAAGTGCCTCAGTCAAGGAGATGCATTCATGGGAAATTCTGAGCGGCAGCCTTAAAATGGGAATCAGTTGGTTTACCCAAAGAGCAGTTGAATACTCCCCCGATATAATCCTTTCTACACTTTGGCTGTTCAACCATTCGTTTGCAATGGAGGTACTCTCCAGGGTACACTCCCTTATCCCGGGTGTCAGGATTGTACTTGGTGGCCCGGAGTTCCTGGGAGAAAACGAAGGTTTCCTGATTAAAAATCGTTTTATAGAAGCTGTTTTCCGAGGCGAAGGAGAGGAGGTTTTTCCGGAGTTTGTAAAACGCATGGGAGACCTTACACATTGCTATGAAATGGATGGATTTTGCTATCTTGATAAAAACGGAAAATACAGGGACAATGGTACGGCTCAGGTCAAATCCTTCCACAAGCTATTACCTCCTGAACAATCCATTTACTTCCCATGGGACAAACCTTTTGTGCAACTGGAGACCTCCAGGGGATGCTTCAACAGGTGTGCATTTTGCATCAGCGGCAATCAAAGGATTATCGACGAAGTGCCTTTGGCTGAGATGGAAATACGGATAGAAAAGATACACAAAAGAGGTATCAAAGAGATCAGGATCCTGGACAGGACCTTTAATGCCAACACTATAAGGGCTTCTAAAATGGTACGGCTATTTTCTAAATACAACGGTGAAATTGAATTCCATACAGAGATACACCCATCTTTTATGGAGAGCGAATTTAGGGATTCCATAGAAAAAGCACCTGCAGGAACACTGCACTTTGAAGCTGGGATTCAAAGTTTCCAGGAAAAAACCCTGGCAAGTTGCAACCGTTACGATAAAAAAGAGAAAACCATAAATGGAATCAAATATTTAAGCTCCCTGGAGAAACACCAGGTTCATACAGATCTGATTGCTGGTCTCCCCTTTTATACTTACCAACAATTGATAGATGATTTGCATATACTCATAGAAATCAATCCCGCCGAAATACAACTTGAATCCCTGAAGTTGCTTCCCGGTACAGAGCTCAGGAAAAAAGCAGGAGAATATGGCATAAAGTTTTCCCAGCTACCTCCTTACGAAGTCTTGGAAACCCCCGATATCTCACACACAGGTTTAATAAAAGCCCACTTTTTATCAGTAATTATCGACCTCTACTACAACAACCCAGAGTGGAGAGGACTATTAACCGGACTGGTAAAGAGGAACAATTTCTTTCTAGAGAAGTTTACAGATCATTTTTTTTATGCCGCCTACGGTAAATCTCTAAACAATGAAAACAAAGGGTTGATTATCTGGAATTTTTGCAATAGTTATTTTCCAGCCGAAACCGAAGCTGTATCAATTAAATGGATGGAAATCGGACTCTCATTCACAAAAGGTCCGGGAGCAGAGTCAATCCCATGGAAATACAGTGATATGCTGCACAATCCTCTTTTTGATAAGGGATCCAGGGAACACACTTACAGATACCTGGAATATCCTGGGCGCAGACATTGGTTTTCCTACAACAGAAAAACTAATAGTTCTAAATCATTAGCAAAATTTACTGAATTATTTTAATCATATCTGCCTCTTTTAGTTGCTTTTTATTATATTTGCAACCAAAATTCAAAATATGATTACCAAAGAGTTAATCTCTCCCCGCAGTATTGTAGTGGTCGGAGGGTCCCAGGACCTTCACAAACCTGGAGGCAATGTCCTCAACAACCTGATAGAAACCGGTTACAAAGGCAAGTTATACGTTGTCAATCCCAAAGCAGATATTATTCAGGGCATAAAATGCCATAAATCAATCGAAGAGTTGCCACAGGTAGATCTTGCAATACTCTCCATACCTGCTGCAATGTGTCCTGGGTCTGTTGATACTCTTTGCAGCAAAAAAGGGTGCAAGGCAGTGATTGTATTTTCGGCTGGTTTCCACGAAGATGGTCCGGAAGGTGCCGCTTTGGAAGAGGAGTTGGTAGCTATCACCAACAGGAACGGGGCAACCCTAATCGGGCCAAACTGTATTGGAGTGATGACTCCCGGCTATGCCGGAGTGTTTACAAAACCAATTCCTTCACTTGATCCGCTCGGAGTAGATATAATATCGGGCTCTGGAGCTACTGCTGTCTTCATAATGGAGGCATCCATGCAGTTAGGGTTAAGGTTTTCATCTCTTTTTTCAGTAGGTAACAGTGCCTCCACCGGTGTAGAAGAGGTTCTTGAATATATGGACAACACTTACCAGCATGGTAAAAGCTCTCCTGTTAAAATGCTGTATATAGAAAGCATCAGCAAACCCGAAAAAATGTACAAACATGCCAGATCTTTGGTAGGGAAAGGAGCCAGCATTGCCGCCGTAAAATCGGGTTACAGCGAGGCCGGGAGCAGGGCCGCCTCTTCACATACCGGGGCAATGGCATCACCGGACAAAGCTGTGGATGCTTTGTTCAAAAAAGCAGGTATAATACGTTGCTACAACCGACAAGAACTTATAACCACGGCAGCTGTCTTGTCGTATCACAAACCAAAAGGCAACAAAGTAGCCATTATCACACATGCGGGCGGACCTGCTGTAATGCTAACCGACACCTTATCTGTCAATGGTATATCAATCCCCGAAATCAAAGGAGAAAAAGCAGAACGTCTTCTTGAGAAGCTTTTTCCAGGTTCTTCGGTCTCAAATCCAATTGACTTCCTGGCTACCGGTACTGCACAACAACTTGGGGAGATCATAGATGCTTGTGAAAATGACTTCGATGTCGATTCAATGGTTGTGATATTTGGCTCTCCGGGATTAACAGAGGTTTACGATGTATACGAACTCCTGAGCGAGAAAATCATGAGTTGCAAAAAACCAATTTATCCGGTACTCCCATCTGTTGTAAATGTCAAGGATGAGATTGCTGAATTTCAAAAAAGAGGAGGGATCAGCTTTACCGACGAAAGCGGTTTGGGCCTTGCTTTGGCCAGGGTTCTTAAGAACTCTGTCCAACAAAGAGATGAGGAATTACCACCGGTTGATAACAAACTGGTCCGTTCTGTAATTGAGAATTGCCAGAACGGGTACCTATCTCCCGAAGATGTCCAGAAATTACTTGATGCCGCCGGAATTAACAGGGCCCGTGAAGCCGTTGCACATACTGTAACCGAAGTGAGGAAGCGAGCAAAAGAGATTGGTTATCCATTGGTTATGAAGGTAGTTGGTCCGGTTCACAAATCTGATGTAGGTGGAGTTGTTTTGGACGTTACCGACGAGGAGACCTTGGTGCANNGAGTTCCAACGTATGATTAAAATACCACAGACTACATCAATTTTACTACAGCCAATGCTTAGCGGTACCCAACTCTTTATTGGTGCCAAACGGGAAGATGGCTTCGGACATTTGATAATGTGTGGGCTGGGAGGCATCTTTGTGGAGGCAATCCAGGATATTACCACAGCTCTTGGCCCCATATCCAAGGTTGAGGCAGAATCCATGGTAAGGTCGCTAAGAAGCTATAAACTTATTGAGGGAACAAGAGGGCAAGAGGGTGTAAACCAGTTTCTATTTTGCGATTCCATCCGGAGGGTNNTCTGCCCTGTGCAATTCTGCTCCCGAAATTTTTGAAATGGACCTGAATCCTCTGCTTGGAAATCCAAGACAGGTTATAGCAGTGGACGCCAGGATAAGGATAGAAAAGTAGCCAACAGAAAATGAAAAAGGATTATAAAGAAAAAATTAAAGGAATGACTCCCACCACAAAGGGTTTTATCCTAATTATCATAATTTTAGTATTGGGTATACTCTTCAGGTGGAATTTCATTATTAACGAAATCGTAGAT
>WARP01000568.1_pt2 | contig 19070 bp, 14 predicted proteins | sample 4769151 | NCBI WGS metagenome assembly WARP01 (sample SAMN08893023, study PRJNA449175) | gut metagenome | isolation source: rumen sample fed with dry roughage | host: cow | place: India: Nagpur | collected 2016
ACCAAGTTCGAAAGCCTTGAGGCAGTGAGGCAGAAGGTGGATGAGGATGTGCTGTATGTGATGGGCAAGAACCTGCTGTAGCTGCTTGTGCTGGACGTCTGACTATTCTCATGATACCGTCTAGTCAGAGGTTTTGTGCAGAATGTCTGATTTGTATAATTATGGTTCTTTTACGATGCCGGGAGAGTCCGGGTATGAAGAGCTGACCTTGCAGTTGGCTAAGAAGTGGGGCTCGGATGTCATCCGCGATTGTGATGGCACCAAGCTTTCTGATCAGCTGCTTTCTGCAGGGATGGATGTGTATTCCACCATCTGCATCATTCGTGAGCACAATGCGTTTATCAATGAGCATCCAGAGTACCAGCAGCAGGTCTTTTTAGAGAGTGAGCGTGTGCTTGCCACCTCCTCTGCTGTTTCCATTACTCTTCTGTCCGGATACTTTGCCAAACAGTTTTCCGTGAACAAGGAATCAACATCCTATTGGCAGGTCTATGATAGGACCACTGATACTGTGGTTCCACGCGTCAATTGGGCGTTTGATGCAGCAAGTGATAGCGTCACCATCCAGGGTACTACGCAATGGCACCATTACAGTGTAAACTTCCTGGCCTTCCGTATCTGGGAAGAGATAAACATGTACAACCATGTGACCAACAGCTGGGAGAAGGAGCCGCTCAAGCAGCTCGATCCCCGCTATCCCGAGGTGCAGGAGTATCTGCGCTCATGGTTGACTACATGGTGTGAAGAGCATCCAGAGACTGATGTAGTGCGGTTCACCTCCCTGTTTTACAACTTTGTCTGGATCTGGGGCGGTGATGAACGCAATCCCTTCTTGTTCACCGACTGGGCTTCCTATGATTTCACTGTCAGCCCTCTTGCCCTTGATCAGTTTGCTGCGGAGTATGGGTATAGACTTACCAGTGAAGACTTCATCAACCAAGGGTATCGCAATCCCAACCATATTGCTTGGAAACAGAAAATGGTTGACTACCTGTGGTTCACCAACCGCTTCGTCTGCTCGTTTGCAAAGGAGCTGGTGGACATTGTCCACCGCTACGGCAAAAAAGCCTATGTGTTTTATGATGACAGTTGGGTGGGCATGGAACCGCAGTCTGAAGCCTTCGGTGCCATTGGTTTCGATGGGATCATCAAGTGTGTGTTTTCGGCCTTTGAAGTCAGGCTCTGCAGCGCAGTGCCTGGCAGGTTGACCCATGAGTTGAGGCTCCATCCTTATCTCTTCCCTGTAGGGTTGGGGGGAGCCCCAACCTTCAAGGAAGGAGGAAATCCCGCCCTCGATGCTCAGCAGTACTGGGTGCACGTTCGAAGGGCTTTGCTGCGGGCTCCAATCGACCGTATCGGCTTGGGTGGCCTTCTGCACTTGGTCGAAGGCTTTCCTGACTTTGTGGATGCGATTACCGATATTGCCAAGCAGTTTCGGATGATCAAGGAATTGCACCAGAGGTCATCGGTCTACAAGGAGAATCTAAAGGTGGGAATTCTGACCAGCTGGGGAAAGCTGAGGACCTGGACGTGCGGCGGCCACTTTCACGAACACCCTGACTTGGATTTGATCAACATCCTCGAAAGCCTGGCTGGCCTTCCCTATGAGGTTGAGTTCCTGAATTTTGACGAGGTAACCAAAAACAACCTCGAATCGATTGATGTTCTCATCAATGCAGGTTTTGCCGGAAGCAGCTGGAGCGGGGGAGAGCATTGGAAGGATGACAAGGTAGTGACGACACTTACTGAATGGGTGCATGGCGGTGGTGTTTTTATGGGAGTTAATGAGCCTTCAGCAGTACAGGGGTATGCAAACAACCTCAGGATGGCACCTGTTCTTGGCATCGATGTTGATGATGGCAGGCGTTTGTGTCATGGGCTTTGGAAGTTTGAGCAAAAAGAGTCGCAAGTGAAACTGGATATTCGTAAGAAAGACGGGGTGTACCTGATCGATGGTGATACCATCGTCCTCCAGGAAAAGGACAATCTTCCTGTGGTGACCGAACGTTCTTTCGGCAAGGGCAAGGGTATTTACCTCAGTGAGTATCGATATAGTCCTGAGAATACATTTGCGTTGCGTTCAATACTTGAACAGGGTAAGCTNNAGAGAGTCTTTTCTGCACGGACAATCCCTTGGTTGACTGTGCATACTTCCCTGAAGCAAAAGCGTTGGTGTTGGCCAATGGGAGTGGAGACAGGCAATACATCCAAGTACAAAAAGAAAGTAAGTATTTCCAACTAACACTTGATGGATTTGAGATGATGGTAGTATGAATAGCGATCATAACCACATGAAAGATTCATCCATTGCAAATTCTGTCGCAGTCATGGTGCAACAGATATTGCTTCTCACGATGCTACTGGTTTCGATTTATATGCATGCCCTCGAGCCGCCAATACTCTCAACAGTGGTAGGTTTGTCTTCATTAATGATTGTAGCTCTATCAATTTGCTTGTATAGAAATACAATTACTCGGTTTGAACTGACAACACTAATTGCTGTACTTTTCTTATCACTCTACGCTCAGTTTTTTAGCCAGAAGGGTGCGTTTGCATTTTATATTGTTCTATCGTATATGTTTCTTGGTTTTAGCTTTGGCTTGACACTAAGGCATGGTCGATTTAATAGATGGGTGCTCCATGGATTCGGCTATGTAGCTCTTTTGCCTTTTGTCTATGGGTTTTTCATCATGGGTATTGATCTTCGTCGAGGAGGCGAGTTTCTTGGAATGAATCGAAACACCATTCCTCGATTGTTGTTTATGAGTTCCTCATTGGTTTTCGTTGTTCAGTATAGACAAAAGCAACGCCCTGATCTTCTGCTTGCTGCTTTGACAGTTCTGTTTTGCTTCTTATCGCGTAGCAGGGCAGGCTTACTGATCTCCAGTGGCCTTTGCATCTTGGTGCTCCTGCAAGGGTATGTCCATATCCCTATTCGCACATGGCTGCAAGGTCATCGGTTCCTGGCAATCTTGCTTGTGCTTATAGCACTTCTCATTTTGTTTTTTGCAGGGATGTATTTGTTTGAGAACTCCCGATTGGAGACTCAGGGTCTTGATAGCAATGGCAGGCAGGAAATTCATATACAGTTTTTGCATGAGTTAACCCCTCAAAGAGTACTTTTGGGGTATAGACCTGCAGTACTGGATGGAATCGGTCTTCATTCTTCTTATCTGACACTCTTATCTATGTTCGGTATCTTCTCAGCTGCTGTAGTATTATGTCTAGTATATTCAGCCTTCCGCTTAGCTAAACAATCAATATTCCTATTTGGGTTACTTTTGCTCTATGGTGTCTACTCTTTAGTGGAATCGTTGTCTCCTTTTGCAGAAGGTGATGTATTATTTATAGCGTTGGTGTTCTGTGCTCAACAAGTAAATATAAACAATTCTGCAAGGGGAGTGTGATTCATAAGGGTTTGGCTGCTTCTCTCACCGAAAGCAACCAATCATATCGAAGCTATTTTCTGGTTGATATTTACATTTTTCGGTACTTATAGTATGTACTGAGAAGCAAGGGATTTGGTAAATACATGAATGTATGATATCGTAGTGATAAAATGAAACAAAATAATCAAGCGATATGTAAAAGAAGTGTGATTGTTATTCCAGGACTCTCTTTTGGCGGTGCTGAGCGTGTTACTTCTTTTCTCTCAAATTATTTTGTTGAACATGGAAGGGAAGTTCATATCATCGCTCTCTCAAAAGGGAATCATGCCTATCCAATATCCTCTTCAGTTATACTGCATGAAATTGATATCTCTCAAAAGAATAATAATATTGTTAGATATGTCTATCTGATACTCAAAATCCGGAATTCCATCAGGGAGATTCAACCAACATCCATTCTAGCGATGATTTCCTATGCTGCATCCCTGACAGCGGTAGCTGCTTTAGGCTTGAAGATTCCTCTTATTGTCTCCGAAAGAAATGATCCAAACACTTCTAAAACTTTCAGCAACAGGGCAAAGAGAGTTTTTTATTTTGTACATCGATATCTAGCTACCAAAGCAGTTTACCAAACACCAAGTGCTCAATCCTATTATTTTAAGAAACCCAATGAGAAGGCTGTTATTATTCCCAACCCTCTCTATCTTGAGGATATGCCAAAGCCAAATCAGGGATTGGTTAAGAGTGGAAAAATCATAACAGCAGGCAGATTGACGAAACAGAAGAATCATAGAGTTCTCATAGAAGCCTTTGCTGATATACATAAGATGTACCCCAAATATACTCTTTGGATTTATGGAGAAGGAGAAGAAGAAGATAATCTGAGGCAATGCATCTCAGATCTTATGTTGGAAGGCTCAGTTTTTCTTCCTGGGAACGTCTCAGATATATTTGCACGAATGCAAGAGGCAGAATTGTTTGTCATGTCATCTGATTACGAAGGAATGCCAAATGCGTTGATAGAGGCTCTAGCTATGGGACTTCCTTGTATAACTACCGATTACAGTGAGGGTAGGGGTACTGTAATTGAACATGAGAAGAATGGACTGGTTGTTAAACGGAGAAATCGAGAAGATCTTATTCGTGCTTTGCTGAAGATTATTGAAAATGAAGCATTCGCAAGAAGCTTAGCCACAAATGCTGTCATCATAAGAGAAGAGCTTGATAGTATTTCCATTTGTAGCAGATGGCTGTGGACAATCGAGAAAACAGAAGAGTTGTACTCTTATCGAAGCTAACAGAAGTACTGGTTATAGTGAGGACTGATTAATGTACAACAGAAAAGTAACTGGACAAGAATTGAGAGACATACAGCTTCAAATACTTGATGCTATAGTTTCATACTGTTCAGTGAACGGATTGACCTATTTCCTTTCACATGGAACGTTGATTGGAGCTATTCGTCATAATGGATACATTCCTTGGGATGACGATATCGATATCGCCATGCCTAGATATGATTATGAACAACTACTACAATCATTTTCTCATGAAAAGATTGCTCTCTATTCTTTTAAGCATAGTAATCACTGCCGTTATCCGTATACAAAAGCTTACGATCTGAAAACTTCAGTATTTGAAGGTGGGTTTCAGAAGCATAGTGAATATGGGGTGAATATTGATATCTTTCCCTACGATTACTTACCGAATGATCGGGGAGAACGACAAAGGTTGATAAAGAAAGCTCATTTTTGGCAATTAGTTTTAAAAGTAAAGCTTTCAAGAGTATCTCGAATTATGACGTTGAAACAGAATTTCATCATATTTTTTGGAAAGATGTTACTTTTTCCGATTAAACCATGTGTTTTTGTGAAGAGGATAAACAGAGTTGCAGCAACTTGTATCAACGAAACCCAAACTTTAGGGTGTTTGGTCTGGGGGTATGGTGAAAGAGAGACAGCTGATGCTGCATCGCTAAAAGCGACAGAGCTCATGCAATTTGAAGATCGCCAAGTCGCAGTTCCTTGTGGATATGATGCCCTATTGAGGTCAATGTATGGATCATATTGGGAACTTCCTCCAGTAGAAAATCAAGTAACGCATCATGATTTTGTAGCATATTGGAATGAATCATAACATATCTGCCATTGAAGTTCTAAGGTAAGCAAGTCATACTTATAGAAGCATTCAAGTTTAAGAGATGTTTTGATAAGTTTGGAGAATACTGTGCATTTTAGTATATTGATACCTGTATATAATGTAGACAAATACCTGAACCGGTGTCTGCAATCAGTGCTTGCTCAAACATATAAAGATTTTGAGGTGATATTAGTTAATGATGGGTCAACTGATAATTCTTCCCAAATATGTGATTACTATAGAGAGGCCTATCCAAGTATCTTTAAGGTTATTCATAAAGAGAATCAAGGGTTGGTGAGTGCAAGAAGAGTTGGGTTGTCGAGCGCTAGAGGAGAATTTGCTTGTTTTCTCGATTCTGATGACTACTGGGAATCAAATCTTCTAGAGCAGGTAAGTATAACTATTGAGCAGTATAATCCCGATGTTATTGTATTTGGGAATATGCTGGTTGGACCCGATGGATCGATTCTTTCTTCTCGGTATCCTGAATTTGAGAAGGTACTTTACGAAAAAGAAGATTTGTTTATTTTGAAAAGACTTCTTGTAGAAGGTACAAAGCTTAATCAACTTTGGAAAAAAGTTGTCCGATTATCCATAATTGATAGAGAGGAAGATTATTCATCCTTTTACCATGTATCCAGCGGAGAAGATCAGTTGCAGACACTTCCTATGATGGATCGTGCCTCACGAGTAGTAATCCTGAATCAATGTCTCTATAACTATTGCATTAATGATGGGAGTATTACCCAGTCAAGATTGACTTTAAAGCACATTGAATCATTAGTTAGCGTATATCGAGAGTTGGGTTTTTACTCAAGTCGTTGGGGGATAGAACCTACTGTCTATCAGCAGCGCTTTGCGAATATTCTGATTATATTGCTCAAGAACATGATCATTTTTAGGTTTGGCCCCAAGGCTTATACAAAAGAGGAAAGGGAGAATATTTTTAAAAGGTGCGAGCAAGAAGATTTTCGGTCGTATCTTGTATTATATAAACCTATAGATATCGAGTTATCATATAGATTACTAATTAATGCAATGCAAGCAGAGCAAAGGAGGCTCGTCCAACTGAGTTTACTCTGTATAGGAACTGCTTATTATGGGAAGAAGCAGATGAAAAAGGTGGTACAATCAATAGGGAGTAAACATTCATGCGAACCAAGAACGTAGTCTATGGCTCATTAGCTACAGGTTTGCTGAGTCTCGTAACACTACTCTCAGGCCTTATAATTCCAAGGCAAATAATCTTAGTTTATGGATCAGAGATTAATGGAATTTCGAATGCAATAACCCAATTCATCTCATATTTTAATTTGATCGAGGCAGGCCTTGCCGGTTCAGCAATCTTTGCTCTTTACAAGCCCTTTGCTAACAAGGACGTTAAGGGAATCAATGGTATTCTAAGCGCATCAAAATTGTACTACGAGAAAGTTTCCTTCCTCTTTGCTTGTAGTGTTCTGGTTTTTTCCTTTGGATTCTCTTTTCTTGGGAACAGCCCCCTCTCAAGACTCGAGACATTCTTCCTTGTTTTGGCAATTGGCCTCAGTGGTGTTCTTCAGTTTTCTACGATGTCGAAGTATCGCGTGTTGCTCACTGCAGCTCAGAAGACATATGTAGTTGCCTATGCTACTAGCTTCAGTATCCTCATAAAAGTAATCGTGCTCTATGCTGCAATCTATCTTAGAGTGGGTATCATTGGGATTAAACTACTTACGGGTTTAACTATATTGGTTCGATCAGGAATTCTTTATTGGTATGTACGGAAGAAATTTCCGCACATCGATTATTCTGCCAACCCGAGACCTGATGCATTGCAACAACGAGGTGATGTCTTGCTGATGCAGATTCTGAACTCAGTCCACCATGCCTTTCCTGCTGTGGCCATGACGATAACTGGAATCCCATACACTGATATAAGTGTATATACGGTTTATATGTCGGTAGTTTCAGGTGTTAGAAGTATTGTTCAAATCATGCTCAATGGATCAATTTATTCCTCATTTGGAGAGTTATTGGCTAAAAAAGAGTACGCAACGTTACAGCGAGCTTTAGCAGACTTTGAGAATATCTGCTACCTTGTCATGGCCATACTTTTTAGTTGTTTATTCGTTCTATTCATTCCCTTCTTGCAAGTCTATACGATTGGCATGACAGATGGTAATTACCTACGGCCGAATCTTGCTTACCTGCTCTCTTTTAGTTTATTCATTTCCGTCATTCGGTATCCTTTGTCTTCCATGATTCAAGCTGCGGGCCATTATAGGGAAACTCGAATGCGAACAATAATTCAATCTTTGGTAGCAGTCGTTGGAGCTTTTATTTTTGCCAAACCTTTTGGAATGTTTGGAATCATAATGGGGCTGATTCTATCAGATATCTATCGAACGATTGACGTTCTTTGGTACGTTCCTCATAGAATTACTCATACCTCAGCATTCCGCTCCGTCTACAGAATTATACTTACAGCATTATCGATGGTAGTTGCGGTATATATAGGAAATGCTATGCTTGTAGACGTTCCATCATCATATTTACAATGGCTGCTTGTTGCGATAAAAGTAGGGGTTGTATGTACTGTTTCTGCGGTCTTTATTCTTTCTATTGGTAATTTTTTGGAAATGAAACTCGTCTTTACCCGTTTGGTCTCGATAGTGAGGAGACAAAACAGATGATTCAGCTATCAGCAAGGCAGATTCAACGAATAGAAACCGATATGCTCTCTTTCATCGCTTCAGTGTTGAATGCACATGATATTCCTTGGTATGTGCTCTATGGTACAGCGCTTGGAACAGTCAGGCATGGAGGGAGTATCCCGTGGGATACAGATATTGATATCGGTATCCCGTATTTGTTCCTTGATTCAGTAATTCAAAAATTGCAAGAGAGCCTACCAAAACGATATTCGGTACTTACCTATAGAAATGATTCCAAATACGTGTTGTTGTTCCCCAGGGTATCCATAACTGGTTTTCGGTACAGTCATGTACACATAGATATCTTTCCGATCATTGGATCAGCAGAAGGTGCTCGTGAAAAGAGTCTACAAGTCACACGATTAGACAGTCTTATGCATCAATTTGAGATTAAGAAGCATATTCGGGTCTATGCCAAATCACGATTACGGCGAGCTGTTAAGAAAATTATTCAGGAAGTGCAGCAATTCTTACTCTTTCGGTCAGCATTATCAATCATACAAGAATTTGAGCAGATTTGTAAAAAGTACCCATTTGATGAAGCTTCGTCTGTGCATGTCGTCTGCCCATGTTATGGTGCGAAAAATATCATTCCACGGCACTGGTTAGGTGATGGAACTAGAATGCTGTATGAAAATGTTGAAGTTTTGGTACCTAGAAAATATGAGTTATATTTGGAGCACTATTATCATGATTATAAGACTCTTCCCAGTAGTGAGGAGCAGAAGAAGGGGCTAAATAAAATCTTGGAGATGCCTCAAGCAATATGGGAGCAGATAAGTTTAATTCTTGACTCTTAACTTTTCTCTTTCCAAGGACTGTTTGGAAGATTGATATATGATCCTAAAAGCAACCCAAAAGACTCGGGATTGAACTTCTCCCACCCTGAACCGTGATAGAAGGTGAGTTCTCCAAAATAGATGTTTTGATGGAAGGTATAAAGATCCACACGGACATGAGGAAAATCACATGCAAGTTTTTCTGCGAGTGTTATCATGGTATCAAGTACTTTAGGTCTTGGAATAGTTGTTAAAGGGTCACTTCTATACTCTATTTCATAGGGTAGAAAGTTCCAGTTCGTATCGTAAAGATTTCTTGTATGGCTTGAGAACCGGTTGAAATCCACTTGGATAATCTTAGCTTTACCATGAAAACAGAAGAATTTATAATCCTTCAACTCATATCCGGATTCATCAGTTAAATACTTTTCGCAAAGTATTCTTGGTACTAACTTTTTATATGGCCATTCTCTGCCTGAATAATAGAAGTTAGTATTAAAAGAACGTTGTAAGATTTTCTTTGCCACAGTGATGTTAAATTTCGATTTATCTGTACAGATAACCACTCCTCCTGAGTCATGATTGGTTTTGAGTACGAAGGAATTGGGAAGCAAAGAGAAATCAATAGAGTCTGGAGATTCATAAAGGGCTATCAACGGAATAAGGTACTCAGAGCCAATCGTAGATGCCACAAAGTCACGTACAGCAATTTTATCAACAAGCTTAGGTAAGCGTGCGTCGTGATAGTTAAGTTTTAGCCATTGGATTTTCTCATTAAAAGATTTGGGGTTCTGAAGATTAAGACTTTTCCCAGTTTTATACCGATATTTATTTATGACATATACATCTGAGGAAACTCTTTTGCCAAGTGATGACTTAATAAGAAAGTAAGAGTAATAGAGCCAGGGCTTCCTGATAATTTTCCTAAAATCAGAATACTTAATCAACTTCTTACTCATTGTATGCATGATATTGAATTTCAACAGTTAGGTAAAGGTTTGGGGTTGCATCGATAAATCTTGCGAATTCGCCTTGCTCAGTGTTAGGATTCGAGTCTATACTCTACAATGATTGTGAGCAATACATGGGATAATTGACAACTATTCACATTCAATGAAATGGTAATAATCACAGTTTGCAGGAGATGATATGGGTTTACTCTATACACTCGCTATTTACCCAATAGAATCACTCATCGAGGTACTCTATATCACGATTCATAAAATGTTTGAGAACCAAGGAATTGCTATTATTGGTCTCAGCTTTGCAATGAGTGTTCTAACATTTCCTTTGTATCAAATTGCCGAATATCTTCAGAAAAGAGAACGTGATTGTAAAAACCTTCTTCGACCAAAAATTGAACGGATAAAGGCTGTTTTTTCTGGGGATGAACGTTTTATGATTCTGGCAACACTATACAGACAGCATAAGTATCACCCGATATATGTTTTAAGGAGTTCGTTAGGATTATTGATCCAAGTACCATTTTTTATAGCAGCCTATCAATTTTTATCTCATATGGAAGCATTGCAAGGTTCTCAGTTTTTACTTATCGCTGATCTGGGGGTATCCGATCAATTAATAAAAGTTGGAAATATTTCTGTTAATCTTCTTCCTCTATTGATGACTTTATGTAACCTTTTTGCTGGCTTTTTCTATACACAAGGCTTCCATAAGTCGGAGAAAATTCAACTTTATGGAATGTCTCTTCTATTTTTGGTAGTATTATATCAATCTCCAGCAGCATTGGTTCTCTATTGGACATTAAATAATCTCTTTTCATTAGTGAAAATATTACTCACTAGAATGAGCGATCCTTGGAAAACTCTTCATATATCAGCATCGGTACTCAGTATAATTGGATCAATTGTTATTATTGTTGTTAATCCTTGGATTGTTCTTTCAAAGATATTATTATTAATTGTTGTTTGTTTATGTATTGTATTCACTCCTTGGTTGAGTAAAGTATGTAAATTTTTATTTGGATACTTTCTTGAATCTTTACGTACGCGAAAGAAGGATCGGAATATATTATTCGGATTATCCCTGTTCACACTTTTGATGGCTTGCGGTTTTTTAATTCCCACAAATTTAATTGCATCCTCTCCAATTGAGTTTTCATTTGTTGGCAATATTGACAATCCATTACAGTTTGTCGGAAATACATTTACGATAGTCTTGGGGATGCTTGGCATATGGATACCAGTCCTCTACCTTCTCTTTGGAGATCGGGTAAAAACGATATTCGCTTTCATTTTCTCCACTGTATCTCTGATTGCATATGCAAATCTATTTTTCACAAATTATGATGTTGGTACAATTAATCAATTATTACAAATTGAGGATCTTGAAAGGGTTTTCCCTTCTAAAAACTTGGTTTTTCTTGGTTTAATTCTCATTGTAATTATTATGAGTATTGTTTTAGCGGTAATTAAATTTGGAAAAACGAAATGGTTAGTCAGTCTTATGGTAATAATCGGCATGTCTTCTCTTAGTGGAGGAGTCTTTAATTCAGTTAAGATTCAAAAGGAATACTCTGTTTTTAAAAAAAGTGTAGATCAACAATCAGAAAGTACCGTAAATATCAAAGAGGATCTTAAACCGATATATACACTTTCCAGAACTGGGAAGAATGTATTTATTCTTATCCTTGATAGAGCCGTAAGCTCGTACTTCCCTATGGTGATGGAAGCACAGCCTGGTCTACGTGATTCCTACAAAGGTTTTGTGTATTATCCAAATACTGTTTCTTCAGGAGCCTATACGATTACAGGAACTCCTCCCTTGATGGCAGGGTATGAGTACACTCCAGACAAGATGAATCTTCGTACAAGCGAACGCTTGATGGATAAACATAATGAAGCTTTGGTAATGCTGCCAAGTAATTTTCTTGAAGCAGGTTATGCAATTACCATAACTGATCCCCCATTACCTAACTATCAATGGGAAGGGGATTTGTCTCCATTTAAGGCGTATCCACAAATGAAGGTTGCCCAATTGGAAGGAGATTATAACCAAGTTTTCTTTAATCGATATCCTGAGCAACTAAATTCTCTTGAGGATGCAAGTATATATATAAAAAAGTATCTTCCACGTTTTAGCCTTTTTAAAGTTATGACTCCACTTTTTAAACCTATCGTGTATGATGAGGGGAAGTATCTTTCCACAGTTACTTTTAAGGATAGATATTGGCGATTTGTAAAAGCGTATTCACAGCTGTATCTATTCAATGACTTGACGGAAATCGTAGAAAGCGGAAATACATTCACGATAATGCATAACAACACAACACATGAACCAGTATTCCTAGAGGCACCTATGTATGAGCCAAAGAAAGTGTTAACAAATACTACGTCGCCATTAACTGGGATTTCGGAGGCAACAGAGTTTGATGTGACCATGTATCATGTGAATGCTGCAGCTTTGCTAAAAGTTGGAGAATGGCTTGATCATTTGAAGAAGTCGGGTGTGTATGATAATTCCAGGATAATCATACTTTCTGATCATGGACGCGATGTCTATACTACTGCATTTGCTTCTTTCAGCAGAAATCAGCGAGAATATGCACATTTCAATGCATTGCTTTTAGTAAAAGATTTTAAAGCAAATGAGGAGTTAAAAACTGATATGAAGTTTATGACGACCTCAGATACACCTCTGCTTGCATTAAAAAACCTAGGAGTGTCGGAAAAAAATCCTTTTACAGGGAACAAGCTGTCTGAGATGGTTGATAAGAGTTCGGTTGGGATGTATTACACTGACTGGAATCCAGTGAAAGGGAACAAATTTGCATTCATCAGTGAGAAGAGCTTTTTTGTCCATGATAACATTTTTGAAGAGGAAAACTGGAGTCCAATAAGATGATAATACAAATAATTTTGGCCGAAGGAAGATGTTGAATGATTGCACTATATATTGATCCAGGAACTGGAAGCATGCTATTTTCTCTTCTTATCGGTTTTGCTACGATATTATATTTCTTTATTAAAGCATTATGGATAAAAATCAGCTTTTTCTTTTCAGGTGGAAAACCAACTCGAGTTGATAGTAAGAAAATCCCAATCGTTATCTATTGTGAACATAAACGATACTGGGGGGTCTTTAAGCCGATCCTTGATGCTTTTGAGAGTAGAATGTCTCCAGTAACCTATTACACATCCTCTGAGGACGATCCGGCTTTCTCTCAGAATTACTCCCATATAACATGCGAATTTATTGGAGTCGGGAACAAAGCTTTTGCAAGATTGAATTTCCTTGAAGCAGATGTCTGTCTGATGACAACGCCTGCATTGGATGTGTATCAACTGAAACGTTCCCCCGGAGTATTGCATTATTCTCATGTTCTACATGCCGTTGGCGATGCGACAGGATATAGAATGTTTGGTTTAGACTATTTTGACTCTGTATTATTAAATGGCAAGTACCAAATTCCTGATATTGTGGAACTCGAGCACCAGAGAGGAACACAACAAAAGGAATTAGTTGTTGTCGGCTGTCCCTATCTGGATGAGCTGTTGAGGAAACGCCAAAGCACCCAACCAAGTAATACTAAGGGGAAAAAATCTGTTCTGGTTGCTCCTTCCTGGGGAGCAAGCGGTATTCTCTTAAAATATGGATCTAAGTTGCTGGACCCACTAGTAACTTCGGGATATCAAATCATCGTACGGCCGCACCCTCAATCACTGCAATCAGAAAAATCGGTTATTGAGATGTTGCAAAGAAAATACGCCGGGTCATCTTCGCTTGATTGGAATTTTGATGCCGATAATTTCAATGCATTAGCTGCAGCAGACATATTAATATCTGATTATTCAAGTGTCATGTTTGATTATGTATTCCTGTTTGATCGACCTCTTTTATACTTGAATGCAGAGTTTGATATCAGACCGTATGATGCAGGAGATTTGGATCACCTCCCATGGAAATTGCGAATTCTGCCTTCAATAGGAGTTGAGCTAAAAGTCGATGATTTTCAGAATATTAAGAATATAATTCATGACTCACTTGAGAGTAAAACTCTTAGTGAAAATCGGAGAATTGCGAAAGAAGAAGCTTGGGAATTTGTTGGTGAGAGTGGGGAACAGATTGCAAGATTCCTTATTGAGAAACAACAAGCATTGCAATAAAGAAAGAGGAACTGACAGCTATGTATGCAATTATTTTAAACTCTGGGAAAGGGTCTCGTTTACAAGAACTTACAACAAACAAACCTAAAGGATTAGTCGACCTTACGACGGACTCTACAATTCTATCGCGTCAGATAGATATACTAACCTCATGTGGGATAGAAAAATTAATTATTACTACCGGGTATCTTGCCGAGCAATTCAAGCAATACTGTTCCAAGCTTTATCCTAATTTGGACATCGAATTCATACACAATGAATTATATGACACAACCAACTATATTGTTTCTCTTAATAAGCTGCAAAGAATAAGCTTTTCTGATTCAGTACTACTGATGCATGGCGATTTGGTTTTTACTCAGGATGTCCTTGCTGATATACTTGGGCAGAGTGGCAGTTGCGTTGTTGTGGATAGTGCATCACCGATTCCTGATAAGGATTTTAAAGCACGCATCGGCTCTGACGGTAGGGTGAAGGAAATCGGAGTTGATGTGTTTGGACCCGATTGTGTTGCTTGCCAGCCTCTCTATAAGTTGGAATTATCAGATTGGCAAGCATGGCAAAATGCCATTAAGAATTGGTGTGATGCTGGCAAAACAAGTGTATACGCAGAGCATGCTCTCAATTCAATTCTTGGTTCCATGCAAATGATGGCATATGATGTAAAAGGCCGCCTCTGCAGAGAGGTGGATACGAAAGAAGATTTGATAGCGGTACAATCCAGCTTGTAAAACGGTATAAGGACAAAAAAATGAAAAAGAAAGTCTATGTGGCGATGAGTGCCGATATAGTACATGTAGGACATGTGAATATCTTACGTAAAGCTCAAGAATTGGGTGATGTATATGTAGGGGTGCTTACCGATGAAGCTATTGCAGAGTATAAACGTTTCCCTTTGATGCCACTTGAACAACGAATGAGCATAATCGGGGCACTGCAAGGAGTCCATCAGGTAGTAGTGCAGAAAAGTTTGGATTATGAGGAAAATTTACGGGCAATTCAGCCTGATTTTGTTGTACACGGGGACGATTGGCGAACTGGAATCCAAAGTGTCATGAGAGAAAAGGTTATTTCAATCTTGCATGAGTGGAATGGTGAACTTATTGAGTATCCCTATACAGAGGGTGTGAGTATCGAAACTCTCCGCAAAGAATTGGATGGGCAGGGAATTTTACCAGAGAGAAGACGGAACCGATTGGTCTCCCTGCTGAAAATCAAGAAAATTGTTCGTGTTCTTGAAGCTCATAACGGCCTCTCTGGTTTAATAGTAGAGAATACAAAGGTAGTGAAGGACGACAGGATAGAGGGCTTTGATGCCATGTGGGTTTCCTCATTGTGTGATTCTACTGCAAAAGGAAAGCCGGACATTGAATTGGTTGACATGTCCTCTCGCCTGGATACTATCAATCAGATAATGGAAGTCACTACGAAACCAATTATCCTTGATGGTGATACGGGTGGTTTGTTGGAGCATTTTGTTTTTAATGTTAAAACATTGGAGCGGATTGGTGTATCTGCAATAATTATTGAAGACAAGATCGGGCTGAAAAAAAATTCATTGTTTGGAACGGATGTTGTTCAGCAGCAAGATAGCATAGAGAATTTCTGTCTCAAAATCACTGCAGGAAAGCAAGCCCAAACTACCAAGGATTTTATGATAATCGCCCGTATTGAAAGCTTGATACTTGATCAAGGTATGGAAGATGCACTCTCTAGAGCGCGTGCTTACGTACATGCTGGTGCTGATGCTGTGATGATTCATAGCAGGAGAAAAGAACCTGATGAAATTTTTGAGTTCTGTGATCGATTCAGCGGAGAATTCCCCCACGTTCCGATTGTAGTGGTGCCTTCATCTTTCAATGCAGTATACGAACAGGAGCTTATCAATCACAACGTAAGAATCGTAATCTATGCAAATCAGCTGATTCGAAGCGCCTTTCCAGCCATGCAGAGGACCGCCCAGTCGATCCTTGAACATGGAAGATGTAAGGAAGCAAGCGAGCATTGTATGTCTATCAAAGACATAATCACCTTGATCCCAGGTGCAAATTAAGGAATTTTTATGATCAACCCATCATCTTTCTTGACATATTTAGAGGAAATTCACATCGCTTTTTTTGCTGGTGTTCCTGACTCTCAGCTCAAGAATGTGTGTGAAGAATTATATCATCGGTATGGCTGTAATACAAAGAAACATATAGTCGCAGTCAACGAAGGGAACGCTGTCGGGATGGCTGCCGGATATCATCTGGCAACCGGTAACATACCACTTGTGTATTTGCAGAATAGTGGTTTGGGTAATGCTGTTAATCCTCAGACTTCTCTCATCGACCCTGAAGTATATGGCATCCCAATCGTCTATCTTGTTGGATGGCGAGGTGAGCCTGGTGTGCACGATGAACCGCAGCATATCAAACAAGGAGCGATAACCACTAATCTTTTGGATACTCTTGGGGTCGCGTATGAGATTATAGGTAAAGATTCGACGCTTGAGCAGATTCAACAAGTATTTGAGAAACGATTTCTTCCACTGCTTGAGCAGGGAAAGAGTGTGGCTTTTGTAGTTCGAAAAGGCGCCTTCTCTTCAAGTAAGGTTTCGATTCAAGGAAATGAAAATACACTTGGGAGAGAAGAAGTGATTAAGTATTTCGCTTCAAACATGTCTGCAAATGACTATGTTGTTTCAACAACAGGCAAGATTTCACGGGAGTTGTTCGAGTACTGTAAAAACGACAAACCCGAACAGTCTTCACACAATTTCCTTACTGTTGGGTCTATGGGACATGCCAGTGCTATAGCCTCCACAATTGCACTGTACCATCCGGATAAGACCGTATGGTGTTTGGATGGTGATGGGGCTGTTCTCATGCATATGGGCAGTCTCTGTACCATTGGGACACTTCATCCACAGAATCTGATTCATGTAGTTCTTAATAATGAAGCACATGAATCAGTAGGGGCCATGCCGACTGTCGCCGGAAAGGTGAATCTTGTCGCTACTGCAATTGATTGTGGCTATGCTGCTGCTCATAAAATCAAGAACGTTGAAGAGTTGGTTTCCATGCAGATAGACTCAATACCAAAACCATGTCTACTTGAAGTCATGGTCTCTACAGGATCCCGAGAGGACCTCATCAGACCTGATACCACACCACAGCAGAATAAAATTGCCTTTATGGAAGCGTTGCAGGTATGAGAGAGTTCCATGAATCTCAAGTAATAGTACACGGAGTTGAAAACGTGTCCGCGCTAAACAATATTCTTGGGGAGTGCGGAGCAAGAAATGTGCTCTTGGTGTGTGGAAAGTCTTTCTTCTCATTGACAATTGCACAAATTCTCAAGGACTCCGAGGTTTCTTTCACAATTTTTCAAGATTTCAGTCCAAACCCTAAATATGAGGATATTGTTCTTGGGGTTAAGTCTTTCAAAGATCATGGCTGTGATACGATTCTTGCAATAGGAGGGGGTAGTGCTATTGATGTTGCTAAATGTATCAAGGCATTTGCTCCTATGGGTGATGACGCTCCCTACTATCAACAAGCAATTATTGGCAGCAGTATCCCGCTAGTTGCTTTACCAACGACAGCAGGGACAGGAAGCGAATCTACACAGTTTGCAGTAATATACATAGATGGCGAAAAGGCTTCTTTGAGCCATTCATGCCTCTTGCCAGAGTATGCAATACTTGAGCCGTCTGTTTTGCTAACACTGCCCAGCTATCAAAAGAAATGCAGTATGCTTGATGCATTATGCCAAGCTTTGGAGTCCTGGTGGTCAGTGAATGCAGACGCACAAAGCATCAATTTTGCAAAACAAGCTGTTCAACAATGGCTTGAATCTCAGAATGGATATTTGAAAAACGCATCTGAAGGGAATATTGGAATGCTTTTAGCTTCCAATCTTGCAGGTAGAGCAATTAATATTACTAAAACCACTGCTCCTCATGCCATGAGTTATAAGATGACGACTCTGTTCAAAATCCCCCATGGTCATGCAGTTGCACTTGCTTTTCCACACGTGTGGAGGTTTATGCTAAAGCACCCACAGGCGTGTATTGATGAGAGAGGATCTGTATATGTCCTTGATACTTTCTTACAGATGGCATCTGCTCTTGGACAGGAGACTGTTGAGCAAGCGATTATGTGGTTTACATCGTTACTCGAAAAGTTAGAGATTCTGCCTCCAAACCAAGTGAATCCAGAGGAATTTGATATGTTGATTCACTCAGTGAATCTTGAAAGACTGAAAAATTCTCCTATGCAACTCGATTTACAGGCCTTGACTGATATCTATGCAGAAATCTTTCAGAGAAGTGTGTGAAGGTTTGCCAAAGGATCACGTAGTGGGCCTTTGTTCTACCGCTTGCTATTCAGTACCTGTTCAAGGATAGCTCTAATCGGGAAATATTGTGGGGAATCTGTCATCAGGTTCCCCTTTCCTGTCTCTACCCCTTACTACTCTGTCTGGGAATCAACTTCGACTGCAGGACATGTTGGCTCTTGGAGTAGATACCGGTGTGGATCACCTGCTTGAGAAGGCTTACCCCCAGCATACCCATCTCCTGCAAAGGCAGCTCAAAGGTAGTAATCGGAGTATTCCAGAACTCTGAGAAGTCACGGTTGTCGAAGCCGACCACCCGTACCTGGTTCGGAATGTGGATGTTCATGCTTTGCAGTGCTGAAATAGCACCGGCTGCAATATAGTCGTTGGCGCAAAATATGCCGTCAGTCTCGGGATGGTCCTTCATCAAGAGCTTTGCTGCCTCAAAGCCGTGATCAAAGTCATAGTTGCCATAGTAGCTGTCGCTTGGCATCTGCAGATTCAATTCTTTGGCTCTTTGGGAGAACCCCTTCAGACGATCCTGTACACTCAATCGATCCTCAGGACCACAAATCATCGCAGGGTGGCGCATCCCGCATCCATACAAGTGCTCCGCCGCCTGAT
>WARP01002267.1_pt1 | contig 19042 bp, 12 predicted proteins | sample 4769151 | NCBI WGS metagenome assembly WARP01 (sample SAMN08893023, study PRJNA449175) | gut metagenome | isolation source: rumen sample fed with dry roughage | host: cow | place: India: Nagpur | collected 2016
GACACATAAAATTTATCCTAATAATTTCATTATTAGTCCTTCAGTCAGGATATTCCCAGGCTGCCTCTAAAGCCAGAGGCGTTGCCGTTGTTGTTGACAAAACAACATACAATAACTGCAAAACAGCTGTTGATCTCTACACAAACAGCATTTCAAACGAGGGGCTAAGAACTTTTTTAATAGTTGATAAATGGGGAGTTCCTGATTCAATAAAAAACCATTTATACAATTTGTATAAGAATCAGAACCTGGAAGGAGCTGTATTTATTGGCGATATCCCGGTTCCTATGATAAGAGATGCTCACCATCTCTCTACAGCTTTTAAAATGGACCCCAGAAGGCCATGGCAAGACTCATCAATACCGTCAGACAGGTACTATGATGATTTTGATTTGAAGTTTGATTACCTCAAAAGAGATTCTCTGCAGCCTCTCTATTACTATTACTCACTATCAGCAGAGGGCCCTCAGGAGATAGAGTGTGAGATATACAGTGCCCGTATTAAAGCCCCGGTTACACCAGGCAAAACCAAATATGAGCTGATCTCGGAATATCTAGAAAAGGCGGCGGCGGAAAAATCAGCCAAAAGAGGAATGAGTCAGATAACCTACTTTGCAGGACACGGATATAACTCAGACTGTATGGTATCCAGGATTGATGAAAAATACTCTCTGATGGAGCAGTTTTCCTTCCTTAATAACCCCTCAAGATCCATTAACTACATTGACCACAAATATGATGACAATGTAAAATACAGATTACTCTCTGAACTTACAAGAGAGGATCTTGACCTTGCTATCCTCCACCACCACGGCTCAGAGGATGGACAGATGATGAATGGAAGTCCCATCTCTCCAAGTACTGATGTATGGCTCTCCCAGGCGAGGAAATTCTTCAGGGGAAAAATCAGAAATTCGTCTGACACTACAGCTTCAAAACAATACTACATAAAGAACTACAATGTACCGGAATCCTGGGTTAGTAACACCTTTGACCCCGAGGTTATGAAGAGCGACAGCCTGGCAGACCTTGCAGTTGATATTAATATCCCTGATCTTTACAACTATAAACCGGGTGCAAAGGTTATTCTTTTTGACGCCTGCTTTAACGGCTCTTTCCATCTGGATGACTATATCAGCGGCCATTACATATTCAACCCAGGAGGCACAATAATTGTCAAAGCAAACTCTGTAAATACCCTTCAGGACACATGGACTAATCAGCTGGTTGGTCTTTTGAACCTGGGTGTCTCTGTTGGAAACTGGGCTAAAGGGCAGCAGACCCTTGAATCACATCTTATTGGTGACCCAACATTTGTCTTTACCGGCAGTCCGGAAAACAAAATTGATCTAAACGATGCCATGACCAATAAAAGAACCGATGTTAAGTTCTGGCGTAAACAACTTGTAAATCCGTCTCCTGAGATTAAGTCTCTTGCAATGAAGATGCTCTTCTCAAATTACGCAATATCTACTGATGAACTTCTTAAAATTCAGAGAGATGAAAACAGAGCTACAGTAAGACTCCAGGCATTTAATCTTATAAGAACTACTGCAGACAAAAATTTCCTGGCCTCCATCAAACTTGGTCTATATGATAATTATGAACTCATAAGAAGGCTAAGCTCAATGTATGCTGCTAAAAACGGATCCCCTGAATTAATTGAAGATGTAGTATCACTAAGATTCAATCCGGGTGTCAGCAAAAGAGTTGAATTCCAGCTTAAGGGAGCAACTGATATTTTTCCTGCAAATCAGCTTATGGCTGCCTTTCATAAGTTTCTTTTAGGTAAAGACGATGAGTGGACTAAAAGGGGCCAGGCTCAGGCAAGAGCTCAAAGACGCAGCATGGAAAGCAGAGAAAAAGAGTATGCTGCTCTTCTTGATCCCAAAACCCCTGCCAAAGCTAAGAGATTTACGATCTCTGCCCTAAGGAACAGCTGCGAGGCCACCCATCTTGACACCCTCTTTAAATTCTTCAGAGAGTCAGATAGCGAAGAGCTAAAACTTCAACTTGCTGAGGCATTTGGATGGTACAGGTACTCATACAAAAAGAGTGAAATCGCTGATTTTTGCAGGGAGCAGATAAGTGTTCAAACCAGCCCCGCTTTAAAAAGGGAGCTTACAAAGACTATCCACAGACTGGAAATACACAAAACTAATTAACCCCAATATTACAATTACTACTATGAAGAAACCCAAATTCAGACTATCTTTTGCGTTGCTTCTCCTTATGTTTGCAAGTTTGACTGGCAGTGCTCAAACCACTTCAGGCAATTTTGCAACACTAAGGGGTCAGGTGACCGAGAAGGGTTCTCGGACACAAGCGGTAGAATTTGCTACTGTGCAAGTTTTACCACAAGGCGCGGTAACAACAACAAATTCCAAAGGTGAATTTACTCTTGAAAGACTCTCTCCCGGGAAGGTGAATATAAAGATTCAATTCCTTGGAATGGAGACAATTGACACTACGCTTGTGATTACTGCAGGAGCTGTGTTGCAGGAGCATTTCTATATGAACTACAGCTCTTTCAGGCTGAACGAAGTATCGGTTGTTGCTCAGGAGAGCAAGGCCGGACAGGCAACAGCTTCAAATATATCAAGACAGGCAATGGATCACCTGCAGGCAACATCTGTATCTGATCTGCTACAACTTATGCCGGGGGGACAGATTGCGAACCCGGATATGAGTGTTGCCAAAACATTTAACATCAGAAATATATCAGGCTCAGTCAATAAAGATGGTGGTCCGGGATCAGAGATGAACTCTCTGGGTACAGCAATATATGTTGACGGATCTCCCCTTTCAAACAACGCAAATCTCCAGACATTAAGCCCTGCTATTTCAGGTAGTGGCGGAGCAGTTGCAGGAGGTACATCCCCAAATTCAGGATTTGACCTTAGAGCACTCTCAACAGATAATATTGAATCAGTTGAGGTTATAAGGGGGATACCTTCAGTTGAATATGGAGACCTAACCTCCGGAGCTGTAATTATCAGATCAAAAGCGGGTAAAGAGCCTTTAAACATCAGGTTTAAAACAGACCCAAGAATTTACCAGGTTTCTGCAGGAAAGGGCTTTAGTCTTGGAGAGAGGGCAGGTAGTCTGAATGTAAGCGGAGACTATGCTTACAGTGTAAGTGATGCAACAGAGTCCTATAAGTATTACCAGAGGGCAACTGCAAAACTTCTCTACTCAAATGTTTTCAGTAACCTCTCTACAAATACATCATTTGACTTTTCACTGGGGAAAGATACAAGAGAGAGAAATCCCGATGATATGAGAACCCAGCTTGCCTCCGGCGCAACAGATGCAGGATTCAGGCTCAATACCAATGGAACCTTCAATATTAACAAGGGGTGGCTCAATAATATAAAATATACTCTTTCAGGAAACTACTCAAATAAGCACTCCTACAAAGAGGAGCTTCTTGGAAATGCATTCTCTGCATACTCAATGTCCAGAACAGATGGAGCCTGGCTAAGTAACAGACCGGGACAAAAAGTTTATGATGTTGACGGGAAAGAACTTACCAACATCCCTTCTTCAGAGAGCGGATACTATGCAACCTACCTCCCTAATGAGTACTTCAGCAGATATGACATATATGGTAAGGAGCTGAATTTCTTTGCAAAAATTAATGCTACATTTTCTAAAAGTATAGGTAATCTTACAAACAGAATTGTGGTTGGAGCAGACTATAAATGGGATGGAAACCTTGGTGACGGCAAAGTGTACGACCTGGCAAATCCACCTTTCAGATCCGGAGATGCCAACTCATCACCAAGACCCAGAAAATACTCAGATATACCATTTATTTCACAGTTTGGTGTATATGCAGAAGAGAACCTTAACCTTCAGGTTTTGGGAAGAGTATTCAATTTTCAGGCAGGTGCGAGATATGACAATATTGAGGGGAAGAGTATTATCTCTCCAAGATTAAATGGTTCATTTGAGATTATCCCAACAACCCTTACCCTGAGAGGAGGTTATGGTATAACCGCAAAATCCCCTACTCTGCTTTATCTCTATCCTGAGAATGCATACTTTGACTTTGTTCATTTCAATAACCTTAACAGTTCAACCGTTCCCCAGGCAGAGCAATTGCTTTTAGGATCAACAAGGGTATACAATACAGAGAATAAAGATCTTAAAATTGCCTCAAATGAGAAGAGCGAGATTGGATTTGACCTTAAATTCAACAAAATGCGTTTCTCTGTTACCGCTTTTAATGAAGTTCTGAAGAATGGATACGATATGACCAGTACTTTCAAACTGGTTGAGTATAAAGAGTACGAAATTGGCAAACAAAATCCGGGCAGCATTCCTGCACTAAAGGAGAAGAGTACAAATAATGTATTTATAAGCTACTCCTCGCCATCAAATAATTTCAGGTCTCATAACAGAGGTATAGAATTTGACTTTGATCTGGGAAGGTTTGATGCTATAAGAACATCATTTGTCCTTAACGGAGCATATTTGAGATCTACAAACTGGAAAGACTCTTATACATACAGCACTCAGAAAAATCTTAATGAGCTTGAACGCAATATTGGAGTATATGCAGCGGGGAACACTAAAGAGGAGAGGGAGAGATTCAGCACAACTCTAAGGGCTACTCACAATATCCCGTCTATTGGTTTTGTAATAACACTTACTGCTCAGGTAAACTGGGTTTACAAAGAGTGGGATAATATTGGAAATGACTCAATGTTTGTCTCATATATATCAAGAGTTGACGGAAAAATGTATGATTTTAACCCGGCTATGAAAAACGATCCGGAGTTTTCATATCTATTCAGAAGCAACGATCCTAGAAGATTTATTGGTGAATCGTGGTTTCCAACCGTACTCTTTAACCTGCACCTTACAAAGGAGATAGGTAGTTTGCTGAGAGCTTCATTCTTTGCAAATAATATGTTCCAGAACAAACCACTTTACGAAAAGAAAAGAACTCCCGGTTCATTTGTAATTATAAATGAGAAGATTCCTCTTTTCTTTGGTTTTGAGTTAGCTGTAAAAATTAAGTAACCCTAAAGATGACAACAATGAAAAATATATCAGCAATATTTGCAAGCATACTATTTTCACTGCTTCTGCTCACATCCTGCGAGCAGTTTCAGGAGGCCGGAGAGGCCGCGAAAATAACACCGCTCAACGCAGTTGTTAAGGTAAACCTGAACATTGGCGATGCTCCTGCTCCGGGGACCCTTAAACTTATACTAACAAACTACGAAGAGAGGTTTGAAATTACAACTTCAATTCCATCAAACGGGTCGGTCACAATTGGTGACATCATCCCTGGTGTATATACATTAACTGCATCAGCAGAGATGACCTATGATCATAAAATTTATAACTACAGCGGTAATGTGGTTAATGTTGACATTGTAAACAACAATAAGGAGATCACCATTAATATTGGAGCCTCTAAATCAGGGGCACTTATAATGAAGGAGATATACTATTGTGGATCAAAAACACCTACCGGAGGCTCCTATTTCAGGGATCAGTTTTATGAGATTTACAACAACAGTGAAGAGGTACAGAATATAAAAGGGCTGTGCATAGCTCTTCTCAACCCAAACACTGCAACGGCAAACCTTCCTGTATGGCCGGGAGAAGATGCAGCCAATTTTGTATATGCAACCTCTATGTGGCAGGTGCCAAAAGATAAAGATTACCTGTTAAACCCGGGTGAATCTATTATTATTGCTCAAATGGCAGATGATCACAAAAAGAGTAATCTCAATCCAAAATCTCCTGTTAATCTTTTAAGTGCGGAGTTTGAAACCCTGGTGAGGACAACCTCCCTGATTAGTGATAATCCTGCAATTAACATGACATTGGCTTTCTGGCCATCTCCAACACCTCAGTGGCTAACAACGGTGTTTGGCGGAGCATTTGCAATCTATATCCCTAAAGAGGAGATAGACCCTAACAATTATGTGAGCCCGATAGGAAGAACAGATAAAAACTACAAGATTGCTATAAATGAGGTAATTGATGCAGTTGAACTGGTTGGTAACCCAAACCAGGTTCAGTTAAAGAGAGTTCCGGCTGTACTTGATGCAGGTGCCGCAACTGTTGGTGGAACTTATCTCTCAAAAAGTGTTGCCAGGAAAATTAAGAGCACATTACCTGACGGAAGGAATATCTATTACGACACAAATAACAGTTCACTCGACTTTGAGGTGATGGATGTACCGGAAATCAGAAGAAACGGAGCCAAAACTCCAGCCTGGAATACATGGAAATAATTGTTAACAACTACAAATTTTAAGCAATGAGAAAATTAAAAAATATATATCTGGCTGGTACGGTAGTGTTAACTCTGCTACTCTCTGTAAATGCTGCAGCACAAAGCAAGAAAGAGAATATCACAAGCCCGGCAGCACTAGAACTTCATAAGGCAAAGGCTTTATGGTTTAACTCAAATAACGGCGCCGGATTAACTCTGGACCAGATGACAGATTTCAATAATCTTAGTGTAAACTACAGATTGAAAAACGGCAATTTTAAAAGAGTATTTGAAGGAGAACGGGAGCGGGTGGCCGGAGTCTCTACCGAAGGGGGTTTAAACCTTGGCGGTGGTTATGTGTGGGGAGAGTTTGGCTTTAATAACGAGAAACAGGTTGGTACAATTTACAACACAACCATGCTGGATCCTACCAGAGGCAATCCATACTATGTTGTAGATAAAAATCTGAGTGACTGGGTTAAACAGGATTATAATCTCCACATGAAGGCATCTTCAAAACCATTCTGGGATAGAGTTCTCCTGGGAATAGAAGCACAGTATGTAACCAAAACAGGTGCTAAACAGATTGACCCCCGTTCTGAGACTGACTTCTATACTCTCGAGGTAAAACCTGCTCTGGTGACAACCTTTGGAAACCATGCAGCAGGGTTGAATCTCGTTTACAAGAAGATCAATCAGGAGTCATCCACCACAAACAGCAATAACCAGCAGAACCAGGATGTCTTTGTAATGAAGGGTCTGGGAAACTTCTACTCTGCTGTTGTGGGGGGATTGCAATCCCTTAAGAAATTTGTCTATAATGGTAATAAAATAGGGGGAGGTGTTCAGTACTCTTTTGCCGGAGAATCATTCAATTTACTGTTTGACGGAAGTTACTCCTTTATGGTAGAGGATGTTATAAGCGACCAAACAAAACCCAAGAAAGAGGGAACAATTAAAGAGGATAACTACGGAGCAAAACTTCAGTTTGTAACCACAGGGGACAATGTAAGCAAAGCCGAATTATCTTATTCAGATAACAGCATAAGCGGAATTGAGTATGTACAGGTATTGGACAACACTTTTGATATTCAGAGGTGGGTTACGATGTACAAAAGCATAAGGTCCACATTCTCTCAAAAGGATCTCACTCTTAAGTATGACTACTTCAGGGGTGAAGGAGCCGGTTATAAGTGGAGAGCAGGCCTGTCGGCTGCATATTCAAACTCTGATGACCTTTACATTTTACCGGAGTCATACAGAAGGCTGGAAGATCTGAATTTTGGAATTAACGGAAAAGCAAACTTTAAGTTTGGGAAGAGGAGCGGCCTGCTGGCAGGTTTATCTTTTAACTACAAAAACAATCTTAACAAAGCCTATGTATATGGAGGTGCCGAGGCAGATTCTCATATAATAACACAATATATGACACCTGAATTCCAGTATCTGGGCAGAAGCTACTACAAGGTTGGAGGAGAGGTTACATTCTCTTCAAGTATAAGCAAAAGCGGTAATTCCGGACTATTTGTAAAAGCAGCGGTAGACTATTATAAACCACTGGAGAGCAGCGACAACAGAGTAGTTACAAATCTGGGCGTTGGCTTTAATTTCTAAAGAAAAAACATATAATGATGATTAGAAATATTTTAACATTTCTAATAGCATCAACTCTCTCTCTGTCATCCTCAATGGAGGCGGCAGAGAGGAGTTTTGCTATTATTGTTGACAACAATACATACAATGCTTGCAGCGCAGAGATTGACTCCTATAAAGCTATGCTTGAGAGGGAGGGGCTTCGCGCTTTCATACTAAACAGAGATTGGGAGAAGCCCGATAATGTAAAACAGGAGCTTATCTCTCTTTACAATAGCGAATCACTGGAGGGGGCAATATTTATCGGGAATATCCCAATCCCAATGGTAAGAGATGCCCAGCATATGACATCGGCCTTTAAAATGGATCAGCAGAGATATCCATACGACCAGTCCTCTGTCCCTTCAGACAGATTTTATGATGACTTTGATCTGAAATTTGACTATCTCCATCAAGACTCGGCTAAGCGCCAGTTTCACTACTACTCCCTGAGGCATGACTCACCTCAGAAAATTGATTGTGATATATATACCGGCAGGCTTAAGCCAACTAAAGAGGGGGAAGAGGGGTACAAACAAATAAGAGATTACTTCAGAAAACTTATTGCACAAAGAGAGGGTTCAAATAAGCTTGATGTAATTGTATCCTATACAGGCGAGGGCTCCTTTTCAAACAGCCTTACTGCATGGAAAGAGGATGGTGTAATTATGAGGGAGCAATTTCCGCAAGCCTTTTCAAATAAAAACTCCTCTAAGTTTTTGATCTTCCACATGTACCCTTTTATGAAGCAGACTGTTACAGAAGAGCTCCGGCGGGATGATGTGGATCTTTTCCTGTTCCATGAACACGGAATGCCTGAGAGACAATATCTGACAGCTATTCCACAAAGCAAAGGCACAGATGAAAATTATGAGGCAGCCAAGAGAGTTTTCAGATACAGACTCAGAAGAAACGGAGCCGGAAATGAAGCAAACATAAAACTTACAGAGAGCTGGAAAGAGTACTATAAAATAGACTCAACATGGTTCGCAGGTGCATTTGACAAAGAGCAGGCGGCTAAGGACTCTGTTGAGGATGCCAATACCGGTATTCTGCTTGCAGATGTTCCCGTAATTAATCCAAATGCCAGGGTGGTAATTTTTGATGCCTGTTATAACGGAGATTTCAGGGAGAACAGTTTTATTGCCGGAGAGTATGTTTTTGCCGCAGGGAAGACCCTAGTTGCAATAGGGAACTCCGTTAATGTTCTTCAGGATAAATCCTCAAGTGATCTGCTTGGAATGCTGGGTCTTGGTTACAGGGTTGGAGAGTGGGCGCAGCTTACAAATATTCTTGAATCTCATATCATTGGCGATCCTACATTTGTATTTACAAGCAGCTCAAACGATAAAAAGTTAGATTTAAAAAATGAAAGCACAGCATACTGGATGGATGTTCTGAATAAAAAGAGCCATCCGGACATCAAAGGGCTTGCCCTTCACAAACTTTTTAAACTTAATTACAGCAGGCTTCAAGATTTACTACTTGAGACCTATTCAAACTCACCATCTGCTATGCTCAGACTCCAGGTTTTCCACCTTCTTCAGCACTATAATGACGGAAGTTTTGAAAAGCTATTGAAAGAATCTGTGTACGATCCTTATGAGTTTATCAGGAGAAAATCCACATACGCAATGGGGCGTACAGGAGATGATGAATTCATTCCGCTGATTGCCTCCATATGGATTAACGACGGGCTTGATGAGAGAGTACGATTTAATGCAGAGTTCTCTTTTGATCTCGTGAATATTGAGAAGCTGGAAAAAGAGGTACTCTCACAGATTGAGAGCAGCACCTCTCTATATGACAAAGAGAAGACCAAAGCCGATTTTAAAAGCAAAATAGAATCAAAGAAGAGAATATTCCAGATGGGAAAGGATATCTCTGACGGAAAGGTTGCTCTTAAGACAAGGCTTATGGGTGTAAGTACTCTTAGAAATAATAATTACCACACCATAGCAGATGATTTGCTTAATGTTCTTTCAAATCCTGAAGAGGATCTCTCACTCAGAATAAAACTTGCCGAGGCTCTGGGATGGTTTACACTTTCAAACAGAAGAGCTGACATTATAACCGAATGCAGAGAGCTCGCAGCCAGCCGGAATACAGATGAGAAATTAAAGAGAGAGCTTGTTAAAACAGCACACAGACTAGAGGTATTTACTCGCAAATAAATTAGATGATGAATAAAAATATTATAAAAGGGGCACTGTTTATTATCGCGATGATTTTGTGTATAAATATCAGTGCAAAAAGTAAAGTAATTACTTCAAAAGGAGACTTTACATCCCGCTTTTTAATTGTTGTAGACAATGATACATACAAAGCGGCAAAAAGGGAGATTACCGATTACAAAAAAGTTCTGGAGAGCGAAGGGCTGGGGGTAAACATCCTGATTGGCGAATGGAGCAATCCCGATGTATTGAGAGACGAGATAAAGGCAATTTATGAGAAAAAGCCAGTTATGGAGGGGGCAGTATTTGTTGGTAACATCCCTGTTGTAAGGGTTCAAAATTTCCAGCACTCCACAACAGCCTTTAAGATGGATGAAGTTAAATTCCCAATTGAGGAATCATCAGTAACTTCAGACAGGTTCTATGATGACCTTGACCTTGAATTTGAACTGATAAGGCAAGATGTGAAGAATCCGCTGATTTACTATTACAAACTGAAGGAGAGCTCACCACAGGTGATCATGAGCGACTTTTACTCGGCAAGGATGCTTCCACCCTCTGATATGGGAACAGATCCTGTCACCCTGCTCAAGAGATACCTTGTTAAGGTTGTTGCAGCACACAAAGAGATAAACCCGCTGGACCGTCTGGTTATTTTTAATGGTCACGGGTATAACTCAGACTGTCTCACCGCATGGCAGAACGAACAGTTTGCCATTAAAGAGCAGATTCCACTGGCGTTTAAAAGCTCAAAGGGAAACGGGTTTTACAATTTCAGGCAGGACCCCTTTATGAAGTTCAGGCTATTTGAGAAGATGCAGCAAAGTGGAACAGATCTCTTTATTTTCCATGAACATGGGGCATTTGATACCCAGTATATCAACGGAGATTTTCCGGCACAAAATATACTTGAAAATAGCGGCCCGCTCAATGTTATGTCAATCTCTCTCAGAAACACCTACAGGAGGTATAAAGGGGAGAGGGCTGAAAAATTCAAAGCCGATGTGATAAAAGAGTATGGATTTACTGAAGAGTTCTTTAAAAAAGAGAGGCTGGATTCATTAAGAGTTTCAGATTCACTTTTTGCAGCAAGTATAAATATTGTCCTTCAGGATCTGCCAAAAATCAAGATGCAGCCAAAAATTTCAATTTTTGACGCCTGCTATAACGGATCTTTCCATCAACCGGGCTATATTGCCGGCTACCATGTTTTTGGAAACGGAAACACAATTGTAGCCCAGGGTAATACTGTTAATGTACTGCAGGACAAATGGTCACTAGAACTTGTTGGAATGCTTGCAGAGGGAGCGAGAGCAGGTTTCTGGCAAAAAGAGTTCCAGTATCTGGAGTCTCACATGATTGGAGACCCAACATACCACTTCTACTCAGAAGGGGCAAAAGAGCTAAACAACATGCTTGCACAATATCCCGGAGATCCTGCCAAATGGAGAGATTATCTTAACTCAGATAATGTTAACAGACAGGCTATCGCAATAAAACAAATCTCAAAAGCAGAAGAGAAAAACCTGTCATCTCTCCTGTTAAAAATATTCAAAGAGAGCAACCACTACACCGTAAGAATGGAGGCACTCAAAAGAATTATTGAGATTAGAGATGATAATGCTATTGAAGCTGTAAGGCTTGGCCTGGATGACCCGTACGAACTCATAAGAAGGGTTGCAGCAAGGTATGCCGCTTACTACGGAGACGACATCTTTATTGCTCCCCTGGTCCATACAATTCTCTTTTCCAACGAGAGTCAGAGGGTTCAGTATACCGCACAGAGTTCTCTTCCTATGTTTGATGCCGCCAAAGTGGCAAAGGAGATTGAGAGACAGGTAAACGCATCCAATATCACTGATAAAGCGGGGGCTACAGAGAGCCTGGGCCGATACTTCATCCGCCAGGAGGCATCTCAGGATAAGGCACTTAAATCAATTCAGAACAAACAGGAGAAATTTGACACAAGAATGTCTGCCGTAAGAGGCCTTCGTAATTATAACAACCACAAACAGGTCTCATCCCTGCTGGAAGTTCTTAAGGATAATTCAGATGATGACAAAATAAGAGTTGCCCTGGCAGAGGCTCTGGGCTGGTTTAATCTTAGTATACACAGAGATGCGATATACAAAGCTCTTGAAACCGTTAACAGAGATGAATCCTCTTCAGAGCAACTCAAATCAGAGACTTTACAGAGTCTTAAAAGATTGAAATAGTCTATTCAATCTCCAAACCCCATTCAATCCCTTTAAGGGTAGCCGGAATGCCTCTCTTCATCCAGAGAGGCATTGGCTCCCCTTTAAGATAGTGATCAAAGAACTGAGATAATCTTATACTCAAATCCTTTGCGTTCACCCTTCCGGAGAGGTTGTGAGTCTCCTTGTTATATTGCAGCATCCAGGCAGGCTTACCAAGTCTGCGCAGAGCTGTGAAATACTCAATACCCTGGTACCACGGAACAGCCTCATCGGCATCATTGGCCATAATAAGAACAGGAGTTTCAATTTTATCTGCAAAGAAAAGAGGAGAGTTCTCAATATAGAGCTCAGGAGCCTCCCATAGAGTTTTCCCTATACGGCTCTGTGTATGCTCATACTGGAACTGGCGAACCATTCCCGAACCCCAGCGGATTCCGCCATATGCACTTGTCATATTAGCCACCGGAGCACCTGCACCCGCAGCTTTCCATTTAAACACCTGCGGCTGAGTAATCATATAGGCAACCTGATAACCACCCCAGCTCTGTCCCTGAATTGCAATATTGTCTCTGTCAACCCAAGGATTTTCACATAGCTTCTCAACACCCGGCACAATACAGTCAAGAGCACTCTTACCCGGATGTCCAATCTGGTAGTAGATATCCGGAACAAATACAAGATACCCGTTACTTGTAAAGTAGGTTATATTGATAGTAGAGCGGCTTGGAGCCGGAGCCCTGTAATAGTGTAGATAGTCACTTGTCCTTTCGTAGAAATATACAACCATTGGATACTTTTTGGCCGGATCAAAATTTTCCGGTTTATGCAGGATTCCGTCTAAATCAAGACCAGTTGCCGATTTCCATTTCACCAGCTCATTTGTTCCCCAAATATAATCCCTCTGCTGAGGATTAATATCAGTATATTTCTGCTGAGTTTTGAAATTGTCCCTGGTAATCCATAGCTCAGGAGAGGTTGTGAAATTATGTTTTATATAGGTGATTACAGATCCATCCTTTGACCTTGTAAGGTAATTAAATGTAAACGGCTCTAAAATCCACTTTTTCAAAACAGGCTTGCGTTTACCCATCTCCTTGAAATAGTAACCATTCTCCTTTGTAGAGTTATCAAATATTGAGAAGTAGATTGTCTCACCAGGTTTGATTGGAGTAAGTTTTACACCAGGGGTTCCCGGAGGGAGAAGCATCTTGTCAAGACGGACAATTCTGAATGTTTTATTCTCCAGTCTTCCTGTGCCATCTGTAATATTAACTGATGGGCGAACACCATCCGGATCAACCATCCATACATCAAATCTGTCATAGAGAAACAGGTTCTTGTCCCCTTCGCTCCATCCTCCGTGTCCGTATGAGGGGGCCATCTGAGGTGAATCATGAAGTTCATTTGCAAAGGAGAGATTTACATCATTTGCAATGCTCTTTACTGATCCATCTGCAGCGTTGTATGAATACCATTTTTTGTCAAGATTGTTGTACCATATCAGGTATTTCCCGTCAGAAGAGGGGCTTACATTACTGATAAATACATCCTCAAGAAGAAGTTTGCTGGCTCCATCCTTTACAGAGAGAATGTAAAGATCGCTGTGAGGGTCTGCAGACCACTGGCTCTCCATCTCATATCTCTTGTCAGATACACTGTATCCCCATTCAGAAGACCACTCAGGAACCTGTACAATTTCGTAATCCTCCGTTGCTAGCTGAACCATACTCTTGTCTCCCTCAAGCTCAATGGTGCTCAGATAAGACTTTCTCAGCTGCCTCTGAACATTCAAAAGCTGATAAGGCTGAATATAGGGCTCGTTATAATGCCACAAATCAAGTTTGGCAACCTCTGACTCAACAATAGTTGTATCCTTCTCAGGCATCACATGTGCAATCCCAAAAAACAACCTGTTTGCAGTTTTGTCAAACTGCAATGCCCTGTTTTCACTTATCACCATTCTTTCAGGCAACCCCTTTATCTTGTTGTCAACTGCAATCTTTGCCTTGTCATAGCCATCTCTGAATATAAGTATTGAAATATCCTTCGCTCCGGCTTTTGTGGTGTCCAGCTTTGCATAAAATGCCAGAGCTTTGCTATCCTCACTTACCATAGGGAGCTTGACACTCTGCTTAGGGTTGATTTCGCAAATAGCACTAAGAGCCTTGGTTGCAGGAAGGTATAAAAAAAGGCCCGGTTTATAGAGAGAGTCTTTTGAGTTAGGCTTTCTTACAAAAAAGAGAGTGTCCCCGCCCCTGCTGTAATCATACTCGGCCACATATTTAAGAGTATCAACAGTACCTGATGCGAATTGATACACCATCAGATCAGAGCCCTCATCCTTCTCCTTTTTGGGAGCCTTTTTGGTTTTAGATGTATCTGCAGGAGGAGTAGTCTGGAAAGCGAGCGAGAGTCCCCCCTCTCTTCCTGTTTTAAAACCCTTCAGATATGGAAATTTCTTTAGCTCTTTTGAGGTGAGATTGTAAATCCCCAAAGTATCCTTAGGCATTTTATCGGCCTTAACCTTTTTAAGTCTGGCACTTTTGCTCTCTTCAAATTTTGGTTTAATAGTGAAGGCGGCAAATTTTCCGTCCTTTGATAATTTATATGCCGTTCCTCTTGGAATAACACTCTGCTCGTTTGTCTTAAGATTATGAATGACCATAGATCCATCACCCTCCTGCGCACTGATATAGAAAAGGGTAAACCTGGCATCATCAGTCATACTGAAGCCGCCAATATTTTTCCAGTTATCATAGACACTGTGGTCCAATGGCCTTTTTTGACCCCACGAAACCAGTGAAGTCAATAAAAGAGAAAATAAAATAAATTGGAATTTTTTCATTAGTTCCTGAACATTAAATAATTGAAATAAATTTGCAATAACGCACCCCAAATTTACGAAAAATAGTACCTTTATCCCGCCCTGCATTGCAACTACAAGCTTAATTCTATATACAAATGAAACTGGAAAATGAAAAGTATTGCCACGAGTGTGGCAGAAACATCAACGCCAAGGCTGAGATTTGTCCGCTTTGCGGTGTAAGGCAGCCGAACATGGGATCTTCAGATTTTGGTTACGGGCACGGTGCCAGTAATCAGTGGCTCATAACCTTCCTTCTTTGCTGGTTCCTGGGCGTATTTGGAGTACACAGATTCTATACCGGTCATACAGGTACCGGAATTTTAATGCTGATTACATTTGGCGGATGCGGAATCTGGTGGTTAATAGACTTTATAATGATCATCGTTGGAAACTTTAAGGATAGCGATGGGAATGTTATCAGGTTACGTTAGGTCTAATAAACTTATCTCTTTAGTAGCTCTCTATTTTATTGTATCTGTTGTGTTGCAGATGGCCTTCTCTGTCAACATAATGATTCCTTGTCTCTGGAAAACAATATTTAACATTAAGTGCCCGGGCTGCGGACTAACAACCGCATTAATATCTCTCATTCGCTTTGATATAGCTAGTGCATACAGTGCAAACCCTCTGATATTTGTTGTTCTGCCCTCAGTAATATTTTATATAATTAAAGACTACAGGAGATATACACAGAAGAGACCTTATGTATAGATTTTTGCGTTTTTTATACAAAAGAGATTATATTTGTATACATTTCTTAAATTTCCATACATATGAAATCCTGGACTGTCTTAGAGTTACCATACAATGTTGATCTGGAAACAAAGAGAGTGCTTAAAGCACTCCCATCTGCACATGCAGCATTAGCTGAATTAAAAGGGATAGTCTCAACCATTCCCAATCAGAACATTCTTATAAACACGCTTGGCCTCCAGGAGGCTAAAGATAGTTCAGCAATAGAAAATATTATTACTACACACGATGACCTTTACAAATCAGAATTAAATCTTAATGCATTCAAGCCTCAACAGGCAAAAGAGGTCCAAAATTATATTTCTGCACTGAGGAAAGGATTTGAACTTATATCTGAATCAGATCTTTTAACAATTAACACTATACTAAAGATTCAGGAGGTACTTGAGGAGAACAGCGCCGGATTCAGAAAATTGCCCGGAACAGAGTTAAAAAGCACTTCAACCGGTAAAACTGTCTATTTACCACCACAAAACAATCAGGATATAATAAGACTAATGTCAAATCTGGAAAAATATATAAACGATCCTGATTTGCAGGACTGCGACTCTCTGATTAAAATGGCTGTTATCCATTTCCAGTTTGAAAGCATTCATCCATTTTATGATGGAAATGGAAGGACCGGCAGGATAATAAACATTCTTTACCTGATTAAAGAGAGGCTACAGTCTTTACCTGTTTTGTACTTAAGCAACTATATAATAAAACATAAGACTGACTACTACAGGCTACTCCAGCAAGTCAGAGATGAGGAGAGTTGGGAAGAGTGGATACTGTTTATGATCAAAGGAGTAGAGCAGACATCCCGGGAAACTATTGATTTGATTATTAAAATCAAAGAGCTTATGCAGGTATTCAAAAATAGATTGCGAACCAATTACAAGTTTTACAGCCAGGATTTGCTAAATAATTTATTTAAGCACCCATACACAAAGATTGAATTCTTAGTTAACGATTTAGGAATTTCAAGATTAACTGCAGCAAATTATCTGAACAAACTGGCAGAAGATAATTTGTTAACAAAGGTTAAACTTGGAACCGGCAACTACTATATTAACCAAGAACTTTTTGATTTGCTATCTGATAGATAGTCATAACTGCAGGCTGCCTCGCACCAGCACCGGCCTGTGATCCGAGGCTAGTGCCTCCGGGATAACAGTAGAGTTGATAACTTTGAACTTCTCTGCAAATCTTTTTGATATAAAGATATAGTCAATGCATCTGTCCGGAAAGTTTGCCGGGAAAGTAAAGGTTTTCCCATCTGAAAGCAGCGAAAAACCACTCATTAGCACCTCCAGCTCAGCAGAGCCCGGCAGCGCATTGAAATCTCCACCAACGATAAATGGCTTTTTAAGCCTGTCGGCCTCCCTTAAAAGTATTTTTACCGACTCCATCCGGTCCGCTTCTGTCAGAGAAAAATGGGTAGAGGCAGCAAAGAAGCGCCGAAACTCCACAATCAGCAGCACCCTCGCCTCCTCACGGCCGGGCAGCGGCACCAGCCTAACTGAGAGCGGCTTCTCTGCCGACAGCATCGCAACGCCATATTTCCCGTTTCCAAGTTTTATTGCCGGAGCAAAAACAACATGCATCCCGGTTAGTTTGCCCAGCTCCATCGCCTGGTCCACACCCCCGGTTCTCGCCGTTGCACTGTCAACCTCCTGCAACATCACAATATCCGGCCTCTCCCTGCTAATCACCGCTGCCGTCCTCACCAGACTCTGCGCCTGCTCCATCCCCTTACCCACGCGGATGTTGTACGACATTATCCGCATCTCTGAATCGGCACCCCCCCACTGGCCCGCTGCGAGGGCACCACTACCCCAGAGGTAAATGGCCACGAGGCTGATTATCTTACACTTATAAGCTTTTCTTATTTTCATATATATACCTGAATTTCAATTGTTTGGCCATTTACCTCTGAGGTCACATCCGGCTGGTGCAAATACCTCCTCGTCCTCGCTTCGCCACGCCGGATTCACTATACACAAAAAGACCAGATCACCCTCACCCCGGTTTTCAATAAACTGCCGCGAGTTTGCCGGTATAAAAACCGACTGACCCGGATAGACCATAGATGTCTCATCATCAATATGCATCATACCCTCACCCTCCAGAATATAATAGACCTCCGTAGATTTCAGGATATGAGGATACGACACTTTTCCCGGCTTAAGCCTGGCATGAGCAAGACTATACCCTATGGGCAACGGCTCATTATCCGGATGCAAAATTACCCTAAGCAGCGTGTCATCACCAGCAGTGATTTCAGGGATGGCGGATGTGGTTTTGATTATCATGGTAGTTATTTGTATGGTTTAAAGTTATTACTTTTTGGAAAATTTTATTCATCGAAAAATATGACTTACGTTTGACGTTAGTAGTACCAACTAAAATGAATAAGCTAAAAAACATACATCCGGGAGAAGTTCTTAACGAAGAATTTATAATCCCTTTAAATATTAGTGCATATCGATTATCAAAAGACACAGAAATTCCTCAGACTCGTATTTCTCAAATTATCAGAGGTAATCGTAGCATCACAGCAGATACTGCCCTTAGACTTGCCGAATACTTTGGTGTAGATCTTAAATTCTGGCTTGGATTACAGAGTGACTATGATCTTGAAAATGAAAGAGAAAAAAAGAAAGAGGTTTTATTAAGAATTGGCAACATAAGGACGATGAATCATCAGTTTGCATGATTATCCCCCACTCCCCCATAATAACAGATAATCGTTTTCGCAACAAGTGCTCTGATTTTTTATGGTGCTGCGCAGTTTATACGGCCTTCGGCCGAAAATGGGGATCAGGAGGTTGCGGTGTTGGGCTAAAGTTTCCCACATGTGCATTATGATATTATTCCTATAATTTACAGGTGAATTTATCGTAAAATCTAAAACCCGTAATGGTGTAACGCTTTGATTATATGATTGCAGGAACTTAACATGACATGACATATCACATGTCAGATCAAACTGCTTCTTGCAGATTTACTGAGAGTTAAAGCGATGCGGGTATGACGGATAACCGGCCGGGAACCGGCCGTATAAACTGCGAAGCACCTTTTAAACTTGGCGGGAGGCGGTGAATTGGATCAAGACAGGAGGGGGTTTGAGTGGGATATTCGTTTATCTAACAGATGGTTAGATTATTAAAAATTGGTTTTTTGAAAAGTTTTT
>WARP01000487.1_pt1 | contig 19034 bp, 18 predicted proteins | sample 4769151 | NCBI WGS metagenome assembly WARP01 (sample SAMN08893023, study PRJNA449175) | gut metagenome | isolation source: rumen sample fed with dry roughage | host: cow | place: India: Nagpur | collected 2016
TTGGGGCGAGGCGGCGAATATGATATAGTTGCGGGCTATGCAAATCCTTCAGGATCCACCTCGATACAAGATGACACGCGTCTGGCAAATTCTTTTTTGCCTGACGGTTTTGTCGTTCCTGTGCCGGGCGCTGATTCCTGTGGGCTATATGCCCGACTTTTCCGGCGCCCGTGACGGCAGATTTTCCATTACCATTTGTACCGTTGCCGGTACAAGCACCATCATGGTGGATGCAAACGGACAGCCGGTCGAGCCATCGTCAGGCGATTATTTTGACAATCAGAATTGCTCATTTTGCCTGCTTGCATCGCAGGTATTAATCCCCGCATCGCAAGCGCCTGCATTGGTGACGTTCGTTACGCAACGTCCTGCCCCATTGCTGCATGGCAATGAAGCACTCCCTCCTTTGCCCGCCCTGGGCCCGCCGCTGGGCTCCCGTGCCCCTCCTTTAAGCCTCGGTTAACTTTTTGCCAGTGATTGTGTTCGCCTCAATCATGCCTTGACGATCGTTTTCCGGGGTTTTTTTGTGTTTATTGTCCATTCCCGCTTACGCGACAGCGTCAGGCCGGTTGTGCTATTGCCTTTTCTTGCGTCTGATTTAAATATCAGGCCTGCGCCCAGGCATTAAATCTTTCCGGCAATCGGTGAATCGGTCAATCCATCGGTAACAATCGTCTATTACAGACTCTGGTAACGTCCGGCGTCACAGTCAATTTGCGTCCGTGCTTTGTTACCTATAAACATAAATAGATATATAAATTCACAAATGACAGATTTTAATTTTATTTGCCTATCACGTTTTCGCCAGTCCGTCTTGGCCTGCCCTACGGTAGCCGGTGCCCTATTTGGTACTGCCTGGGCCAATACCAGCGTTGCCAGTGTTACCCAATTGGAGCCCATTGTGGTAACGGCATCGGCAAGCGAGCGTTTGTTGGAGGATGCACCCGCCAGTGTCACGGTGCTAAGTAGCGAAGAATTGAGTCGTCGGCCGATTTATGATGTGGCCCAGGCGGTGGAGGGCACCCCTGGTGTTACGTTGAGTAGCGTTGGCATTAATGGCAAGGGTATTTCAATCCGCGGCATGAAAACAGACCACACCCTGGTCCTGTATGACGGCATGCGTATCAACCAGTCGGGTCCCCTTATTTTCGGTTCGGATTTTGAACACGGCTGGATGCCGGCGGAAGCCATTGAACGTATTGAAATTGTCCGTGGTCCCATGTCTTCGCTTTACGGTTCCGAGGCGCTTGGGGGAGTCGTCAACGTGATATCACGACGTGCCACCGATGAGTGGGTCAGTGTTTTTTCTGCCGATGGCGTTTTTCCCCGCACCAGTCGGGGCGGTGACCGTCACCGTCTGGGTGCCTATATTTCAGGTCCACTGGTACAGGACGTGCTTGGCCTGACGGTGTCCGGGCAATATCAACATACGCAGGCCTTATACACGCCTCAAAGTGCAACGCCCACGGCTTTTCATGAGACCTCCATGGGGTACCGGAAAGACCTGCTGGGTACGGTGGGTTTAACCTGGACCCCTGATGACAGGCAACGCCTGGACGCCACCATGAGTGTCGGCAAAGAAGATCGTTGGCGCAATAGCACCACTTACCGTTCAGATGACAATATTCGGCGGCAGCGCCTTTCCCTGTCACACACCGGAGACTGGGACTGGGGGAAAAGCGAAATCAAGCTGTACCGTTCCAACCTTAAGCGTGTTAATGACCGGACAGATGGTGGCAGCACCGGCCCGCACCAGTTTACCGATAAGGTTGCCAGTGGCATGATCAGCTTTGAGCCATTGGCCGGACACACCGTTACGCTGGGCGGTGAATTGCGCAAGGAAACCCTGGAAGACCCCACCGTGAATGCGTCCGGCCGGGAAAATGCTACCCACAAGGCTTTTTTCCTGCAGGATGAAATGATGCTGGGGGAAAACTGGGAGTTGCTGCTTGGCAGCCGTTTCGACCATCATCCCAATTATGGCTGGCAGACCAGTCCGCGTGCCTATGTACTGTATCACTTCAATGATGAGCTGGTTTTCAAGGGTGGTGTGGGCAAGGGTTTTCGGGCTCCCACACTTAAACAGCTGTCACCCGGATATCGCGGTACATGGGGGCGGGGTTCAGAAATCTTCGGCAACCCAGACCTGAAGCCCGAGACCTCGGTGTCGTATGAAGCGGGTTTTGACTACAACGCAGACAGCTGGCAAGCCAATGCCATGCTATTCCTGAACCAGGTTGATGATTTGATTGATAGCCACTGTGTTTCCGGGTGTAGTGGCAAGATCAAAACACATGAGTACATTAACATCAACAAGGCTCGCATTAGCGGCCTGGAGCTGGTCTTTGGTGTTGAGCTGCCCTGGAACCTGCATCTGAAAACCAACTATACCTATCTGGATGCGGTGGATCGCACCAGCAAAACGCGCCTGACGGACCGACCGCGCCATACCGCCAATGCCACATTGAACTGGCAAGCAGCGGATGACTGGGATGCCAGCCTCAGATGGCAGTATGTCGGTTCACAACGGACGACTTCAGGGTCGGGGTATCAGCCTGCCTATGCAATCCTTTCCCTGTATGGCAGTTACGATGTCAACCGGCATGTGACCCTGCATGCGGGTATCGAAAACCTCACCGACAAGCGTCTGGCCGATGAGTCCGCAGATTATGTCTTTAGTGATGAAGGGCGTCGCCTGTTTGTTGGCATGGAAATGAGGTTCTGATCCTATGTGCAAGTTGCTGCTTAATTCATGGATATTATTGTGGTGGTGTTTGGGTATTGCCGGGCTTGTCCCGGCCCAGACAGTTGCCGATGTTGCGGCTCCGCTGGTCAAGGTGGTTACCAACCGTTCGGTGCTGCCGGCCAAATTTCAGGTGCTGGCTCCGATTGCCGAACGTGCCGGTGTCCGGCTTGAGCATGTGGATGTTGGGACGATAGGTGCACCTGTCGGACAATGGTTGCCGGGTGCCAGCCTGGTGGTGCTTGATACGCCGCGTCCCAGTGCCCGTGCCGAAGTGGATGGTGCGATGGGTGAAAACCTGCGGCAGGGGAATATCCCCTGGCTCAGGGTTGGCAACCGGGTTGAAGACTTTGGCGGCATGACGTCCGAACAGGCCCGGCAACTGTCAAGCTATTACACCAACGGCGGTGTCGGTAATTTCGGCTTGTTTTTCCAGGCCGCCAAAGACCTTGTGGCAGGCCGTTCCATTGTCTCGCTACCGGCGGCCGAATCAGTGCCTGAGACCGGGTTTTATCATCCGGCCGTCCCACAGGTATTCGAGTCGCTTGAGACTTACCTGGCATGGGCCCGGGCACGCATGCCCCAGGCGGTTGGCCAGGTTGCCTTTCTGATTCACAACGGTGTGGTCAGTGATATGCAGACGCAGCTTATTGATGCTTTGATTGCCGCCGCCGAAGCCAGAAATATTTTGCCGCTTGCCTTCTGGTATGACAGTAACGACCCGAAGGCATTGACGAAGGTCATCAAGCCGGCCGGTGCCGATGCGATGGTCAACCTGCGCATGACACAGAACAGTACCGAGCGTGCTGCCGAACTGGCGCAATTGGGTATCCCCGTGATCCAGACCCTGACCTATCGTGAGGGCGATCAGGCCCAATGGCTGGCAGCGCCCAGTGGTGTGGCGCAAAGGGTTGTGCCGATCTTTATGGCCATTCCTGAAACCTGGGGCATGAGCGACCCGATGGTGCTGTCTGTCTTGCAGGACGGAGCGGCGGTGCCCATGGCCGAACAGGTGGGCGGTTTGCTGGATAAATTGCGCAAGTTGATTGAGTTACGCAACAAGCCTGCCAGCGACAGGCAACTGGCACTGATGTTCTGGAATTATCCACCCGGTGAGCGCAATTTCGGGGCTTCACACCTGAATGTTCCGGTCAGTATTGAAAACATGACCCGGGCGCTGAAGCAGGCAGGCTATGACATTGATCCCATCAACGAAGCCGACATGATTGAAAAAGGCCAGGCCATGCTGTCCATGCTGTACCGAAGCAGCCCACCTGAAGATTTGCTGGCCCGTGACCTGGCAGCGGTGCTGCCGGTTTCGCAATACCAGGCATGGCTGGACAAACTGCCAGCCGGGCCACGCGAGGGCATGGCGGTTTGGGGGAATCCGGCAGACCATTGGGCGGTACGCACGGTGGATGGCGTGCCTGCGTTCGTGATTCCCAGGATGAAGTTGGGTAAGCTGGTTATCATGCCACAAATGCCCAGAGCCGCGGAAATGGGCAGTCATTACCACGATGAGTCGAAAGCACCCGATCATTTGTACATGGCGGCTTATTTGTGGGTGCGTGAAGCGTTCGGTGCCAACGCCCTGATCCATCTGGGCACGCATGGTACCCAGGAATGGTTGCCCGGCAAGGACAGGGGGCTTTCCATGCGTGACTATCCCTTCCTGGCATTGGGAGATTTGCCTGTTTTTTATCCTTATATCCAGGATAACGTCGGCGAGGCGTTACAAACGCGGCGCCGGGGCAGGGCGGTGTCCATCAGTCATCAAACACCGCCTTTCGCACCGGCAGGACTTTATGACGAACTGCGCGATATGCTGACGCTAATAGAAGAGTATGAACGGCTGGATGAAGGTGTCGTGCAGCAGGCGGTCATGGAAAAAATCCTGGCCGCCACGCGTGATTCCAGCCTGATTCAGGACTTGGGCTGGCAGGAAAGTCAGGCTCGTGATGATTTTTCGGGTTTTCTGCAGGTTTTGCACGATCATTTGCAGTCGCTGGCCCAAACCGCCATGCCACTGGGGCTGCATCGTTTTGGCCAGCCTTCTGCGCCGGAACACCGGCTTTCCGTGGTGATGCAACAGCTGGGACAGCCTTTTTATGAGGCGCTGGGTTTGCCGGATGGGGTGTTTGCGGAAGATTTCACGAAGCTGCAAAGCAGCGTTCCTTACCAAACCCTGAATCGTTACTTGCGTGAGGGTGAAGATATTGCCACGGCTGCGCCTGAACTTCAGGTGCATCTGCGGCGTGCCCAAAAGCTGGACGCGGGCCTGGCTGATACCGGCGAGATGGAAGCGTTATTAAGCGGCTTGTCGGGCGATTTCGTGTTGCCGGGGCCGGGGGGCGATCCCATCCGCCGTCCCGGTTTGGCCAGCGGCCGTAATCTGTATGCGCTGGAACCCGATAAATTGCCCACGCCTGCCGCTTATGAAAGCGGTGGCACGGCATTGATGCAACTGGTGGATACTTATCGCAGCGAGCATCAGGGCGCCTGGCCCCAACGCCTGGCATTCAGCCTGTGGGCGGGTGAAGCGGTGCGTCATCAAGGCATTACCGAAGGGCAGGTTTTACAGGCGCTGGGCCTGAAACCGGTATGGGCGCGCAATGGCCGGATTTCCCGTCTGGAGATCATTCCTGCTACTACGCTGGGCCGACCGCGTATTGATGTTGTCATTCAGACAACGGGTGTGTACCGGGATCAGTTTGATGGTTTTATGCGCTTGCTGGCCGAGTCCATGAATCGGCTTGCGGAGCTGGATGAACCGGATAATCCGGTTGCGTCCAATACAAAGCGGATCATGGACGAACTGCTGGCATCGGGCATGTCTGCAAACGAGGCTGGGCAGGCTGCCCGCTACCGGATTTTCAGCAGTGCGCCGGGCAATTATGGCACGGGCCTGCCCGGCATGATGCAGCAATCCACCCAGTGGGAAGGGGATGCCGTCTTGGCCGGGCAGTTCCTGAATCGCATGCAGTATGCCTATGGCAGTGAAGGCTGGGCCATCAAGCCATCTTCGGCCAACCTGCTGGCGGCCCAGTTGCGGGGCACCGATGCAGCGGTCATGTCACGCACATCCAACATACATGGTGTGCTTTCCACCGATCATCCCTTTGAGTTCCTGGGTGGGCTGTCGGTGGCGATCCGGCATCTGGATGGCAAAAGCCCACCGCTGTATATCTCTGATTTGCGCCAAAAAGAACCCAAGACCACTTCCATGCAAGCCTTTCTTTCCAACGAAATGCGGGTCAGATACCTGAATCCGCACTGGATACAGGGCATGCAAAATGAAGGTTATGCCGGTACGCTGGAAGTTGTGGATACGGTTAATAACCTGTTTGGCTGGCAGGCTGTGGATCCGGCTACCGTGCGGTCCGATCAATGGCAGGCCATCTTCGACACTTATATTGAAGATACCCGTCAATTGGGTACGAATGAATGGTTTGAGCAGCACAACCCAACCGCCCAGGCGCAGTTGCTGGAACGTATGGCCGAAGCTATACGCAAAGGCTATTGGGATGCGCCCGAAGCCACCCGGCAGGCGCTGGCCGAGCGCTGGCAGGAACTGGAACAGCAGTTCAATGCTACGGCCGGAGATCCGCTGACACAGGCTTTTGTGGCGGACATGGCCCAGGGGTTTGGCCTGGCGCAAGTGGCTGCAGAAGCAGGTGCCGCAACACCTGAGCCCGTTTCTGCAGCCGACGCCCAGGCGCCGTCTGCAGTCAGTGGTCAGGTCATGCAGGCGGTGGAAACGGCGCTGCCATCGTTTCCCTCGATGCTGGTTTTTTCACTTTCCCTGCTGGGGGTTGCCACCTTGTATGGTGCGCTGCGCCAATGGCGCAGGACCCGTACAGGGCATACACACGCATAATTTTTTTGGAGTATTAAATGAATTTTCTTGAATCTGGATTGTACGAACTTGCCGGGCTTTTTCTTGCCCCTGTCCTTGTGATGATTTTGCTTTGCCTGTTGTATTCCTTTGCTTCGCTGGGCGGTTTTGCCGTTGAGTGGTGGCAACGGCGCCGGCAACGCGCTCAACAGATGTTGCGTCAGCGGCATGCCAGCCATGGTGGCACTGCTGATGATCTGGAACTATGGATTATGCATCGCCTGGAACTGTTGCGTATTGTGTCGCGCACGGCACCCATGCTGGGTTTGATTGCCACCATGATACCCATGGGGCCAGCCTTGCTGGCGCTTGGCGGGGGCAATGCCGCCGGTGTTGGCGAGAACCTGGTGACCGCTTTTTCTGCGGTTATTTTGGCATTGATTGCCGCCAGCATTACGTTTTTCATTTTGACGGTGCGGCGGCGCTGGCTGTTACAGGAACTGCGTGAGCTGGAACGCCAGGGCCTGCTCGTCATGCAGGAGGCCTAAGTATGCGATTTCTGGAATCTGATGACGCAGACGATCCCATCCTTTCGGTGGTTAATATGATTGACCTGTTTCTGGTGGTGATTGGCATTTTGATGGTGGTGGTTGCCCTTAACCCGCTTAATCCGTATGCCGCACAGGATGTGATTGTGATTGAAAATCCTGGAAAGGCCAATATGACCATGACGATTAAAGAGGGTGAAGAGCTGACACGTTATGAGTCCAATGGTGAAATCGGGCAGGGGCAGGGCATCAAGGCCGGCATTACTTACCGGCTTGATGACGGGCGCATGATTTATGTGCCTGAAACGGCTTCTAATTGAGTTTGGAGCTGGTGGCTTTGGCAAGATTTTTCCATTCGATGGATTCCTCTTTGATGTACGCCAGCAGCTCCTGCAGATTATTGGCCGGAATGGTTGGGTTCATCACCAGTACCAGCGGCACTTGCAGCACATTGGTGATTGGCGTGAAGTCTTTCTGGGCGTCATAAGGCATTGCTGCATTTATATAGGGGTTGATGACGATGGGGCCGCCTGGTGGCCAGGGCACAACCATGGTAATGGTATGTGAGGGGAACGAGTTTGCCAGTGCAACGCTGCTTGAAACGGTGCCCACCACGCAGGCCATCGGCAGAAAGGATTTCCATTTTTTTCATTATTGGTCCCCTTTGGTTATTTGCTTCATTATTGAAATATTCGGGTGTTTTTGTAAGTGGTTTTTACCATGTGTCAGGCACATACCCGCTTTGCTTTGGAAGGATGGGCTGATGTACTTTGTTCTGACGGGGCATGGTTTGTGGCAGGTTATACAGAAAGATATGTTTTCTTTTCGAGATGTTCTGTTCTAGTTTTTATTTGATAATAGTTCTCATTAATGTTATCTTGCTAGGCATTGTAAGAGATATGAATGAGGTCTTAAATGACAGAAAGTACACTAGATACACAGAAGTTGCAGCACCCCATCAAAATTCGTTTGCTACAAGTTAAACGAATTACACCATTAAGCCCGTCAATACGTCGCATTACCTTAAGCGGCAATGACCTGAACGGGTTTGTTTCCGCCTCTTTTGATGATCACATTAAACTGTTCTTGCCCGATTTGCCTGGCCAAAAACCCAATATGCCTGTGTTGGAGGAAAAGGGCATCAAGTTTGATGAGCACCGCCCCAAGCCCCTGACCCGTGACTATACGCCGCGTCGCTACAATCCGGATACGAATGAACTGGATATCGATTTTGTTTTAAACCATGAAGGGCCAGCCACTAGTTGGGCAAGCCAGGCAGAGGTGGGACATTACCTGGGCGTGGCCGGGCCGCGCGGTTCATTTGTGATTCCTGCCGGTTTTGACTGGCACTTGCTGATGGGTGATGAAACCGCTATTCCGGCTATTGCCCGCAGGCTTGAAGAATTGCCGGCTTCATGCAAGGCCATTGTTATTATCAAGATTGCCAGTGATGACAGTAAAATACCGTTGCAGGGCCAATGCGATTTTGAGGTTCGCTGGGTGCAGCAAGACAGTGATCCTGCCGATAAAAATGACGCTGAAATGCTGGCCGCCTGTCTGGGCGATATTGTTTTGCCTGCCGGAGAAGGCTATGTATGGGCGGCAGGCGAGTACAGCGATATCAAGGCCCTGCGTGAATACATGATTGATCAGTTCAAGATTGATAAAAAACGCATTCGTGCCAGTAGTTACTGGCGTAAATCACAGGTTGCCACGCATACGAATTTTGAATGACATAAAAGCGGCTAGCGATATAACATCCAGCTACTATTGGACAAAATCACCGATAGTGCGCGCATCTTGGCTTATATACATACTGTGTTTACAGCGGTGCGTTGTCAATTCTGGACAAGTCATCATTCACAGCGAATATTTTTCCATTCACCTGCGGAATTCCAAATCCTTTTAAACGAGCCGTGTGCATGTCCAGATAGGCTTGGGCACTGGGTTTGTCCTGAAACAGATAAATACCGCCGGCCTCATTGGCACTTTCATTTTCCGTCCATATTTTCCAAATCAGGCCGGGTTCTTTCGCGATGGAATGGGCCAGGTCATTCATTATTTTGGTCATTTCCTGACCCCAGGGGCCGGTGTAGGGGAAGTCAACTTGAAGCAGATATTTCATGATTCCTTGTCTGGTTGCGTAAGTACTTAGTTTACTACCCAAAACCCGTTTGTCCAATGGTACCTAAAGGCAAGTCGTTGATGGCAAGGGCTGCCAGACGCCTGGGGGGCAAAGCTGCTATGTATACAGTGCATGGGTGGAATAGTGCGTATGCCATATACTGCGAAACTATAAGGCTGCGGTGGCATTTCATCACTAGCGCATTCCAAGGCCAGCTTCAGGTGAAAGCCATGGCGTGCCGCCACGGTTTCGGCCATAAGCCAGATGCCTTCATGTAGCAAGGGGTCATAAGACAGGGCACCAATGCGTAGCCTGGCAGGCCCGGTTGCCGTGTTTTTTTGCATGGCCCGCATCGCGGTTTCCAGTGTGCTGGAAATGGTTTGAGCATAAACCATTAATTGCTGCCCGCGTTCGGTCAGCGTCACGCCACGCCCGCTGCGATGGAACAGGCCAATCATGAGGCGGGCGCAAGTCTACGGGCTTCTGTCCTAGACGGCTAACGGAGTCTCTTCGGTTGGGGTTTCTTCGTATAACAGTGACAGCAAGGTTTGCCGTAATTGCAGGGAGGAGGCGTTCATTGTTAATTGACTGTGCTTTCTTGGTCTGGGAAGCTCAACCGGGAAAATTCCACGGATTCTGCCTGGATTGGCGCCCATGACAACAACAGTTGTCCCAAGCAATAATGCTTCATCGACATCATGGGTAACAAAGAAGATGGTTTTGCTGCCCTGTGCTTCCTGTTGCCACAGGGTGACCAATGCATCTTGCAGGTGCGCGCGTGTAACGGCATCCAGGGCGCCAAAGGGTTCATCCATCAACAGAACAGGAGGATTCATGGAAAATGCCCGTGCAATGGCTGCACGCTGTCGCATGCCTCCAGACAGTTCGCTTGGCAGCTTATCAAAGGCGTGCCCCAACTTGACTGCTTGCAGATGCTTATGTGCAAGCTCATTATAAAATGATGAGGATTTGCCCGGGAATGCCTGTTTCAGCGCAAAGATAATGTTTTGGCCGGTCGTCAACCAGGGAAACAAGGAGTAATCCTGAAAGACGACGCCACGGTCCAAACCAGGGCCTGTAATGGGCTTGTCACCCAGCAGGATGGTACCCCGTGTTGGAAAATCGAGTCCTGCCAACATACGCAGCAGGGTGCTTTTGCCACAACCTGACGGGCCGAGCAGACAGATGAATTCACCCGCCTCAACCTGCAAGTTGATATCTTGCAGGATGCGCTGTTGTCCGTGAAAAAATGTAACGTTTTCAAGGGTAATACTATGCATGATGTTTGTTTCCTAAACTCGCCAGCGCAATAGATGACGCTCAAGGCGTTCAGTGAAGAACGTAATGGTGGTGACAACAATACCGATAAAGATAATGCCGACGATAACGCGTGGATAGTCGGCAAATTCTGAAAAATTGCTGATATACCAGCCCATGCCCGAGCTGCCACCAATCATTTCTGCCATGGTCAGCATCAGGAATGAGAAACATAGTGCCAGGGTGGCCCCTGTGCAGATGGAAGGCAGTGATGCGGGCAGTATGACGCGAACCAGCATGGTGCGTGTATTCAGGTTAAATACCCTGGCAGAGTCAATAATTCCACGTGGGACATTGAATACGCCTGAAATCGTATTGATGAAAATAGGCCAGAAAGCCCCGATAAAGATGACGGTGACAGAGGCGGCCGTAAATGAAGGCAGGAAATGGATGGCATAAGGAATGTATACCACCGGCGGTATGGTTCCCAGCAGTTTGGTGAACGGCATTGTTGCATGGAATGTGCGACGGTGGTAACCAACCATCAGTCCCAGGGGAATGGCCGTGAGAATTGCCAGGCCATAACCACTGACCAGTAGTAGCAATGAGCTGCGCAAGCCCTTCAGGGTGTCAGGCAATTCTGCGGTGAAGAGGGCGAGCACTACTTCGGGACCGGGTACCAGCATGGGGTCCAGCAATTGCAGGACCGTCGTGGCAAGATACCAGGCACCAAAAAACAGGAACAGGATGGAGGCGACATCACCGGTTGCCGTACGGGCAGCGTGAGTGCGGCTGGAGATTGTGCGCAAAGTGGCAATGATCTCGATGAGGGTAATCAGCAGCAGCGTGCGCCACTGGACACCATGACTAGAGCAGAGCAGTGTTCCGGCAACCAGTACATATAAAATGTGCTGTACCGGATGAATGCGTTGCCATGCGTTACCAATGGCTGGCAGCAACACTGGCAGAACGCCATGTAAGCGGTTTTTGGTAATCGAATCCATCCGTGTAGTCCTTAGGTATTGTTAATCCGGTAGAAATCCAGCAGGCTGGCATAAATTTCTTCACCCGGGTTTTGAGCGATCAGGGCATCCAGTGACTGTTTGTACAGATCAATGTCAATATGCTGTTCAACCGGGTATGTTTTGTTGGTGACATAGCCTGCAGATTCGACCATTGCCTTCCAGAATTCCAGCGTGCCTTTTTTCAGCGGATCAGGATGGGATTCAAAGGCCTGGCGTGTATAGGTATCTTTACGGATCACGTCTTCATCGATCTTCAGTTCCTTGGTAAAGACACGGACGGTTTCTTCCTGGTCTGTCTTGTATATTTTGTAGGCTTTGATCAAGGCAGTCAGGAAACGGCCATATTCATCTTTGCGTGCATTGTAGTCAGCCGTGTTGGCTGTCAGGCGGCAGCAGGTATAGCTGGGCAGGAAGTCCCCCAAAAAGTGGGTGACGGCCATGCCGCGTTTTTCTGCCAGGGAAAAGTGTGGTGAGAATACGATGCCGGCATCCGCTTGTCCTTTGATCACGGCCTCGACAATGGCACCAGGGGACGGAAATTCAACCCGCGTTACATGGGTTTCCGGATCAAAACCCGCTTTTTGAAGAGCCTGACGGAAGACAATGTCACCGGTGGACAGGCGGTTAATGGCGATTTTCTTGCCACGGTAATTTTCCAGTGACTTAAGGTCCTGTGCCTGTTCGGGACGTGTGATGACGGCTTGTCCACCCAACATCATGCCGCCGAAGATGGTAAATGGTGTGCCTTGCGAAATAAAGACAAGTGGTGCGGCCGAACCGAAAGTGCCGATATCCAGCTTTCCTGAACGCAGGGCGATAAGGCCTTCAGCGGAAGATTTGAACTGGAAAAATTCAACATCTAATCCCTGTTCCTTGAAATAGCCTTTGTCCCGTGCGAGGAAATGCAGGCCATGTGCCGGTTCTGCAATATAGCCAACCCTGAACTTGCCCGGTGTGGCCGCATGTGCCTTGCCACTGAATGCCAAGGGCAGACTGGCCGCCAGTAACGTAGCGCCTGTACCAAGTAATAGGGAACGTCTGCCAGGATCGGTTGGCGAGCCCGATGAACCGTTGTTTTTTTCTTTGTTCAGGAAGTCGAACAAATGATCCATGCCGCAATCGCACATGTTTTTCTCCTTGTATGGTTAGTTGGATGATAGGGTTTTGCTTATTCGTGCCAGATGCGTTGATGGTCACGATGGGTTGACAGGTAGGCATCTTCACCAAAGAATTTGTCGTAAAAACCATGGTCAATGTGGTGTGCCTGGGTGTAGGTGGCTATGCACACGGTGGGTATGGTGCCGGGAAACTTGTCATACGAGTCGTAGATGTCCTGGGCAACGGAAGCGATATACTCGGTCATTTCCTGTGACCAGCGCTCGGTGGCTGTTTTTACGGCAGCATTGTCCTTGAAAGGACCTGGCCTGTCTGCAGAGAAATTGCCTCGTGCTCCAAACTTGCGTTCAGCAAAGCGTTGTACGGCTTCGTGCATGGAGCTGACATAAGGTGGTACGAGCGGTTCAAAAACACCATCCAGGCCGACCGGGTTGGGTTGCCGGAAATGTGGCTGGTGCGTAAAACGGAATCCAAATCCCTGGATGCCTTCCTTTGCTTTTCCACCCAGCAGGCTGTGGATGTTCAGTCCGGAAAATAGCCATCCTCCCAGACCAAGTGCCTGCAAGGCCAGGTGGATATTGTATGAAGCAATAGAGGCTTCCGCGACAGTGCTGTTGCGTGAGTGCTGTTCCAGTTCGTCCAGTGCAAGGGCACGATCTGCATGCAGGATACCCTTACGCAGTAATGATGTAGGATCCCCCAGCAGACGTCCGGTAACAGGGTCGGCGGCAGGTATGCCTTCACCGGCACGCATTGCGAGCTGGTTTAACAATGAGTCCGCCTGGTCGATGACCGGAATGAAAAGCGTGGTGCCAGGACGGTTGGCAACCCAACGGTTATGTCCGACGATATGCGGGTAGCTTGCAGGCAGGTCAAGACGTTTGTCACTCAGGCGGATGATGTGTTGTTCCAGCCAGGACAGCAAACGCGGCAGGTCTTCAGTAGACTGCAACTCAAGAATGTGTGCCGGGTCCAGATCACGAAAACGTGTAATGTATGTGCCGCTGTCATCAGCGATGAGCAGTTCTGATCCATATACACCGGCACCGCTTGGATAGGTGCGTCCGGCAGGACGTACGGGATAATTGCAGCCAAGTCCTGGCGTGGCGGATTCCGTGTAAGGAATGCCGAAATGCCAGCCACTGATGCCAGCGCCGATGGTGACCAGAAGCAGGCGCTCCAAACGGCTGAGTGCTTGTGCCGGTTGCTGGGATTGGTAGGCCAGTGGCCCGTCGGGAATTTCCATGCCGACACCAAAGCGCCTGGAGCGACGGCCGAATAGCGCGTCCAGCAGTGAGAATTGTTGCAGACTGTCCAGTTGTGACTGATTGAGTGTCAGAGAAGGCCGTTGCTGTGTATTGGAGGAAGACATTAATGTGCTTTCTGGTTATCGGAGGATAAGGTGTTATTGCAACGGTGCGAGTGTGACGGCGCTTGGTGCGGTATCAACGTCAAAAATCGTGACGGAAATATCACGCCCTCCGGATTGTTCCAGCCGGGGGGTGAGCTGGTCTGCCCATGCCTTTGCTGTCTGGCTGTTTTCAAAAAGGTAGATGCCACCACGCAGGTTGGCTTGTTGGTTATTGATCCAGACTTTCCATTTGAAACCGGACAATTCGGTAATGTGATGGGCTGCTGTCAGCTTTTGTTCTTCTGGTACTTGTTGTTGAGCTTCGCTGGGGGTGTAATTGACTTGCAGGATTACGGCCATGGTACTTTCCTTTTTTGATGGTTGGGGGTGCTAGATAAATCGTGTCAGTTGACCTGTTAGGACAGAACATCGGCATAATGGCGCTGTGCAACATCCGGATGGGAGCGCAAACGTCCTTTCAGCAGATTCTGTCCAGTGTGTGGTACCAGGACATTCTGTGGGTCCTGTTCTACACCGCGTGCCTTTGCTGCCAGTTCTGGTGGCAAGGTCAGTGGGGGCAATGCCGTGTCCAGTCGCGGGCTGAGGAAAAAGGCGATAGACAGACGGTCTTCTTGTTCCGCAGGACTGACCACACGATGAAGCGTGGCGCGCAGATAACCATCGGTAAGTAGCTCCAGCACTTCACCCAGGTTGATTACAACGGTACCCGGGATGGGGGCGACATCAATCCATTTCTCCTGGTGATAGACTTGCAGACCGGCTTTATCAGACTGTAAGACAAATGTCAGGCATCCTGAATCCTTGTGGGCACCTACACCCTGGTTGGGTTCGTTAGTACTGCGTCCGGGATAACGGATCAGTTTGACATGCTGTACAGGTGCGTCAGAAAACGCTTCAGTGAAGTGTTGTTCTGATTGTCCCAAAACCAGTGCTAGCGCACGTAACAGGGCCAACCCTGCGGTAGTCAGTGTTGTCTGTAACTGTTGTACGTGTTCGCGTAATGCCGGTAAAGAGGCAGGCCATTGGTTGGGTCCTTGCAGTCGTTTCCATGGGATTTCATCGGATGGAAGGATTGACCGTTCCGCACCGATGTCGATTTGTTCACGCCAGTCTTTTTCACCACGGGTAATTTCAGTGCCTTCTGATGTATAGCCGCGAAAGTGTGGAGAGTTAACCATGTGCAGAGCCTGTTTTTCTGCGGCAGGCAATGCGAAGAATGAGCGGACGCTATCGAACAGTTGCCGGGTGGCTTCGTCATCCAGGCCAAAGCCTTTTAGATAGAAAAAGCCGACGTCGTGTGTTGCTATCCTTAGCGTATCTACGAATTGTGCCTTGCTATGCTCATCTCCGTTGATGAATTGTTCAAGATCAAGTATTGGTAATATGGGGTGCGTCATGATGTTTGCTTATAAATGACTTTGGATGTTTTGCAGTATATAAACAAATACAATTTGTAAAAAATAATAAAAATATATATGTATATGTAAAAATTAATTTATGAAAACAACGCACAACGTTATGAGGTATTTGTCTTTGGTGTGCGTTTTTTATGGTGTTAGTCTGTGCTGCTTAAGATCGTTACATAACATGGGAAGCAGTATGGAAAACAACAACTTCAGTCATGCGACGCTCTGTGTGCAAGGAGGATATACACCGCAGGCAGGACAGTCACGCATTGCACCAGTCGTACAAAGCACAACTTATCGGTATGACGATATATGGCATTTGCAGCGCGTCATGACTCTGCAGGCCACAGGCTACAAGTACAGCCGTACCGGTAATCCGACTGTAACGGCATTTGAAGAAAGTGTGCGTTTGCTGGAAGGTGGGGCAGCAGCAGTTGCGACAGCATCGGGACAGGCTGCGAATTTACTTGCGCTGGTTAATATCTGTCGCAATGGAGATCATATACTGGCTGCTTCCACTTTATATGGCGGGTCGTTTTCCTTATTGAATACAACTTTGCCAAAATTTGGTATTACAACGACTTTTTTTGATCCGGAAGCGCCATTGGAAGACATAGCAAAACTGGTGCAGCCAAGGACACGTTTGATTTTTGCCGAAACGATTGGCAACCCGGGATTGAATATTCTGGATTTTGACAAGATTCGCGCATTGTCACAGGAATATGATTTGCCGGTTGTCATTGATAATACGCTTGCTTCGCCGGTACTGTGTAATCCTTTGCAACTTGGCGCCCATATCGTCACGCATTCAGCCAGTAAATATATTGACGGGCATGGGACCAGTGTTGGCGGTATTGTTGTTGATGGTGGAAACTACAATTGGGATAATGGCCGTTATCCGGATTTTACACAGCCGGATCCCAGCTATGCCGGGGTCAGCTATACAGAAAAATTTCCGCAGGCACCTTTCGCCTACAAGGCTCGCGCCCATATCCTGCGTGATTTTGGGGCTTGTCTGGCACCACAAAATGCATTCCTGTTCAATGTGGGCATTGATACATTGCAATTGCGCATGGAACGTCACGGTAACAATGCCAGAAAGCTGGCCGTATTTTTGCAGAACCATCCACAGGTGGCATGGGTACGTTATCCTGGGCTGGATGAGGTCGGCAAAGAACGCATCGCACGTTATTTCCGTGCAGACAATGGCAGTGGTGTCCTGACGTTTGGGGTGCGGGGCGGCTTGGAAACGATTGACCGTTTCGTCCGTCATTTGCAATTGGCCACCTTGGTCGTGCATGTGGGGGATGCGAGGACATCCGTGCTGCATCCGGCTTCCACCACCCATGCCCAATTGTCAGAAGAACAACTGTGTGCCGCCGGTGTTTTGCCTGAAATGGTGCGGATTTCGGTTGGGATTGAAGATGCCGATGACATCATTAATGACATCGCACAGGCTCTGGAAAGGAGCAAATAAGATGACTGGGTTTGTGCAGAGTTACGGTCGTAATCTCTGCCATTTTCAACCAGTATGATGATTGGTCGCGTAGCGCCTACTGCTGCAGGCTTAAAGCCGAATTCTCCAAATGGGTTTTAAGGCTTTCTTCCAGGCCCAGCTGGCGTGCCAGTTCGTCTAAATAAGCCCGTTCCATGAAGCTGTCGGCACCGTTAACCAGCACGCTGGCCATATAAACTTCGGCCGCCTGTTCTGGCGTCTCCACCTGTTTGGCAACAGCCGCCGGGTCGGCTGGACTGTTGATTTGGGTACGAATCCAGGCATGTTCATCTGGCGAGGCATTCAATCGATCAAACTCGGCTTCCAGTAAGCGCTGTTCATCAGCATTAATATGGCCATCGGCTTTGGCCGCGGAAATCATTGCGATCAGAACAAGTTTGCTGTGTTTTTCCAGCTCTGCAACAGGCTGTTGGCTGAACGCCTTGGTGTCATGAGCAATCTGTGCAGGTGTTGGTGCAGGTGTGGCAACGGGCTGAGTAGTTGGTTGAGACGCCTGGTTCTGGTTTTCTTTCCACTGTCCGTAAGCATGATAGGCTGCCGCTCCCAATGCGGCCACCCCACCATAGGTGGCTACCTTACCGCCAATTTTTCTAAATTTCTTGTTGCCCATTAATAAGGCTAACGCCCCTCCGGTTAGTGCGCCGCCCGCAAAACCTTTAAGACCAGAAGAACCACCTGAAGCGGAGGTCGGCTTGGTTTGTGAGTTGTTTTGGTCAGACAACAAGCCCTGTGCGGATTGCATTAATTGCTGTAAAACGTTTTGTATCGACATGGAGTACTCTTCCTTAATAATGATGAGAATTGGATAGTGAATAGTTTAATTGGTTCAATGAAAAGGGATTACTGATGAATTTACTATGTAAATCGTGCCTCATTACTAATACATGATCTTTGCTCAAGCTCTGCTAGAGGATTCGTTCGACTATCGTTGAAAATGCCGTTATGTTTCACGTCGTGACGGTTTGTTGTTCAGCTTCAAAACTTGCCCCAGTTTTTTTACTGCGCCAAGCAACTGTGTTTTGGTAAAGCCGCCGAATCCGAGCATGAGGCCTGAAAGCCGCAGATTTTCCGAGCACATGGGTGAGAGTGCGCGCACAGAGATACCCGCCTTGCCTGCTGCCACTGGCTTGCGTTTCCAGTAATCCCTCGGCCCGCAATTGCTCATAGGCTTCGGTTACCGTTCCGCGTGACAAGTCCATTGAGTCTGCCAATGCACGGGTAGAAGGCAAGCGTTCACCGCCCTTTAGTTCGCCCGTTGAAATGGCCCTGCGAAGTGAGGCTGCAAGTTGTTGGCCGATACGTCCCTTGCTGCGGTCGATGGCCCCTAGGGCGGGAATCTCAATCACGAGCTGACGTTTTGCCATTTGGTTTTTCTCTCTCGGCTTATAGCGCAAACTGGCCTATTAAATTATTCATTATCTGGCCCTTAATTGTAGGCCAGTTAAATGCCAGAATGTATTTATTAACGTATAAAAGGAATCCAAATGCATTGCCCTGGCCTGTTTCGAGAAACGCGTATGGAGATTCTCCATGGCTTGATATCCGCCTATCCACTGGCGACCTTGATGACCTTGATGACTTAACGGTAGTGTCACTGGTTTTGTGCATAGTTACGGTCGTAATCTCTCCCATTTTTAACCAGTATGAATTACTCGCGTGGCTCTTACTGAAGTGACCCTCAAATGTTGGACATCTATTCCACTTTTTGGGGGTGGCAATGTCGGGCAGGCTGCGCGGGACAAATAAGCTGTCATTAAAATGAAGATTCGTAGGCTATATAAACGGCACGAAGGTCGCTATGGCGATCTATGTATCACGGTGGCGTTAGGTAATGTTAAGGAGAAGGTGATTATCAATCATAAAACAGTGCATCGCCGTCAGCCTCCGGCAAAGCCATCTTTTCAAGTCGCTAATAAAGTCAGATGTGTTAATCTGGATTTTGATTAGGCAGTGGCAACGTGGGGTGGGTGGATCAGGTGCAGTTGGCCAGGTGGTTTAAAAAGAACAGTTTTTAAAAAAAGAACTATTTTAAAAATACTTTAAAATAGTTGTTGACAAACAAAACCCCGTGCTTCATAATCTCGTTTCTCT
>WARP01005056.1_pt1 | contig 18995 bp, 16 predicted proteins | sample 4769151 | NCBI WGS metagenome assembly WARP01 (sample SAMN08893023, study PRJNA449175) | gut metagenome | isolation source: rumen sample fed with dry roughage | host: cow | place: India: Nagpur | collected 2016
ATTAAGATTTTTAAATTAAGAAAATTTGGATAGAAATTTATTTGATTATTAATTACTATAAAAATTTTTGACCTATATATATTTGGATTTTTAATTACTAGAGTATTCATAAATACAAAACAATAAAAACTATGTTATATGATTTGTGAAAAATATATTAACACAAATTTTTTAATATTTCATGAGAGTCATTCCTTTTACTACATCCACAACTCTCTCCAAATCTGCATCCGATAAGCCTGGATGGGAGGGAAGGCAAAGTCCGTTTTTAAAAAGGTGTCCGCAAACACTATTATCGCTTTCCGGTAAGGAAGCATAGACGCTTTTCTTTACTCTTTTTTCCTCTTTATTATATTCATGTTTATCTCCATGGTTATTCTCATTTATATACCTTGGAGCATCTGAAAACACAGGTTGTAAGTGCATAGGCTTCCATAAAGGCCTGGTCTCGATGTTGGCGGACTCCATAGCTAGGCGTAGATCATCACTGGTGAAACCAGCAATATCGGGGTCAATTATGATGCAGGTCAACCACATGTTGGATTCAAAATCATCAGAGGGATTACTTAGAAAAGAGATACCCGGCACTCTCGCCAAAAGTTCATTGTAGCGGGTATTTACAGCCCGCCTGGCAGCAATATGCTCTTCAAGTACAAGCATCTGCCCCCTGCCTATTCCCGCACAAATATTGCTTAGCCTATAGTTATAACCGACCCGCGAATGCTGGTAGTGAGGTGCACTATCTCGTGCCTGAGTAGCCAAAAATTTCGTCACACCAGCTGCCTCGGTAGAAGAGCAAACCAGAGCACCGCCCCCTGATGTTGTAATAATTTTATTACCATTAAACGACAAACAAGCAAACTCTCCAAAAGTGCCACAAAAACGCCCCTTATATCTGGAACCAAGAGCCTCGGCAGCATCCTCAAGTACAGGTATCCCATATCTCCCTGCAATTTCAATTATTTCATCCATCTTTGCAGGCATTCCATATAAATGCACTGGAATAATTGCCTTTGGTTTATGCCCCGTAATCTTGATTCGATCCTCAATAGCAATTTCAAGCATTTCCGGATCCATATTCCAAGTCTCCTTCTCACTATCTATAAAAACAGGCTTAGCCCCGAGGTATGCAATAGGATTTGCAGACGCCGAAAATGTAAAAGATTGACAAATAACCTCGTCCCCTGGGTTCACCCCCAGTTGAATAAGAGCCAAATGTATGGCTGCCGTACCCGAACTCAGTGCCACAACACGCCCAGTTTGTAAGCCCAAGAACAACTCAAGATCCCCTTCAAAACCATCAACATTTGGACCAAGCGGAACTACCCAGTTTGTTTCAAAGGCCAATTGAATAAATTTTTGTTCTTCACCGCCCATATGAGCTAAAGATAGCCATATTTTATTAGAAATAGACATATAAATTCTAGTTATATCAATTTTTTTACCACTCTAGCTGGATTTCCAATTACCAACACCTTATCTGGAATATCTCTCATAACTACAGCTCCAGCAGCCACAAGGCACCATTTGCCAATTTTTATTCCAGGAATAACCACAGCTCCGGCACCTACTTGACTTCCTTCTCCAATAAAAACATTTCCGCAAAGAGTGACATTTGGGGATATATGAACAAAGTCCTCTATAACACAATCGTGGTCGACTGATGAGGCTGTATTAATAATACAGTGCCTTCCAACAGAAGCAGAAGATTGGATTATTGCCCCCTGCATGACAACAGACCCTTCACCTACAGAACTTTTTGGTGAAATAATTGCTGAAGGATGAATCGCCATAGCAAAGTTATTCCTACATAACTTTTCAATAATGATTTTTCTGATTGAGTTACTTCCAATGCTTATTATTAACGACTTGTCTAATGGCACTTCGTGATAAATTTTATATCCCATTAATTCATTTAACTCATGATTATCATCGATTAAACCAGCTACTTCCGTGCCTTGGGCTTTTAGAATATCAATTATCACTTTTGCGTGACCGCTTGCCCCATATAAAAAAACAGACTTCATCTTATTTACTTCCTTTAAACGTCTCCATTGTCATATCACTCCTGGCATTTATCCCATCTCTAAAAAACACTCTTTTAACAGTTAAAAGTAGTATTTTTATATCTATCCACAAATTTAAATTATCCACATACCACACATCATACTCAAACTTCTGCTCCCAAGTGATTGCATTCCTACCATTCACCTGCGCCCATCCTGTCATTCCCGGCTTAACCTCATGCCGTCTAGCTTGCCTTTCAGAGTAGAGAGGAAGATATTGCATCAACAAAGGGCGAGGTCCTACCAGGCTCATTTCCCCCTTTAGGACATTTATTAGCTGAGGAAGCTCATCAATGGATAAAGATCGTACAACCCTCCCAACCGATGTAATCCTCTTACTGTCTGGTAATAGATTTCCAGCTTCATCCCTCTTGTCATTCATAGTTTTGAACTTAATTACCTTGATTAGCCTCCCATTTTTGCCAGGCCTAGTTTGAATAAAAAAAGCTCCATCGCTGCTGTTTGTCAACACCAACAACATCCAAACAATTAACAACACCGGACTAATCACAACCAGCCCAATCAAAGACAAAGTATAATCCAACAAGCTTTTCAAGAAGTATTTGTACATGTTAAGTTTTATATAAAAATTTGATAGTTGGGATTTTATCCGAGCTATACCTGTTGCTGTGTTTCCAAAAAATCAACAAATTTATTCGCTAAATCTTCTCGGGAAAAGTGTAACTGAGCCAGTTGACGGGCATTTTGGCCCATTTGTTCGCGTAATGAAGGGTTATCTGCTAAGGTCACTAGAGCGTTGGCAAATGCTTGTGGGTTATTGGGAGGAACAGCAAAGCCGCAGTTATGTTCCTGAATCATGTCGGCAAGCCAGCCCGGGTAATTGTTTAGGACTGGCAGACCTGAAGAAATATAGTCAAAGAACTTGTTTGGTGAGGTGCCATAGTAGAATGCAGGCACATTGGCCAAGATCATCAGTCCAATATGGGCACTTGTAATAATTCTATTAAGCTGCAACTTTGGTACAGGATCATAAAACTTGCAGTTGTTAAGGCCCTCTATATAAGCACGAGATACTAGTTCTTCTTTTACCTTTCCATCGCCAATGAAGGCCAAAACGATATCGTCACGCCCCATTGACTTTAAAACGGAAGCTGCATCTAATACGGCATAAAGCCCGTTTGCTATGCCATGTGCACCTGTAAAAACCGCAACGGTCTTGACGTTTTCAATTCCCTCCAATAACAATGGCTCTCTCAAAGTAGGAGAAAATATATCCAAATCACAACCATTTGGCACCATCTCAATACGTTTCCCTTTTTGGGACTTCATGGCAATTCCTTCACAAATTCCAGGTGAAAGTCCGATGCAACCATCAGCATTTCGGTAAGAAACCCATTCCAAAAAGCCCATTCCCCATAATAAAAAAGGGTTTTTCATACCCAATGCACGAGGTAATTCGGGCCAAAGGTCACGGACCTCGAATATGAATTTTTTACCACGGAACCATTTTGCAAATAAACCAGGTATGCCTGCAGTAAGGGGCGTAGAGGTCGCAAAGACCAAATCGAAATTTTCTTTTAAAGCTATTTTTATCCCCAACAAGGCAAACCGGAGAAAAGTAAATGCTCTTTTGGCAATTCTGTCTTTATTGGAGTAGGGGAGGGATATTTGCAGAACATCTATACCATCAATATTACCTTTCAATACATTTTTTGAATAACTTTCCACCAACCCCAAATCGTCAGCAGCACCGCAAACCATAGTCACATCATGTCCTCTCTTGACCAACCGGCGAGCCATTTCGTAAGATCTAGTGCCTCCAGCCTTTGTTGGAAGGGTAAAGTGCTGGTGTAAATAAAGAACTTTCATTAAATTATATGGTGATTTTTGTTTCTATTTTATTGCCTCCAGTAGTAAACTCCTTTTGGTCTGTTTTTTCTTTTATCCCGTAATAAAGTGATTGCCACCCCTCATTAGTTTGCGCTGAAATTCCATCACTTTCCAAGATAAGGCTATCACACTTAGAGTGCCAGAGCTGTCGCATAACCAGATTATAAGGTTTGTTGTCGATTGTATCACATACAATCCATTCCAGCTTCTCTTTCAATTTAACAACCCTCCTGCGATGGACAATATTTTTGTCCAAGTAGGTAAAGCATCTGACAGCTCCTTCAAAGACATAGTTTGTTTCATTTTCGGTAAGTGAAGCATCAATTGCCTTAGACCAATTGAACCACACGAACCTGGGCCCTTTTAGCATTTGATTATAATTGCCAAGCATAATAGTATTGTGCGACTCAGTACCGGAAAAGTACTTGACCAAATTATCCTCTGTATTGTATTTATAAGAACCAGCATCACAAAGCAGATTGACCCCTCTATGCCACACATCCAAATGGAGATTGTCAGCGTGAGCAGGACGATCTTTATAAGAGCCACATTTTATAAAAGAGAGTGTCTCTTCTTCGCGTATCAGATAGTAACCACCATTAACAAATGAAGAAAAACCGTAGTGCATTTTAATTTCAGGAAATGGCGTCACAACAACACATGATGTTGCACCTACCCAATAGCTATCTTCTTTAATCAAAGCATCATCATAAAGATGTTTCCCTGTCAACAATTTATGAAGAGTGTTGAGTTGTGGCCGGTAATCCCTGTAATCTGTAGAAGACAGAGGAAAGAACCAGGCACCATCGTTAGAGCCGTAGTTTGGCAAATGACCATTTTTCATATCTGAGCACTGGAACAAGAAATTCAAGCTTTCGTATGCCTTCTTGTAAACATGAGCACAGAATGATTTGCTGCCAATTGATGCGAGTGAAATCCCGAAAGATAACAGCTGCGCAACAACCCGATGGTAATTCATAGAAAACTGTAAGAATGTACCATCCTCGTAAATTTGGTAGTTAATTTCCTGCTCAAACCATTTAAATCCGTCCCTTGACCATTTTGCTGTTTCAGGGACGAAAGGGAAAAGAATTTCGCTTAAAGCAAGGAACAGAGTTTCTGTAATAGCATGGTTGTTACGAACTGCAATCCTAGAAAAGTCAATATGTTTGTATACATGATGCAGAGACCAGTAAATGACATTTTGGATTTTATCGAATCTATCTTCTGTTACTGCGACAGAATTTTTGTAAAAATGGAGAGCATAGCACCAATTTAAAATCCTGAGAGAAATCTCCTGGCTGCACCGCCAATTTGGTCCAAGATTGACAGGGTTTGCATCAATCCAGCTTTCTATTTGAGAGAAAACAAATTCGGAATGGTCCTCACAATTATGATAATCATTCCTGATTAGAGTCAACAACCAGGTAAAACGAGACTTCTCCCAAACATATTTGATGTCTCCTGAAGTACTTGAAAAATCCGGAATTTCAGACCAATGTTTACCAGAATCATAGCGATATCCAGTAGACGGATTTGTCAGCCAATCATAATCAACACCAAGATTAAACCATTTGCTACTGAAAAACTGAATTTCACCTGCCAGAATCCTTTCTGCGCTCTCCTTCAAAGTAATATCAGATCTTTTATCTAGCCCCATGAGTGCTTCATCAAGTAACTTTCTGCAACCAATAACAAAAAGAGGAGTATTACTTCTCCACTGCTCAACTGTAACAAAATGCTGTATGGCAGGAGTAGTAAGATGCCTCTTTTTTAAAACCCCAGTAAGCTTTTCCAACTCATGACGAATGCGGTACAAAGTGTACCGCAAGCCCATGTTCTTTATTATTTGAAAAGTCTTTGCAAACATTTTATTTCACATCCACCCAGCGACCCTCTTTAAGACTTTGGATTGTGGCAAAACTGGCGCGGGTTGTGTTTACTATGCTGTTAAAAGGGATTAGTGCTGGGCCACCATACTTCACACTATTAATTAATTGATGGAATTGGTTCTTGTGACCTTTATCCAAGGAGGTTTTAAGTTTGGAAAAGCCTTTTACTCCGTAACCGCGAGTTTCGCGGAAGTTGTCCATGATCAAAGTTCTCTCTTGGGAGAATACCTCTACACGTTCTTTTGAATAGGCTTTGGACCCATTGGCAAAATAATTGATGACACCAGTAGACCCATTTTCATACCGCAACAGGATAGAGGCATTGTCGGTATTTTCTTCGGGATTATTTCCCATGGCATTCATGCAAACAGATTTCACACTACTCCCTGTCAAATAGGAGATGAGGTCTATGTAGTGGCATGCTTCGCCAATAATACGACCCCCGCCCACCTTCATATCATGAACCCAAACATTGGCAGGGATAAAGCCTGCATTCATTGTGGCAATCACATTCATTTTGCTATCACCAACCAAAGATTTGATTTTTGTAATATGTGGTGAAAAACGCCTGTTAAACCCTAAAGTCAAAGATTTACCACTCTTATTATATGCATCAGAAATCAATGACAACTCTTCATCGTTCAAGGCAAGAGGCTTCTCTACAAAAACATTTTTCCCTGCACTCAAAGCTTCCACTACCATACCCGCATGAAGATCATGGCGGGTAGTTATCATTACCAGGTCTACATCAACATCGGCGAGTATATCCTTGTAGTTGGTAGTAGAGTGGGAGAATCCAAACTTCTTTGCCAAAGTTGTACCCGAAAGCCCCCCCTGGCTGGCAATATATTTGAAAGAAGCACCACTACCATTAAGAGCCGGAAGCATAGTCATTTTGGTAAAATTACCCGCACCAATAACACCAATAACTCCCTTGGAACCACTAAATCTATTTGAATTCAAAATAACGGTATTAGAACCCACAAATGCATGGTCTACACCACTGTACTCAATTATGGAAGCAATTGAGCCGTGATTGTGAAGATTACTATATATCTCTTTGTAGGACTCCAAAGGAACCCTTTCGGTAATCATCTCCTTTACCGAAATTCCACCCGAAGAGATAGCCTGCAAAACAGCCTCGAAATTACGTTTCTCAGTCCATCTCACAAAAGGTAGAGGATAATCAATACCCTTGTTTTCGTAATCATTGTCATACCTCCCCGGCCCATAAGAACAAGAGACCTGAAAAGTAAGTTCCTTCTCATAAAATTCAGCACGGCTGATATTAAGCCCAATCACACCAACCAATACTATCCTGCCCCTCTTCCTGCTCATCCTTGCAGCCTGTGAAATGATAGAATCGGAATGTGCAGAGGCAGTAATAACAACACCATCAGTACCGACACCTCCGGTCTGCTCCTCGACAAATTTAACAACATCGCCACTACCGGAGTTGAATGTAAGGATACCCCATTTAGATGCCAAAGCAAGCTTGCCCTCATCAAGATCGGTACCAATCACTCTGCAACCATTAGCCTTTAACAACTGAGCAGTAAGCAAACCAATCAACCCCATGCCAATAACTACAACAGTCTCACCAAGAGTAGGGTTGAGCAGACGAATACCCTGCAACCCGATAGAGCCAACCACGGTAAAAGCAGCCTCCTCGTCACTTACATTATCGGGAATATGAGCAACCAAATTCTTAGGCACACAAACAAAATTTGCATGCGGACCATTGGAAGCAACCCTGTCACCAACTTCAAAACCACTTATACCCTCACCAACAGCAACCACAATGCCAACATTGCAGTACCCCAAAGGTATAGGCTCACCAAGCTTATTGAATACCGAGTTGATAGTAGTCAACAAACCATCGGTCTTTACCTTATCCAACACCTGCTTAACCTTGTCCGGCTGCTGCCTCGCCTTTTGCAAGTAGTTAGACTTTCCAAACTCCACCAACATCCGCTCAGTACCCAGCGACACCAAACTATGAGTAGTCTTGATTAATAAACACCCACGCCTCACAATCGGCACCGGCACCTCTTCCAATAAGGTTGCTCCAGTTTTAAAGGACTGTATTATTTGTTTCATTGTTAATTGTAGATTTGCTACTTTTCAAGTAATTGTATTTTTTCTTTTGGAGATGGATAATTAATTAGAACGGCTTTGTACTTCCCTTTAAAGACGAACAAACTACCAGCAGCTGCTCCAATAATTTTGAATTCATCAATTAGGTTTTTAATATCTTCCAATGTGCCTGCGCCTCCTAAAATCGTTAAAGGTACATCGCAATAATCCCGCACATGTCTAGCGAGTTTTATATCATATCCACTCATTGTCCCATCTTTATCAATGGAATTAATCACAATCTCTCCAACGCCAATCTTATTAAGATTTGATACAAAGTCAAGCACTTTAATTCCGGTTTTCTTTGTGCCATTATTTAATACAATTTCGTACTCACTTTTAAAAAGGCCTTGTTTTAGTACATCCAATATAACCACAACGCTTTGAACACCTACCGACTGACCAATCCTACTTGCCAAAGAGATGTCATTAATAACAGCAGAGCTAAGTGCCACTTTTTCGGCTCCAAGATTTATTATTCTTTTTGCTTCTTCGGCAGAAGTTACACCACCACCATAACAAAAAGGCATTCGACATTCAATTGCAAGTTTCTCAATAAGCGAGAAATTAGGACCCCTATTTTCTTTGGATGCATCAATATCAAGGACAATTAATTCATCAACTTCCTTTTCATTAAATATTTTTACAGCATTAATAGGATCTCCAACATACTTTGGATTCTTGAATTGCACGGTTTTAACCAATCCTTTATTGTGTACAAGCAGGCAAGGGATTATACGAGATCTTAACATTTTATAGACGAGAAAAGTTTAGTAGTAATTGAATTCCGTTTTTATGGCTCTTTTCGGGATGAAATTGGACACCAAATATATTTTCTTTATTTACAGAAGAGCTAAAGTAGTGCCCATAGAACGATGAAGATGCTTCATCATCTCTGTTATTGCATTCAAAGTAATAGCTGTGAATAAAATAGAACCCCTTTTCCTCGTCAATTCCATCAAAAAGAGGATTGCAATTATTCACGTGTATTGAGTTCCACCCTAAATGTGGTATTTTTGGTTTGATTGGAATAGAGTTTTTATCGAATTTTTTAACAATCCCATCAATCCATCCCAAACCAGCCAGATTACCTTCTTCGCTATTTTTTGCTAATATTTGCATACCCACACAAATTCCCAGAATCGGGATTTTATATTCCAGTACCAAATTATTGAGTATGTCTCTAAAGCCAGAACCATCCAACATGGACATTGTTTCATCAAATGCACCAACTCCAGGAAGAATTAGTTTAGTAACACCTGTAAGATCAATAGGAGAATTTGCAACTATATATTTAACATTGTGTTGGTCAAAAATATTGCCAATTGCCCTAATGTTGCCAGAACCATAATTAATTATTCCAATCATCTTTTCACAGATTTCTCCACACCAAGCAAATGAAGGACTTTAGCTCCCATCCTAAACATTGATTGCTGATTTGGATAGTCCCAATAAAATTTTTTTTCTGTATTGAAGTAAGACATCAGCTCTTCTTTAGAAATTTCAAGTTTTGATGCAATGTAATTAATGTCGTTTTCAATTGTTTCTGGATTATATGCTGGTTTTTTTAATTCCTCCAGAGCATCTTCACGCTTCATTTGCCCAGTTACAATTAAACTGGAAAACTGAACCCTTCTGGGATCGAATCCAAATCTTTCCGGAAGCCAATAGCTTTCAAAGAACTTAGTGAATCTGGATTCAAAATGTTTTTGAGGATAAGGTGTCCAGTCATATTCTCCTGTAAGAGTTTTAATTGCTTCCTTTTTATTATATGGCAAATAATCGAGGAATTTAAGGACCTTAATACCTTTAATATACCTCAAATAAAATTTGTGCCTTAGAATTGAACTGAAGGGATATGTTTCTAACTTGTTTTCACAAAAGTGCCTACGGATATAATTTATCTGCTTCATATCTGTTCCATAATAATAAAACTCCATAGGATTTCTAATGCCCTCAGTAGAGATATTACCTCCGTTAAGGATATACTTTATATTGTATTTATAAGCATAATTATACAAAGTTGCAATAAAAGCATGATCCTGTGGAATATCTATATGAGGTACCCCAGACTTGAAGAAAGCTAACTGAAACGCCTTCATCTCTTCCCAATTGATTACTTCAGTATATAGGTCTAAGCCAAGTTTATCAATCATTACCTGAATATTATGAACAGATAACTCAGTATTCCATCCACCATCAACATGAAATACAAGAGGCCTTAATCCAAACTCCTTAACAGCCAAATGAAGCATATATGAGCTGTCAACACCACCGCTTAAACCAAGTAAGCAATCAAAATCCTTACCCTCTCCTTCTTTTTTAATCATCTTAACGATTTTAAGCAATTCGCTTTTACCATGTTCATCAGGATGCCATTGAGGTAAAACATTAGAATAAAAACTTTTACAATGGTCACAAACCCCATTCTCATCAAATGATATGCGAGTGTCTGAAGTGTCCATGACGCAGTTTGTACATGTTAGATATTTTTGTTTCATAAAAAATATATTTTTTTTGTCTAATTAATTATCGTATATTAAAGATTAAGAAGTATTTAAAATTATAGCTTTACAAATGATTCTAATATTTGATAAAAACTTATTAAATCGTCCTTAATTAGATTAATCATTTTCTTTCTTTCGCTGTCGAAATCTCCGCATTAGAACAGGACCATATTAGACTTTTTGATTTAAATTGCTTCTCTAATAGCTTAGTAGAATCTAATCTTTCCTAGATTGGCCTTAGGTGATATGTTGCCTAAGAATCCATAGGTCTTGTGTTTGTTGTAGTCTAGCATCCACCACTCTTTTAACTCCCTAACCTAATTGAGATTGTAAAAAAGATACGAATCAAAGATACTCTTTATGTAGCTAACATTAAAGTTCTCAATGAAGCTATTTTGCGTTGGTTTGCCTGGCTGGATATATTTAAATTTATGTTATTTCCAATGCACCATGATTTAAATGCATCTGCAATAAAATCGGGATCAATATCAATTTTTATGCTTTTAGATTTACTATAACACAAGGCTACTTTCTCCATTATCCTGATTACCCTTTCAGCAGGTATTAATGTGTCAATTCCCATTGCTACGTCTTTTCTGTTATAATCATCAATCATATTTAAAACTCCAAACCTTCGACCATTTGTCATTACATTAATTACGAAATGCATTGACTAGCTCTTATTTTTCCAATTAGGTTATAAAAATGTCTCCTTTTCTCATGATGGCAGTCTGAGTTTACGATTCCTCATATGGTTTAAATTCATTAATCTATATACTATGTAATTCCTCTTGTGGTTCCATAGGTATCCATCATTACATAGTTAACAATAAATCTTCCAAAGACCATATTTTGAATTCTCGGCTTTCTCCCGTAAGCTTCAATTACTTCACTTTCTCCTCTCTTCTTTTTTATAATAGCACTTGGGTCTATTAACATTTAGTAATCTACTCGCCCAAATGATGCTGATTTTACTTTCCTACACAATCTTCTCAGTTATTGCTCATTTAGCTTTGGGCTTTAGAGCTATTTTTCAATATCCTCCTTTCGTCTCTTATTATCTGTTGATAGTTCAGCATACATATGCTTAAGTCGGCGATTGTCCTCAATTAACTCTTTTAAGCGCTTAAGCTGACTTACATCTACCCATGAATATTTCTTCTTCTACAAATAGAAGATAGCTTTTGAAATACCATACTCCCTGCAATTAGTCTCTATTGATGTTCCAAACTCATACTCTTTGAGTGCTTTAATAATTTTTGTTTCGCTTATTCTTGTCTATTTCATCTTGTCGTTTCTCTTTGCAAAGAGATTGAAATTTGTCTAAATAGTCACTGAACTACTCAGATGGGTTCTTATAGTTGTTTAAAGTAATCTATTGTTTTAATAAGCCCTTCATCTAGTTTAATTTCCGGACTCCAATTTAACTGTATTTTTGCGAGGGAAATGTCTGGTTGTCTTTGTTTTGGATCGTCTAGAGGTAATGGTCTAAATACAATTTTTGATTTAGAACCAGTTAGTTTAATTACTTTTTGCGCAAGTTCTAAAATAGTAAACTCACCTGGGTTTCCAATATTAACAGGACCAAGAAATTGATCAGTTGAAGACATCATTTTCAACATACCATTTACTAAATCGTCTACATATTGAAAACTTCTTGTTTGATTTCCATCCCCATAAATTGTTATGTCTTTCTGTTGTAATGCCTGGACAATAAAATTTGATACGACCCTCCCGTCGTTAGGGTGCATCCTTGGTCCATAAGTGTTAAATATCCGGATTATTTTAATTTTAACATCATTCATCCTGTTGTAATCCATAAATAATGTTTCTGCGCATCTTTTTCCTTCATCATAACACGATCTAATACCAACAGGATTAACATTACCCCAGTATGATTCAACTTGAGGATGAATGAATGGGTCTCCATATACTTCACTTGTTGATGCCTGTAATATCTTAGCATTTACTCTTTTTGCTAATCCAAGCATATTAATTGCTCCCATCACAGATGTTTTAATTGTTTGAATAGCATCGTGTTGGTAATGAATTGGAGAAGCTGGGCAAGCTAAATTGTATATCTCATCAACTTCAGCATAGTAAGGAGTATTTACATCGTGCCTAACAAGTTCAAAATTTGGATTTGTATGCAAATGAATTACATTGCGTTTACTCCCGGTAAAGTAATTATCAAGACATATTACTTCATTACCTTCATTCAAAAGTCTTTCACATAGGTGAGAACCTATAAATCCGGCTCCACCAGTAACTAGAATTCTTTTCAATTATTTATTATTTTATCTGATTAATCAAAATATGGAAGTAAACTATTTACCAATTTGATATACCTTAAATCCGATTTCTTTAAGTTTATCCGAATTTAGAATATTTCTACCATCAAATACAAATGCAGGTTTTTTCATATTGTCATAAATTTTTTGCCAGTCATAATTTATAAATTCATCCCACTCAGTTAAGATTGCAACAGCATGAGATTCTTTACATGCTTGATAAGGATCGGTGTCTACTTTTAATAGCTTATGATTTTCTTCGGTTGTCCTAGATGATAACAATTCAAGATCTTTAAATATTTGGTTAGATTTTACCGTTGGATCATACACATGGATAAATGCAGTCTCATCAAGTAAAAAATTGGCTACATACATCGCAGCCGTCTCCCGCGTATCATTTGTATTTTTTTTAAATGCCCATCCCAGAAACGCAATTTTTTTCCCCGAAACAGTATTAAATAAATTATTAACGATGTTTTCTGCAAATCTCATTTTTTGGTAATCGTTAATTAGTAAAACTTGCTCCCAATAGTCGGCAACTTCTTTAAGACCAAGAGATTTGGAAATATATACTAGATTAAGTATATCCTTTTGGAAACAGGATCCACCAAACCCAACAGAAGCATTAATAAATTTTGAGCCTATCCTGTTATCAGCACCTATCGCGCGTGCAACTTCATCTATATCAGCCCCAGTCTTTTCACATAGAGCACTAATTGCATTTATTGAAGAGACCCTTTGAGCTAAAAATGCATTTGCTGTAAGTTTAGATAATTCAGAAGACCACACATTTGTTTTTATAATTCGTTCTTTTGGCAGCCATCTTTCATAAATAGACGATAGACACGCTATAGCATCTTGCCCCTCTTTAGTAGAATTATCTCCTCCTATCAACATTCTGTTTGCATTTTGCAAATCTTCGATAGCTGTTCCCTCAGCAAGAAATTCGGGATTAGAGAGAATCTGAAACTTAATATTATTGCCTGTGTTTTCAAGAATAGTTTTAATTGTTTGCGCAGTACGAACAGGAATTGTAGATTTTTCAACAATAATTTTCTCTTCAGTAGCAACTTCTGCTATCTTTCTTGCACATAATTCAATATATTTAAGGTCAGCAGCCATACCTTTTCCCTTTCCATAAGTCTTAGTTGGGGTGTTTACAGAAATAAAAATAATTTGTGCTTCACGAATACTATTTTCAATATCAGTTGAAAAAAAAAGGTTCTTACCACGTACTTTGGCAATAATTTCTTTAAGGCCTGGTTCATAAATCGGAAGTTCCTCAAGATTTGAACTATTCCAATCTGCAATTCTGTTTGGATTTACGTCAACTACTTTAACTTTAATATCAGAACAATTTGAAGCTATTACTGCCATAGTAGGTCCGCCAACATAACCGGCTCCGATACAACAAATATTTGAAATCTTCTTAGATATTGTCATATATTAATATGTATTTTTTTATTTTTGAGTATACCATTCAAAAAGTTTTTCAACCCCTTCATCAATCTCAATTTTATGATGCCAACCGAGAGTGTGAATTTTGGATGGGTTAGTCAACTTTTTCATTGTTCCATCGGGCTTATTTGAATTAAACTCTAATTTACCTTTAAAACCAATTTTTTTCTTTATTAGTAGAGCAAGATTTTTTATCGAAATATCTTTACCTGTTCCAATGTTTATGTGAGTATTTCTAATTTCAATTGAATTAGGTGTTACATCATCAAAATTAATATTTTCCATAACATACACACAAGCATCAGCCATTTCTTCACTCCAAAGAAATTCTCTTAAGGGATTTCCTGTACCCCAAATTTCAACTATTACTGTTCTATCATCTGTATAGACTCCATATTTTTTTAGAACTGAAATGATTTCATTATTTAAAGAATCACCATTTATTCCTTCCACCGGTCTTTTATTTAAATCAATACGAATGGAATCCATGTCGTTATTCTCAATACATTTTCCTAAATAGATTTTTCTAATAAGTGCTGGTAGTACATGAGATGTTTCTAAATTGAAGTTATCGTTGGGGCCGTAAAGATTAGTGGGCATAACGCTTAGAAAGTTTGTACCGTATTGTAAATTGTAACTTTCACAAAGTTTAATTCCAGCAATTTTAGCAATAGCATAAGGTTCATTAGTATATTCAAGAGGCGATGTTAATAGACTATTTTCATTCATTGGTTGTGGAGCTTCGCGTGGGTAAATGCAAGTGCTACCAAGAAATAGAAGTTTTTTAACTCCAGTTTTCCAAGAATTATGAATTATATGATTCTGAATCATAAGGTTTTCATATATAAACTGAGCTCGATAGTTATTGTTTGCTAAAATACCGCCGACCTTTGCTGCAGCAAGAAATACATATTCTGGTCTTTCCTTTTCAAAGAAGTCAGAAACATCTTGTTGGTTGATAAGGTTTAGCTCTGAGATTGAACGTAAAACTAAATTCGAATAACCCTTTGTTAGTAGGTTTTTTAAAATAGCTGAACCAACCAAACCTAAATGTCCTGCCACAAATATTTTACTATCCTTTTCCATATTATTCAAAATAATTGAATGTTTTGTAACCTCCCTCTTTGATCCATGCTTCTTTCTGCATTAGCTTAATATCAGATTGCATCATGTCTTCAATCAATCCCTTTAAATCATATGTTGGTTCCCAACCGAGTTTTGTTCTTGCTTTTGAATTATCTCCAATCAATAAATCTACTTCTGTTGGACGGAAATATTGAGGGTCAACTTTTACAATAGGTAATTTACATTTAATAACTTCATAAATATGACTTAAATAATTATCGCCCACTTTTTCGCTAAAAACCTTATCGTTAATAGCAGTAATTATCCCTTTTTCTTTTGTTCCCTCACCTGTGAAAGTTATCTCCAATCCAATTTCTTCGCCGGCCATTTTAATAAAGCTACGGATTGTTGTTGTTACACCTGTAGAAATCACATAATCATCAGGCTGATCTTGTTGCAAGATTAGGTACATTGCTAGAATGTAATCTTTTGCATGTCCCCAGTCTCGGCGACTTGATAGGTTTCCAAGAAATAAAGATTCTTGCATGCCTAAGGCAATACGACTTAGTGCGCGAGTAATCTTACGAGTAACAAATGTTTCTCCACGAACAGGAGATTCATGATTGAACAATATTCCGTTACTCGCATGTATACCATACGCCTCTCTATAGTTAATTGTTATCCAATAAGCATACATTTTTGCAACAGCATACGGGGAGCGAGGATAAAATGGCGTTGTTTCTTTTTGAGGAATCTCTTGGACTAAACCATATAACTCAGATGTTGAAGCTTGATATATTCGAGTTTTTTTAGTCAGGCCTAATAGTCTAATAGCTTCCAGTAGGCGAAGTGTTCCAATGCCATCTGCGTTTGCAGTATATTCTGGTGTGTCAAAACTTACTTTCACGTGGCTCATTGCAGCTAGATTGTAAATTTCGTCTGGTTGAACTTCTTGAATAATTCGAGTTAAATTCATGGAATCAGTCATATCCCCAAAATGTAGCATAAAGTTACGATTCTCAATGTGAGGATCCTGATAAATGTGGTCAATTCTATCTGTATTGAATAAAGAAGAGCGTCGTTTTATTCCGTGAACAATGTAATCTTTTTTTAAAAGAAACTCAGAAAGATAGGCACCATCCTGTCCGGTGACTCCTGTTATAAGGGCGATTTTTTGTGACATATTTTAGTTGTTAAAGCTATAATTATCTAATGTAAAAGAGGAAACTATTAATGTCATTTCCAAATATCATACATGCCTTAATAATATTTGTAATTTGAATTATATTTGTGTAGGTAAGAACTAGAACTTGAAGGTAAACAAAGGCCATTCATAAATAATTGCTCTGATGTTCCATGCCCATAAAAATGATATCATTGAAAAACAAGATGCATATGCATTGATTTCTATAGTGGTCGTGTTTCAATTTTTTGAGATTCCATTTTAAGTCGTAGGTCTTTACGTGTAAAATTAGACAATTTAGGTTTAATAATTATGCAATTAAGCCACTTGTTTGACTAATATTGTAGTAAGGATTTTCTAATAAAAGTGAATTTTGGCATTTCCTTCAAACTTCCTTTATATATAAACTTAAGATTTAGTCTAAAAAATCATGTTCATCTAAAATCAGTATTTGACGATTGCCAATGTCGTTACAAATTTTACTCATTCAATTTTTATATCCAATGTTAGAATATTGATAGTGTGGAGAATCATCACGAACCTGTATTGCGTAAAATTTTTATTGTACAGTTTCTTCAAAAGAATAACAAACTAACGCACAACCATCAGATGTTGTTATGATTTTGTTGCCACTTAAGGAAATATATGCAAGCTTACCGAAAGTACTACAAAAGTTTTATATATATTATTAACCTTAAGCTTCCGCTAACTCCTCAAGAGCTTGAATACCACATAGTTAGCCATTGCTATTAATTCATCCATTTTTGAAGAATCCGAAATTGTTGTATTCAGCAAATAAATTGATGCATTTTTTTGCAGCTAAGCTTACCCAGTGGATGATGGTTTATTAAATATTGTTTTTCTTTTGTCCATTCTGTAACTATTTCCTTCAAAATTAGCAATTTCACACTTTTACGAAAGCCTGTCCAACAGGGCTGTTGCAACTATTTAATCATAAAGTGTATCTGCCCACTTTTTCATTATTCTTAGTTCTCTGTCATTGACCTTGCCAATATTGTATTTGGCTTTTTAGCTGCATCACTTAATTGTTAATCATCTTATTGCTTACAACTAATAAAACCGGATAGTGCTCTTTTAACCTGTCTTCAACAAAGGCACTAGACAGTAAGGGATATTCATCAAAAAGTTCGTAAATAAAACCTTCGTAATGCGATATCTTCGAACTCATTTCATTTGGAATGTCTCCCAGATACTAATCCCGCGACATCCTTAAAACCTTTTTGGCTATCTTGCTATATATTAACAGTATGTTTGCAATTTGACTTTTGTTTTGCCTTTTTCTAATCATTTATTATCAGTGTTATACATAATTATCCTCCGATTTTTGTGTTTCCTTCAGAATTTGTTTTCAATTAGCATTTAAATTATAAAATTAGAAAGAATTTATATAGCCATCCGATAGAGACGATTATTTTGCAAAATTTGGGGATTCAAAATTGTAGATTACAATTGTTTGCTTATTATTAATAGTTTAAATAGAAACAAAGACTAAAAATACCAATTTCTGCCAAGTATTGCCGTAAGCGTTCCAGTTTAATTTCTGATGCAAATAGATTTTTAACTCTTTGATATGCACTTTTTTGAAGCTTCTGTCTTAAATTATCGTCAAAAAGAACATCTTTAATTGCTTTTGCTAATTCTTGAGAAGAACCAGGAGAAACATAATAGCCACAATCACCAACGACTTCCTTAACGGCTCCAACGTCACAAACTATTATGCAAGCACCACTTCCCATTGCTTCAGCTGTTGCAACTCCAAAGCCTTCGTAATGTGACGGCTGAACGTATATTTCACAAAACCTAAGCATTTTAATTTTTTCTTCCCGACTAAGCATTCCTAAATAATTTACTTCATTTTCTAGATTTAAATCTCGAATTGTTTTCTTTAAATATTCAATACCATCTCCTGCCATCCCGGCCAAATTTAGATGAATTGGTATACCTTCTTTTTTTAATATGTATATAGCATTTAATAGTTCGGGTATTCCTTTTCTCTTCAAATTTTCAATCCCACTCCAGGCTAAATTAAATAATGATTTTTCTCTTAAATTTGATGCTCCTTGTAAATAATCTTCGTGTATTATATGTGGATAATAACGAGCGTTTTTTAATTTAAAATATTTTGAACAACCTTCTAATTCAAGATGGCTAACAAAGAGATTTAATGTACTTAATTTTGTTGCATTTTTAATTAGTAATTGTTGCCAAATTGGTCTTCTAAAATAATCATTACCATTATATCCTTCAGGAAATTTCAAATTAAAGGTACCTGTAATAATGCATGGTTTATTTAAAATTTTACATAGTAATGTCGGATAAAGTGCATATGTCCACCACCAAATAAACATTGCATCAAATCTTAATGGAATTTCTTTATACCTTGTACAAATAATTACTTGATGATTTAGAGCTTTTAATGCATCTATGTCCTGTTTATAATATTCAAAACTTTCAAGCTTTGAGCGTTCATCATGACAGAAGAAAACTATTTTTGACATAAAATGATTATTTCTTTAGTTTATTCA
>WARP01001497.1_pt2 | contig 18828 bp, 17 predicted proteins | sample 4769151 | NCBI WGS metagenome assembly WARP01 (sample SAMN08893023, study PRJNA449175) | gut metagenome | isolation source: rumen sample fed with dry roughage | host: cow | place: India: Nagpur | collected 2016
GCACGGACTATGGACGAAACAGATCTCGCCTTGTTCGAACAGGTAATGGCTGTACACAGCACCGCCCCGTTCTTCTTGTCCAGAGAGCTGTATCTGCATCTCAAGGTTCGTGCAGCGAAGGGTTCGGTTATCAACATGTTGGATGCAAAGCTCACTTCCCCCACTGCGTCCAGGCCGGCCTACTACTGTGCGAAAGGAGCGCTGGCCTATCAGACCAAGGCGCTTGCTGCGGCCCTTGGCCCGACTTTGCGCGTAAACGCCGTCTCTCCAGGCTTGGTGCTCAGTAATGGCGATGATGCGTATTTTACAAAGATGCAAAACCAGCTTCCTCTCAAGACGACGGGAAAAACTGACGATATCTGTCAGGCTGTCTCGTATCTTCTTGGTTCTTCATTTGTTACAGGCACAGAGCTTTGTGTCGACGGCGGACAAAGACTTTTGTAGTTTATGTGTAGTTGGCCTCTCAGACATTGCCGTCAGCCTTCAGAATGTACGATAGTAGGGTAGTTAACCGAATATACGAGGAGCGTATATAGATGTATATGCACAACCACAGACGTTTGGCGGTACTCCTTCTGGTATTTGCCACAACAGTTCCCCTGATGGCTCTTCCCCTTCAGGACTTGATAGCCCAAGCATTATCCAAAAGCACCAGCATGCAGGATTTGGAGTACTCCAAGCAGAAAACGTTACTCACCATCGGGCTCAATCAGGTTGAGGATGAGCTGGGTATTGCCATAGCAGCTACAAACATAGAAGCTGAGTACGATGCTACAACTAATGCGTACAAGTTATCAGCAGGAAGTGCTCAGGCAGGAGGTTTGCAGGCTACTTTTACTCTACCTAATGATGAGAAAACTACCATTATAGTATCGACAGGTTCGATGAGTACCAATCTCACTACGGGTACAAGTTATATAAATCCAGCATTAGGAGTCAGCCACACCCTTACCTATGGCTATACCGCAGACAACCAGAAGTCTTTACTCAATCGTCAGACCGAAGTGCTGGCTCTCAGTACCTATGAGTCAAGCAAGCTGAGCTTTACTACCAACCTGTATTCCCAGATTGCTTCGGTGTTGGAAAACGAGAAGTCAATCAAGCAGACAGAGAAAGAGCTTGCCGATTTGAAAACGAGCTTGGAGCAGAATCTCTCGCTGAAGTTGATCCGTAAGGAGAGCCTTGTGTATCAGGCCCAGGAGCAAACTATCAAAATGAAAGAGGCAACCCTGACCAATCTTCAGGCAACCAGGGAACTCCTGCTTCGCCAGTTCACCCTCCTTGCAGGCTTTGCTTGGGAAGGGGTTGAGGATATTAGACAGCCCGATCTCACCTTTGCTTCCAATCCCAGTGGCAACAGCAGTGTTTCCTTGAAAGCCCTCGATTTGGATCTGGCCAAGGAAGAGCTTGCATTGAAGAAGGCTGAGTTTACCAATAAGAGCTTGGTCTTGAATGGGGGAGTTTCTTCCTTGGTTTCATCCTCTGCGACAGATGCTTTGTCGGTCTCTGCCTCAGCTACATTGCAGGCAAAGAATTTCTCTGCAAAAGCTGGATTAAGCGGCACTTATACTTATTCCACAAACGGTTTTTCCCCTTCACTCTCTGTTTCCGGCTCCTGGAACAACAATCCCACACTCGCCAGTGATGCCCTGACCTTGCAGAAGTTGGAAAATGAGGTTCTTATCGCCAACCTTGCCTACCAGACAGCCCTCAATGAGTATTTGCAGAATGCTGCTGCACTTGAGAGCAATATTGCTGCCTGGAACATGACGCATGCCTTGCAGAGACAGTCGATGGAGTATAATCTGGCACTGTTGAAACAACAGCAAACCCTGTTTGAGAAGGGACTTGCCACCAAAGCGGATGTTGATGACGCTGCCTTTACGGTCGAAATGGATGCCTATACATTGGCTTCCACCTTGTTGGATGGACTGAAACTGGAAAACCAAATCCGCACACTGCAAATCTAAGGGAGAAATGATTCCATGCACGATACTTCGAACGAACTCAATACCGAACACCAAGTAAGAAATCAACTACGCAAGAAGCTGCGCAAGCAACGGGTCAAGCGTCTCATCACCACCTTTATAATTCTTGCCCTTATTGTCTTCGGACTATACGTCTACACCTTTTACAAAGAGAACAATCGATTTCCATGGGCTCAGGAGAAAGAGCAGGTATCGGCTGTGAAGGAAGTGGAAGCGAAGGTGTACGAGAATGTATTTTCCACCACCATCGACTTGTCCGGGTATGTGGAGCCTATTGAAATCCAGAAGGTCATCCTTCGAGCGGCCGGTGCTGTCACCGATGTCTACGTCAAGGAAGGCGACCGGGTGCAGAAGGGGGACGTTCTGATCGCTTTGGACAACACCAGCCAGTTGTATGAGGTTGCCAATTTGCAGGCGGAATTGGAACGAATCCAACTTACCGGAAGTCAACGGGAGTTGGAGCTGACCGAGCTTCGGCTGAAATCGGCAATGAACCGTCTCGATTATACCAAGGCAATCGCCAACTTCGACGGAGTGGTTGCCGAAGTAAACGTGAGTGTCGGTGACTATTTTGACGCAGGATCATCGGCGATGACAATCATTGACCGCTCACGGTTGAAGGCGACAGTGGAAATCGATGAGATTGACATGCAATACGTACAGCTCGGCCAGAAGGCCGTACTCTATTTTGACTCGTATTCAGAGTCTTCAATCGATGCAGAAGTATCCTATATTCCCATGCTCGGCCGGTACACCAACCAAGGCATCGGAGTCATGGATGTCGAGCTGACCATCGCCAATCCCCCGGCCTCCGTCGCTCCGGGCTATACATTTGAAGGTTCGATCACCAGCGAGGGTGAAACAAAGCTTGTACTGCTTCCTCAATCGGCGGTGACAACCACAAGAGGCAGCAGCACCGTAACCAAGAAGCTTGCCGATGGAAGCACCGTCAGGGTTCCTGTGACTGTCAAATATTTGGGTGAAGGCATCAGCCAACTTCTCAATGGCGATTTGAAAGTAGGAGACACAGTTGTCATCAGGCGTACCGACACCTCCGCCGGAGCCTTTGCCGCCATGGGCGGCCCTGCAGTGAGGATGTTCTAATATGGTTGAGAGTGTAATACGGCTGCAGGATGTCAGGCGTTACTATGTCATGGGGGAGTTCGTAGTCAAAGCCCTTGACGGGGTGACCGTAGACATCAAGCGCGGTGAGTTCACCTCGATCATGGGACCCTCGGGAAGCGGCAAATCGACGATGATGAACCTCATCGGATGCCTTGACACCCCGACCAGTGGCCTGATCGACATCGACGGTGAGAATACCGCCGGTCTCAACGAAACCGAACTTGCCTACATCAGGAACCGAAAAGTCGGCTTTGTCTTCCAGCAGTTCAACCTGTTGGGCAAGCTGACAGCCTTGGATAATGTCATCGTTCCCTTGCTGTACGGCGGAATGTCGGTGCGTGAGCGTAAACAAAAAGCAATGGATGCCTTGGAGCGGGTAGGACTGTCCGACCGCCTGTACCATCGACCGAATGAACTTTCCGGAGGCCAGAAGCAGCGGGTGGCCATCGCCCGGGCCCTGGTGAACAACCCGACGATTCTTTTGGCGGATGAGCCGACCGGAGCGTTGGATACCAAGACCGGGAACCAGATCATGGAGCTCTTTGAGGAGTTGAACAGCGAAGGTCGTACTGTGATTTTTGTCACCCATGACCGTGAATTGGGCATGCGTTGCCATCGGCAGATCCGTATCAGGGACGGAAGGTTGGAGGAGCAACATGCTGTTTGAAAACATAAAACTTGCATTCAGTGCCATGCGCGGCAGCAAGATGAGGACGGCCCTGTCCCTGTTGGGTATTGTCATCGGGGTTGCTTCGGTGGTCGCGATACTCACCATCGGGCAAAGTGCCTCACAGAGCATCACCGAGAGCATTGCCGTCGGCGGCTTGGACATGATCACCATTTATCCATCCTATGGACAACGTACTACCGGAACCTTTACCGAGGAGTTTTCCGATATGCTCATTCGCGACGTTGAGGGGCTGCAGACGGTGTTGCCGCAGAACAACAGCAGCGCTCGTGTCCGCTATGGCAAGGAGTCCATGAACGCATCAGTATCAGGAGTTCTTTCCGACTATGGCAATGTATTGAACCTTGAATACGCAGAAGGCTCCTTCTTCAGTGATATGGACAACATCAACCGCCGTCAGGTGGTGGTGCTGGGTTCGTCGGTTGCAGAGACCTTGTTCCCTGAGCAGGAAGCACTAGGTCAATATGTGAGCTTGTTCCGAAACCAGGCGAAAAGCTACTTGGTTGTCGGTGTTCTTGAAGCCAAGGATGCCACCTTCAACCTCTCGTACGACAATACCGTCTTCATACCCTACAACACCTATGGCCAGCGATTCCTCAGAACCAGTGGGGTAGGCGCGTACGTGATAAAGGTAATGGATGGATACGATACCATCGAGGTCTCCGACCGGGTTACCGAGTACTTGGACGATATCGTCGGTACCGATGGATACAATCTCTTCAGTCCGGCCTCGCTTGCCGAGATGGCCAATCAGATCACTGGAACCTTCAGTGCATTCCTTGCAGCCATCGCCGCGATCAGCTTGTTGGTGGGTGGCATCGGCATCATGAATATAATGCTCGTTTCCGTAGCAGAGAGAACCAAGGAAATCGGCATCCGCAAGGCCCTTGGTGCAAGTCCCAGCGTAATCCGTGGACAGTTTATTGTAGAGGCTCTCACCTTGACGATTCTCGGCGGCCTGCTTGGTGTTGCCTTGGGCTCGCTGCTCAGTTATGCGGTGACCAACCTGATGGATTGGTCGTTGCATTTATCCTACGCCTCGTTCATACTTGCAATGGGCTTTTCCATGTTTGTCGGTGTCTTTTTCGGGTGGTATCCAGCGATGAAAGCCTCCCGTCTCGATCCGATTGATGCCCTCAATTATGAATAGGATGCGCGGGGGATATACGGTTGAACGCTAAACGAACTCGATGGATGATTGTGGATGCAAGGGAGCCCTTCATTGTCATAACCAGCCTTGCATTCGCTTTCATCGTACTCATAGCACTCGTTATATTCTTGACTACAGCCATTCTGGAACGAGAGCAACTGAGGATGCAAAGCGAGGCTGAACGGGCCTTTAATTCCGTGTTCCTTGCGTTGCAGGACAGTACAACAAAAGCTTTGAAAACCATGCAGGACGAGAATATCTCCGGTATCGGTGTGTATAGTTCGATGGGACGCAAGGTGCTCAGTCTTGGTAATGTTCCCATGACCATCCCCCTTGCCCGCTTCTCCACCTCTCTTGATGCCCTGAACAAGAGTAATCCCAATACGGGAATCGCAACGTACAACCGGGAAACCGGGATGATCGAGTACATCCGGTTCAGTCGCCTCACCATTCTCCTCGATACCGGGGAGCTGACCCTTACCGAGAGCGGGCTGTTGCCCACTCCCATCGATTTTCCCGATGTCCTGTACCTCCATTTCGATGGACAGCGTTATCACCACCGCCTCGTGGTGATCATGGTCATCGGCATCATCTCCACCTTCACCCTCATCAGCCTGTTTCTGTTGGTGCTCAGCATCTATCGCAACAACCGCAGGTATCGCGATGCATTGGCCAAACAGGAGAGTCTGGTCAATCTCGGGCAGGCTGCCCGAACCTTGACCCACGAGATCAAGAATCCACTCAGTGCCATCACGATTCAACTGGCTTTGCTGAAGAAGACACTTCCCAAGCAGCATACCAATGACTTGATTCTGATTGAGCAGGAGGTTCAGCGTCTCACCCAGCTAACCAACAAAGTCAGTGACTTCTTACGCAACCCGGTTGGCACACCGGTCTCTGTGGACCTGACGGAGCTGTTCACCTCCCTGATCAAGTGTTTTGACAAGCCGATACGGTTCTTCAGCGAGCAGAGGGTTCAGATTGTCATAGACAGCGACCGGGCTCGATCGGTTTTTGAAAACCTGCTCAAGAATGCAGTGGAAAGCACAACTGATCATGATCCCGAGGTGGAAGTGCGCATTACCACCGATAAGAAGAATTTTGTACATATTTTTGTCATGGACAGGGGGGAGGGAATCCGCCTTGGTGACGCGAAAAAGATATTCGACCCTTTCTTTACCACGAAAATACATGGCTCGGGCATCGGCCTATCCATCAGTCGGCAATTTGTAAAAGCCCGGGGCGGAAATATTCGTTTGTATGGACGTGAAGGAGGCGGGACGGTGGCGGAGGTCATTCTCCCGCGGTCCCTCCATCCGGTGAAACTGGTTGAAAAGGATGAGAAATGAAGATATTGATTGTTGATGATGAGCCTAATATTCGGGACCTGATGCATCGTTATCTGAGTCTGGACGGCATTGACAGTGATTGTGCAGAGAATGGTTTGTCTGCTCAACGCATGTTGGCTGAAGTTGCCTATGATGCATGCCTTGTAGACTTGAAAATGCCTGGCATGGATGGTCTTTCCTTGATCAGCTGGATTCGCAGTGAAGGGTTTCGCATGCCGATCATTATGATCAGCGCCCACGGGGAGATCACCGATGCAGTCTGTGCCCTCAAGGAAGGCGCCCAGGACTATATCGTTAAACCCTTCGATCCTGAGGAGTTGGTCATCCGCCTGAAAAAGCTGGTGGAAGCCCAGCACTTGAAGAACCTGGTTGAGAGTGAGACACGGAACAATACCGACGAGGACAAACAGATTTTTGTCGGTGAAAGTAATTCAATCAAGCGCATCAAGGATGTGATCGGTAAAATTTCCGATACCAACTCCACCGTTCTCATCACTGGAGAGAGCGGCACCGGAAAAGAGGTTGTGGCTCGGGAGATTCATGCTTCCAGTCCGGTCAAGGATGGACCTTTTGTGGCCATTAATATCGGGGGAGTTCCTGAAAATCTTTTGGAAAGCGAGCTCTTCGGATATGAGAAAGGGGCATTCACCGGTGCAGCTTCTCGTAAGACGGGAATGTTCGAGCTCGCCAGCGGTGGAACGCTTTTCCTCGATGAAATCGGTGATATGCCGCTTTCGCTGCAGGTGAAAATCCTTCGCGTTTTGCAGGACAGGAAAATTACCAGACTTGGCGGCACTGCAGCCATGCCGATCAATGCCCGCATTATTGCCGCTACAAACAAGGACTTGGAGCAACGTGTCCGTGATGGAGTCTTCCGTGAGGACCTGTTCTACCGCCTCAATGTCGTGCGCATCGTCATACCTCCTTTACGGGAGCGCAGGGAGGATATCCCCTTGCTGGCTGCCGGAATCCTGAAACGGCTCAACCGTCAAATGGGCCATAAGGTTACCGGTTTCTCAGCCGATGCCTTGGCTTTGCTTTGCAGTCATGAGTTCTATGGCAATGTGCGGGAACTGGAGAATATATTGGAGAGGGCTGTCATTTTCTCCAGCGGTGATGAGATTCAAAGTGACGATCTGGACCTGCGGGGTTCAGTCTCGCTGCATACGCAGTCCAAGGATGAACCCAAACTTTCCGATGCGGAGGCGAAGAGCCTGAAAGACGTGGAAATCGATGCAATCATCCGTGCACTGCACCGGTGGGAGGGCAACCGCACCCGGGCGGCCGAGGAGTTGGGCATCAGCCGCCGCACCCTCATCAATAAAATTGCAGAGTACGATCTGAACCTTTAGAAGGAGTTACGCGTGAAAACCTTACCCACATGGGACCTCACTCCCATTTATCCTGGCTGTGACAGCAAGGAGTTCTTATCCGATCTTCGTATTGTTGTAGCCGAATCAAAGGCATTGGAGGAGAGCCTCGGTACCGATTCAAGCGATTTGAAAGCGAATATCGAGCGCTATGAGCTGGTACTCGACTACTTGGAAAACCTCAACGCCTATAGTTCCGCCTGCCTTACCACCGATACCTCGAATCCACTTTTCCTGAAGGCGGTGAGCCAAGTTGAGGAAGCCTCTCTAGTAGTGCAACACCTGGAAGTGCTGTTTCTCAACTATTTGGCAACGCGGAAAGAGGAGGTTGCGAAGCGGACGAGTCAAGGCGGAGACCTTGCAGAGTATCGATTCCCCCTGCATGAACTGCTGCAAGAGCAGAAGCACCAAATGGCTCTTGAATTGGAGGCCCTTGCCAGCGACCTCGCTCGCTCTGGAACCGATGCTTTCTCCCGACTCCAGGAGTCCATGGGATCGAGTATCCATACTGAGTGGGATGAAAAGACGGATAAAACCGTCGTGCAATTGCGCAGCGATGCCACGAATGCCGACCGCAATGTCCGTAGGCGTGCGTTCGAAAAGGAGCTTGCTCTCTGGAAGGCTTATGAAGTGCCGTTCGCTGCAGCTCTGAACGGAGTGAAGGGGACGACGTTGACGCTGGACAAGATGCGGGGTTTCACTTCTCCTTTGGACCGTTCTCTCTTTGAGTCACGCATCGATAGACCGATTCTTGACGCATTGATTTCCACTCTCGAACAAAGTATTCCGCTTTTTCGCAAGTATTTGAAAAGAAAAGCCGAGTTACTCGGTCTTCCCGGCCTCAGTTTCTATGACTTATTCGCTCCGGTGGGAAAAGAAGGGAGCCATTTCTCCTACGACGAAGCTCATGCCTTCATCGTCAAGCAGTTCTCCACCTTCTCTGAAGAGATGGGTGCTTTTGCCGACCACGCTTTTAAGGCCCGATGGATCGATCCCGAAAGCAGAAACGGGAAAGTGGGCGGAGCCTACGATACCGCTTTTCCCCTTGCCAGGCAAAGCCGGATCCTTTCGAATTTCGACTACACCTACAGCGGGGTCTCGACCCTGGCTCATGAGCTGGGTCATGCATGGCATGACTCGGTGGTGCTTCCCAAAAGCAACCTGAAGAGGACCTATCCCATGACACTGGCGGAAACAGCCTCAATTTTCAGCGAGTTCCTCGTATTTCAGGGTGCTCTTGCTGAAAGCTCGTCAGAGCAGAGGTTGGCATTGGTTGAGCAGTTCGTCCAGGATGCAACCCAGGTATGCATCGACATTCTCAGCCGCTTCTACTTTGAATCGGAGGTTTTCGCAAGAAGACCTGAAGGAGAGTTGTCGGCAAGCGAGCTGTGTTCAATCATGGAGGAAGCCCAGAAGCGGACCTATGGCGATGGCTTGGTGGAGTACCACCCATACATGTGGGCGGCCAAAGGCCACTATTACTCCTCTGATTTCTCCTTCTACAACTACCCGTACGCTTTCGGCCAGTTGTTTGCCTTGGGGCTGTACGAGAAGAGCAGGCATGCCGGCTCTTCATTCCCCGATCAATACAAGACATTGCTCGCAGCAACCGGAAGCTTTAGTGCCCGGGAAGTAGCTTCCCTGGTTGATATCGACCTTGCCGATCCTGGTTTCTGGCAGCAGGGTATGGCAGTCATCGCCACGTATATTGAAGAGTTGTGTGATGCGCCTCTTCATTGAGAAGCTTATCAGCGGAGGAGACGGTCTTGCCATCGGAGAGGATGGAAAGAAGGTCTTTGTTGCGCAAACACTGCCGTCCGAGGTGGTTGAAGCCTCCCTTGAACAGACGAAGGGAGGCTATAACCTTGCCTCTGTCGATGCACTTGTTGAGGCGAGCGAGCATCGTGTACAACCTGCGTGTCCCTACTGGGGTATCTGCGGTGGTTGTGACTTCCAGTATGCCGATGCCGATTATCAGGCTCAATGCAAACAGGAAATCGTAGTGGACAACCTCAGTCGATTGGGTGGTTTGGAACGAGGTTCCTACCACCTTGAGCCGACGGTGACCGGTCCTGCTTGGAACTATCGAAACCGTGTACGATTTCATGTGGACGTATCCAATAAACACGTTGGATTCCTCCAGCGCAAGTCTTCAAGCTTGGTACGCATCGAAAGCTGTCCCATATTGACAGGGCAGCTTAATGCCCTGCTTTCAGATTCCAAGCCATTGTTTGAAGCAGCCAGAAAATTGATGTTTGCCAATCGCGGGGGAAAAAGCAGGTATCTGGAAGTCCCTGCGTTTGCTTCCGAGCGAAAAGTATCTCTTTTGGACGAGGAGATTGACATTACTGTAGGGGAAAAGCGCTTCTTTGTGACAAGCGAAGTGTTCTTCCAGTCAAACAGGTACCTGACAGCCGCTCTAGGTGAGTATGTGGCAGGCAAGGCCATAGGCACCTCGGTCATGGATCTGTACAGCGGGGTAGGTACCTTCAGTGCATTTCTTGCCCAACCGGGTAGAAGGATTGTCGCAGTCGAACGGCAGAAGCAATGCCTTCAGTTGGCGAAAAAGCATCTCGGCGACTGTGAGTTTTACACCAATGCCGTAGAGGTGTGGGCCAAGCGCCAATACCCCAGCGTCGATACGGTGGTGGTCGACCCTCCTCGTACCGGGCTTGATCAGGGTGTACCCTCCTTGATTGCTTCCTGGAAGCCACTGCGTATCGTGTATGTGTCCTGCAACAGCGTTACGCTTGCACGAGACTTGCAACGGTTTGCTTCCGAGGGCTACACTGTCACTACGGTCAGGGTGTTTGATCTCTACCCCCAAACGTTCCACCATGAGGTGGTGGTAGTCCTCGACCGCAGGGAGAACTGAGAATGAAAGACGGGTTTATCAAATGTGCTGTAGCCTCCGCCCAGGTCAAGGTTGCCGATTGTCTGTTCAATACCCAAACTGTACTGCAGCTTATGCGTCAAGCCGAGAAAGAGCAGGTACGTCTCCTCGTTCTTCCGGAATTGGTTACCAGCTCCTATACCTGTGCCGATTTATTTTTACAGCAATCATTGCAAACCGGGTGTCTTGAGGCTGTTGCTGCTATTGTCGAAGAGAGCAAGGATTGTGAACTTCTCTTGGTCTTCGGTTCCGCCTTGGTCGTCGAAGGCAATTTGTATAACTGTGCCGTGGTGGTTCACAAGGGAGTAATCCTTGGTGTAGTGCCCAAGCAGCATCTGCCCAATTATCAGGAGTTCTACGAAAAACGATGGTTCTGCACCCCAAGAGACGGTAACCGTGAAATTACCCTCCTTGGACAGACTGTGTGGTTCGGTACTCGCTTGCTCTTTCAGAACGATGAGATTCGTGAGTTTGTCCTGGCCTGTGAAATCTGCGAGGACCTATGGGTACCCGACTCGCCCGGCATAGGATACGCTTTGGCGGGGGCTACGGTCATCACCAACTGCTCTGCCAGTGATGAACTGGTGGGCAAAGAGGAGTACCGACGAAGCCTGGTTGCCGGTCAGAGCGCCAAGCTCGTGTGTGCATATTTGTACAGCAATGCCGGAGAGGGCGAGTCTTCGACGGACTTGGTTTTTACTCCGCATAATCTCATCTACGAGAACGGTTTGCAGCTTGCCCAGTCGTATGGCATTTCCAATACGCTGTTGATAACCGAGATCGATGTACAGAAGCTTGCACTCGAACGCATCAGGATGCAGACCTTCAACGCGGATAGGAGTGCCTACCGAACGATCTTCTTCTCTTGGAAGGTCGGTACCTGCAGTCTTACCCGTTTTATCGATAAGGCTCCCTTCGTTCCTTCCGATGAAGCAAACCGCAGCGAGCGCTGTGAAAAGATTCTGATGCTCCAAGCCCTTGGCTTGAAGCAGAGGCTTGCCCACACCCAATCCAAATCGGTTGTGGTGGGGCTCTCCGGTGGACTCGATTCAACACTGGCCTTATTGGTCTGTGTACGGGCCTTCGACTTGTTGTCTCTGGATCGCAGTGGCATAGTGGCTGTGACCATGCCCGGTTTTGGGACTACCAAACGTACCAAAGGCAATGCAGTACAGCTGGCCAAGGCCTTGGGAGTCGAGCTGAAAACCATTTCCATTGCAAAGGCTGTCAGGCAGCACTTCAAGGATATCGGTCATGATCCGGCGGTGTTGGATGTCACCTATGAGAACAGCCAGGCCCGCGAGAGGACCCAGATATTGATGGATTTGGCCAATTCATTGAATGCCTTGGTGGTTGGTACCGGCGACCTGAGCGAGCTCGCTCTCGGGTGGGCGACTTACAACGGTGATCATATGTCGATGTACGGGGTGAATGCATCGGTTCCCAAGACGTTGGTCCGTCACCTCGTAAAGCATGTTGCCTCTCAGAGCAATCCAGAGCTGAAAAAGGTTCTGCTCGATATTGCAGCTACTCCGGTCAGCCCTGAACTGCTGCCGGCCAGCAGTGATGGAACCATCATGCAAGTGACCGAGGACATCGTCGGACCGTATGAATTGCACGACTTTTTTCTCTACCATGCCATCAGATGGGGTTTCGGTCCGCAAAAGGTCTATCGCTTGGCTTCCCTTGCCTTTGCCGGCGAGTATGATGATGCTTTCATACTTCGTTGGATGAAGACTTTCTATCGCCGCTTCTTCAGCCAACAGTTCAAGCGATCCTGTCTGCCGGACGGGCCGAAAATCGGCTCTCTCGCCCTCTCACCCCGTGGGGATTGGCGTATGAGCAGCGATGCTTCCTATGAGCTTTGGAAGCGGGAACTCGATACTTTGTGAAGTTATAGCAAAATAGTACAAGAATTCAACAAAGAATTCCTCATTCTTTTGTAGTAATCAGTATTCGATTGCTGTTATAGAGATGAGGAGTAACTACACCACATGCGAAACAAGTCTCTGGCCGTGTTGGTCATCCTATGTGTTTTGCTTCCTGTCTCCGTTGGAGCAAGGAGCTTGTTGAACGTCAGTCTTGGGTTTGGAGCCGCCTACTCACCTGATGAAGGGACCGATTTCTCATTGGGTATGGAAAATCCGGATAATTGGTTGTTCGGTGGAGAGATCAGTGCCCGATTTGCCTTCATTCAGGCTCAGGCGATGATTTTCCCGATTGAGTGTACAAAGGATGAGTCAGGGGTGTTGATGATCGGCATGGGTTCTTTGAGCCTTCCAATTGTCGGTTCCTTGATTGCGCTGGAACTCGGTGCAGGTGTGGGCGTGACATACGTCCCGACCAATACAGCCGATTCACGTGCATATTATGCTTTGCCTCATGGAGCCAAGGCCGATGCCGAGGATATAACCTTCAGCGAAGCAGTTTGGGAGAGTCCGGTGTATCTGCAGGCGGGAATTGGAACCGAGATAGGTCCAATCGGCGTGAAACTGCGGTATTTGATGGAAAGTAAGAAAACAGTAGGTTCTGTTTTAGCTTCTGATGCATGGTGGGGCGCTTTTGCACTAGAAAAGGGAACTCTTTCCCTTGCGTTGGCATTAAAAATGTTCTAGATTTAGAACATAATCGCGTATATGACAGGAAAACTGGCAAAAAGGGGTACGATATGAAGAGAAAGTTTTTGGTAACACTGCTTGTCGTGTGTGTTTTGCTTCCTGCAGCCCTAAGTGCTGCAATCGTTGATCTGAGTCTTGGTGCTACTGCGCAGTACAAGCCGACTCTTGGTGCAATTAAGGCTTCTGCAGATGCTGATGACTTCACAGGCTTCTCAAAATTTGAGAATTATGCACTTGGTGCAGATGTCCGTCTCAAGTTGTTGATTGCTGAAGTTGACTTGGTTGGTATGTTTTCTCAGAGTACTGTGAGTGGAGTTGATTATACCAAGATTGAGTTGTTGTCGACAGCCGGCATCTCCATGGATCTTTTAGGATTTGCCCGCCTTGGCTTTGGACTCGGTCCGAATTGGATCATTGAAATGAACAATGATACAGGTGAATTTGTCATGTTCGAGAAATCTAATCCTACTGTACCTGTACCGCTTGAGAATTTTGGTGATACCTTCATCAACTCCCCTGTCGCTTATAGAGCTACGGTTGATTTCAACCTTGGTGGTTTGATGCTTGGTCTGAACTATACGTTGGAAACTGATTACACCTTCAAGAATGCACAGGAAGTGAACAAGCTCTTCGATGCCGATATGGACGATGGAAAGTTCGGTGTCTCTCTGCTTTTCTCTCTTTTCTAAAAAGTAGTTGATCATTTCCTCAGGCCCGGAGAAATCCGGGCCTGAGTTGCTTTTCCGCTTCGCCCAAGTGTGGTACATTTGCCTAGAGGAGTTCAGTCATGGCCAAGAAAGGATTTTTTCATGCATTCTTGTCGTCGATCACCGTTGCGATACTTTCGTTTTTCATTATGTACTTCTTCATCCCCAGCATGAGCATGCAGTTTCTCGGGGTGAGCTTTGCCTTGCGTAAGGGTTCGGTGAACGCCCAGGTCCTGACTGCCTTGGAGGCTGTGAAGGTGAATCCTGAGTTTTCGCAGGAAGCCTTCGATCGGCTTCAGTCACTGCTCTCGAGCCCTGAAGTCCAACAGCGGCTCAAGGATGCAGCAAAACAAGGACAGCAAGCCCTTGAGGATGCGGTGAAGAACGTGTCGGAAATGGCAAAATGAGTCAATTGGACGTTACATTTCTCGGAACTGGAACCAGCCACGGCATTCCCGTCATAGGGTGCAGCTGCCCTGTCTGCACCTCCTGCGACCCACGCGATACACGCTATCGTGCAAGTATCCTGCTTCAGAGTGAGATTTTCAATATCTTGGTTGACACCTCTCCCGAGTTCAGGCTCCAGGCCCTGAGAGCAGGTTTGAAAAGTCTCGACGCTGTATTCTATACCCATGATCATGCCGATCACTTCAACGGGATTGATGACTTGAGGGTGTTTTGCAAAGATCACAGTCTGCCGGTATACTGTAAAGAGGATGTGGCCCTCGCAATTCAAAGTCGGTTCAGCTACGTTCTCAACGGTGATGATATCGCCGGGGGTATCCCGCATCTGGATTTAAGGATTCTCAAACCCTTTGAAGAGGTTGAAATCGGCAATTTCAAGGTAATGCCCATTCCAGTTCTGCATGGAAAGCGGGAGATATTTGCCTTTCGCATCGGCTCGTTCGCCTATGCGACCGACTGCAGTGAAGTACCAGAGCGGAGCCTGCCTTACTTTGAAGGGCTCGATGCCTTGGTGGTGGGAGCATTGCGCTATTGGCCCCATCCCACCCACTACAGTGTCTTTGAAGCGGTAGCCTTTGGGCGCAAGGTCGGGGCCAAACGGGTGTATTTCACTCATTTGAGCCATGGCCTGAGCCACGCTACGCTGTCTGCCGAGCTGCCCGAGGGATTTTCGGTGGCCTATGATATGCTGCATATAGCAGTAGGGAGTTGAATATGGACGAATTGTTTTCAAACCAGGACTTCGATCAGGAGAAACTTGCCTCTGAAGCCAAGGATCGGGTATTGTCCGTACCCCCCAAGCCGCAGGAACCTGCAGTTGCACCTCCAACCACACTCAGCAACCAGAAAAAATTGTACATCATTGATGGCTATGGCCTGATCTATCGTTCATTTTTCGGCTTTTTCGCCAATCCCATCAGGGATGCCCAAGGCAATAATGTATCGGCCGTCTACGGCTTTTTTTCCACCTTGCTCAAGCTCATTCGTGAGAACAACCCCGATTACCTGGTGGTGGCGATGGACAGCATGGGCCCGACGTTTCGTCACACCCTGTACGAGCCGTATAAAGCCAATCGTGATGCAGCTCCCGAAGAGCTGCACACCCAGGTTCCGCTCATCCAGGATATTCTGAAAGCCCTCAAGGTTCCCACCATAGAGATGCAGGGGTTTGAGGCGGATGATATCATCGCCACGCTCAGCGAGGAGGCAACACGCCATCAAATCGACACCATAATGTTTACCGGTGACAAGGACCTGCTGCAGCTGGTTGATGACCACACCTTCGCCCTCCGACCGGCAAAGAAGAACGAGAAGTTCTACCGTCTTATGGGATGCGCCGAAGTAGAGGAGGAGTATGGGATCAAGCCGTCGCAGATAGTCGATTATCTCTCCCTGCTCGGTGATTCGTCCGACAACGTCCCGGGTGTGAAGGGAATCGGGGAGAAGGGCGCTACAAAACTCCTGCAGCAATTCGGCTCCTTGGAAGGCATTTATGCAAATCTCAAGCTTATCGCTCCCGGCCTGCAGAAAAAGCTTGCCGAAGGTGAGGAGAACGCCAAGCTGAGCAAGCGTTTGGTTGAGTTGAAACGTGATCTCTTTACTGTCGATACCTTCGACACAGAGCAGTATCTGGTACGTGATGTCGACTACGATGCCGCTGTTCCGCTGTTTCAGGAAATTGGAATGCGCAGCATCATCAAGGAGCTTGGGAGAGCATCCAATGGGGATGCCTCCTCACCGATTCCTGCCAAGGCGGAGCCGAACGTCGAGCATGCAAAATCCTCGTATGAGGCTGTTACCGACCTGGCACAAGTCAAGCATCTTTTTGATGAGGCTGTGAAGGCCACAGGAGTCATGGCTTTCGACCTCGAGACTACTGGTTTGGATGAGATGCTTGCACAGGTAATCGGCTTCTCCTTCTGTTGGGGTGAGGGTACGTCCTACTATGTGCCCCTCGTGCATGATGGCAAGGAGCTTATGGACAGACAGCAGGTTAGAGACCTGCTCGATTCATACTTCAGTACGGGAAAGCTTTCCTTGGTCGGGCAGAACATCAAATATGACTACAAGGTGCTTCACCAGTGGGGTGTCAAGGTAAAGAACATGGTGTTTGACACCATGGTGGCTGCCTGGTTGTTGGACAGTGCTTCAGTCTTCAATATGGACTATCTTGCCGACAAGTATTTGAACTATAAAACCGTTCGGTACAGCGACATCGTCCCCAAGGACAAGCTGCTCTCGGACATTCCGCTCGATCAGGCGGTCTTCTACGGCGCCGAGGATGCCGATATAACCTTCCGCCTCTACAAACTCTTTGCCGAGTTGCTTGCAGCACGCAACCTGCGTTCGCTGCTCGATGAGGTTGAGATGCCTTTGCTCCGAATCATTGCCGATATGGAGCTTGCAGGCATCTACCTGGAGCGCAAGCTCATCGAACCGCTTTCGGCGGAATTTGAAGGGCGGATTGAAGCAATACGCAACCAGATATTCACCATCTGCGGCCATGAATTCAATCTTAACTCACCACAGCAGTTGCAGGAGGTGCTCTTTGTTGAGCGGAACATCCCCACGGGCGCGAAAACCCGCTCGGGGTTCTCCACCTCCACCGATGTGCTGGAACCGCTGAGGGACAGCTATCCTGAAGTCGAACTGATTTTGCAGTATCGGATGCTCAACAAGCTGAAGACAACCTATATTGATAAACTGCCGCTGCAGATCAATGAGAAGACCCAAAGGATTCACCCCTCGTTCGCCCAGACCGGTACAGAAACGGGAAGGCTTTCCTGCAAGGACCCGAACCTGCAGAACATACCGGTCAGGACCGAGGAGGGAAGAAGAATCCGCTCGGCCTTCGTTCCCAAGGCCGGGCATCTCTTCCTCTCGGCCGACTACTCACAGATTGAGTTGGTGGTATTGGCCCATATGGCCGATGATCCAGGGTTGAAAGGGGCGTTTGCAGCCGGCATCGACGTTCACAGTTCGACTGCCAGCCTGATTTTCGATGTACCGCTTGATAAGGTGAGCGCTGAGCAGCGCAGGATTGCCAAGACGATCAACTTCGGGGTCATGTATGGTATGGGAACCCACAGCCTTGCGATGGACTTGAAGATTCCTCACTCCGATGCGAAACAGTTCATTGACCAATACTTCGAGCGGTACAGTGCGGTGCGTTCCTTTGTGGAAGCAACCAAAACATCTTCTCAACAGGTCGGGTCGGTTTCGACACTGCTCGGGCATGTCCGGACGATAACAGAAATCAACAGTCGCAGTGCGGTTGAACGGGCGAAGGCTGAACGCATAGCCGTCAATACCGTCATCCAAGGAAGTGCCGCCGATATCATGAAGCTTGCCATGCTTCGCAGCGACGCCATGCTCAGGGAGCACAAACTGGGGGCACGCCTGCTGCTGCAGATCCACGACGAACTCATCTTCGAAGTTCCTGAAGACGAAGTAGAGAAGACCAAGGCTGTTGTCCAGGAAGCGCTGGAGAAAGCTGTTACACTCAGTGTTCCGCTGCGTACAAGCATCGAGGTGGGGAGTAACTGGGGAGACATCCACTGATGCTGGTCATCGGGATCACAGGGAGGGCCTGTGCCGGCAAGAACGCCTATGCCTCGGTTTTCGCTTCATTCGGATTTCCAGTTGTGGATGTCGATACGTTGGGTCATGCTGCGCTTGAGCAAAGCAAAGAGGAGATTGTCCAAGCGTTTGGAAGCGGTATCTTGACCGATCATTCCATTGACCGGAAGAAACTGGGACAATTGGTGTTCTCCGATTCTTCCAAGCTCAAGATTCTGGAAAGTATTTCCCATCCAAAAATGGTTGAGGCCTGCAAGGGCCTTATTGACGAGGCCAGGCAGCAGGACAAGGCTGCAATCATCCTCAATGCCGCTCTGCTCGGCCGCATGGGTTTGGATGTGCTGTGCGACCACATCCTCTTCATCCAGGCTCCGTTGTTGGTTCGATATGGTAGGGCGAAAGGTCGTGAACGACTTACCTGGAAGAGATTTCTTGCCCGTGAGCGTGCACAGAAGGATATCAACGCAGTCTCACTTGCCGGAAAAATACCCGTGAAGATCTTGCACAATACCCGCTCAAGGACGTTAATTCATCGACAAGTCGCAACCTATTGTGCTACGATAGGATTACCGATTTCACCACAGCTTTGAAATCGTGGCAATATGAGGGTTTGAAATGAGTAAAGCGGTTCGGATCAATGTACTGGTCATCACCATTGTGGTGACATTGTTTGTATTCGCAGGACTGTGGTATATGCGTCCTGGTGTACCAAATGAGATCCTTGAGCAAGCAAGGCAGCGACAGACCGTACCCTTGATGGAAGTGCAGCCTCCTCCGATAAAGCCATCAGTGGAGCAGGTGTCAAACACTCAGGCTCTCGCCAAGGAACTTCTTCCAACCCTTGCAAAGGAACTGGAAGGGACGCTTGCAACTTCCATTCGCTCCCGGCTTTTGGC